>JACCDZ010504600.1_pt1 | contig 10230 bp, 10 predicted proteins | sample 7449551 | NCBI WGS metagenome assembly JACCDZ01 (sample SAMN15323452, study PRJNA562643) | freshwater metagenome | isolation source: river surface water | place: USA:Blue River Watershed | collected 2017-08-18
CTGCGGAAGAGATCGTAGAGCACCTGGACGATTACTTCAAGGGCTTTGGATCGGACTGTCCGTTCAACCACATCGACATGGTGTTCATTGTTGGTGATCTCTGGGATGACTCTATCGACTTCGCATCGAAGACACTGGGGGCGTTCCTGCCGTGGTTTGATCGCTTTCTGGCATGGGCGCATCGGAGAGAGATCCTTGTCTTTATCCTGGAAGGCACTCCACGCCATGATAGAAGACAGTCCGCTACCTTGATGTCGATCATCTCGGACTCTCCCCATGGGAGTATCTGCAAGTACATCCCCTCGCTGTGTATCCAGCGCATCGAAGAGCATGACCTCACTGTGCTCTATGTGCCGGACAAATGTCGACCTACTGCTGAAGCGGTAGCGAGAGATGTTCAGGCTCTCTTCGATGAGCAGGGAGTAGAACAGGTCGACATCGGGATGATGCACGGCATGTTCAAGTACCAGCTTGGCACGATACCGATGAACAACCAAGTGCATGAAGAGCGCTTCTATCTGGACAAGGTGAAGAACTTCATCTCCATCGGACATGTCCATACCTACTCGACCTATGAGCGTATCGTGGCCCAAGGGTCGTTTGACCGATTGACACATGGACAGGAAGAACCTAAAGGCGCAGTACTCTTTACCCGTGTAGACGGGGAGTGGAGCTATCGCTTTGTGGAGAACACCAAAGCCAAGAAGTATGTCGACCTGGAAGTCAAAGGAGATCTTGATGCCATGGTCAAGAAGATCGACAAACTAACAGACCAGATCCCCCGCGGGAGCAGTATCCGTCTAGTAGGCGATCCCTTGCACCCACTCTTCCAGGGCTTTTCAACCCTCTCTGTCAAATACCCGTTTCACACTTTCAAGACCAAGAAGCTCAAGAAGGATGAAAAGAAGGTATCGGAGCTGGAGTTAGACAGCGACGACTATAAACCTGTCGTTCTCAATCGACAGACAGTTACACAGGCGATCTATGAGGAAGTCTCCCTCAACGCCGATCTCAGCATCGAAGAGTCTAAGCGTCTCTTTGAACTCCTCGAATCCAACCACCTCAATGAAAAGTGAGCTATGACCACACAAGTGAAGCGCATCGAAAACCGAATCAAGAAACTTGTAAAACAGAACATGACCGTCGACAACATCGTGATCACACTGGCTATCGAGACCGGGAGCTCTGACCGTGTTGCTATCCGAGGCTATGTGATCCAGTTTCTGGAGAAGATGGCCGAGGTCGGTGATCCTGACGCCAAAAAACTCCTCTATCCCCATGGCTGACAACTACACTGCTGGCGCTACCCTGGCTTCCAGGACAGTGTCTGCGTTTCCCATCTCTATAGGCACCTCGCTGGCTTTCGAGTCTGTCTTCTTCCCACGCCAGCCCAGTTACGACCCAGAGCGCCAGATCCCTAACCGGGTGGAGGTGACACAATACCAGTCCTGCTGGATCAATGTACTGACCCTCATCCGTAACATCACTGGGGCTGTGGAGAAGGAAGTGATGCAGCATGCCTCTACCTCCGACATCGCAGACACGCTCTGTGAAGAGATCGAAGTCATCGAGAGCCTGTTTCAAAACGAAGGCATGGGTGTCTGTAAGCCCTACTTCTACCATTCGACCTACAGAGATCTCCGTAGGATCAACATCCCGGCGTTCTCTCTTCGTGGTCAGAACACGCCCAACCAGCTCGCCTACCAAGACATGGTCGACAAGGTCTTGAGAGAGATGGAGCGTCGCACCGATCAGCTCCGTACCTTTCACGACACCATCAAACCTCCCATGAAGGACAAGGGTTTGATTTTGACACACTTGCCGTACGATTTGCTCTCGCAAAAAAGTTTCGAGCAGCTCGATCTTCTGGAAAGCCACACCGGCATCCTCAAGACCAAACATGCATGGAACACCAAGTACTCACCGATGGCAGGCAAAAGCTTTGCTTCTCTTCCGTTTCACCGGAAACTATTGATGATCTTCGGAGACCGCTACCTGATCAAGCCGATGGCTGGTAAGATCCGAGAAGCGATCCTGGAGTGCGCTGATAAGCGCCATTGGACTCCGCTCACAACGGAAGACAAGGTCAAGTTAGACCTGAGCATCGATTTCAAGGACCCCATGCACATTCAAGTCTTTGCCGCGCTTTAAACACACCCCATACGCCACAGGCGACCACCACACTCCAGACGGTTGAGTCTGGAGTGTGGTTATATCCGTATAGTAGAAGACAGGAGTCACTATGACGCATAAGTCAAAGCCCTTCTTTCCAGTGGGTGTTGGTGAGAAGGTGCTCTTTCTCATCGACTACACCAAGTCTGACATGAAATCGCTCTTTCCAGAGATTCCTGAAGGGAGGAGCGTTCTCAAAAACCTTCACATCCTTGTCGGGGAGATGGTTCGAGAGATGACGAGCTTGCGATCAGAACAACTTGAACTGATCTTTGGACGGTTCGTGGAGACTGAGAACATCTCTTTGGTCGGACCTGGTGTTTCTGTGATCTGTCACGAATCTCACGGTGACAGGATCACCTACGCCTCCAGGGGTGAGATCATCACCCTAGAGAAATACGGTATCGTCTTCCGATTCTTCGCTACCATCGGATGAAACTCGAGGAAATTGAACAATGATCGATCCAGGTACACACTCGCCAGGAATTTCTCCTTCGACTGAAGACACCGCGTCCACCGTCCAGAAGAAAGAGGGGGAGCAATCGCAACGTCTCTATGCCAAGCGTGACAAAGTAGCACTTGGCGACTATTATGTTCGTCATGTCTCCGCCATGACGGGGGAAGATCTTCACTGGAAATCCGACATCGCGGCAGAGCTCGCGTGGAGAGATCGTCAAATCGACGAATTGAAACGTCAACTTCAATCAAGATCGGTATAAAAACCACATAGATCCGATCTTTGTGTGTACTGAACGCTTAATCGAAACCTTCTTCCCAAGGAGCCATCATGGCAGTTAATGACATCGACACCTTCACCAAACCTCATACGGAGGCCCAGTCTTACGACTTGGAGAACATCAAGTTCTGGGCAGAGACACCGGACCGTGCAGGCTACCGGTCCAGCCTTATCTTCGGCTTCCGAAACGGGAATGCCCGTATCGTGGTTTTCACCAACTTCGATGATGGTCAGCCGAAGTCTCTCTATGTAGGGATCGACCCTGTCTCTTTCGAGATATTCCTCCAGAAATTCGAAGAAGCCGTCAACGGTGAACCTGGTCACAAAGACCACTTCGACAACATGGAACGTGAAGAGGATTCGGATGGGAAGTTCAAGGGACCTTCACGGTCTTCTGTTCGGAACTCCGTCTGGTTCGGCAAAGATGCCGATGGCGTCATCTGGCTCGCCATTTCCCAGAAGAACGTCAAGAACATTCGGTTCAAGATCGTTGGCAACGGCTGGCACAACTTCTACCGTTCCGGCACCGATCAACCGTTGACGGAAGGCGAAGCCAGTGTTTCCACTGCTCGAGCCTTGATCAAGCGTCTCCGTGACGCTGCGTGCCGTTGGAGCAGTCTGCTCCGTCTCCCGACGCCCCGCAAGGAGAATGCGGGTCGCTCCAAGCCCGGTACGACTACCGGCAACTCCTTCTCCACCGAAACCAAAGAGACTTTTGAAGACCTCGGCTTCTAGCCGCATAGCCCCTCCGAGACAGTGCCTTACCCGCACTGTCTCGAGCCTTCATAAGGCGATGTACATCTAACGTGAGTCTGATCCCCTGTCAGACGTTTTTATGGAGTGTCAATGCGATTCGATGTTGACGTTAACAAGGTTAAGCCTGAGATTGTCGCGTCCCACAAAGGGATGTCGTATGCTTTCAGTGCCAACTCGTTTTCTCGCAAGCCGTTCCTGCGCGGCTTCGATGTGTTTGCGGAAATCAACCGCTACTGGGAAGGCATGCCTCCCTCGCAGCAAGATGCTGTCTTTGCCATCTACAAGGATGTCTACGACGGCTTCGATCAGATCCTTTCCAAGGACGATCTCTACGATCATCTTCAGCGCTGCATCCGCAAGCTGATTGAACTCCACCCCATGCAGCGACTTGAGTCCTGGCTCTCCAGAGACCCCTCGATGCAGATCCCCCCGGATATGAGTCCTTCCTTTGTGGAAGACATCGATTCGAACAAGACGCGGGACAAGACCTACATCGCTTACGACTATGTCAAGCTGCGTACGCTGAGCATGTTCTTGCGTACCATGGTTCCGATCTGGGGTGAATACATCAACAGTATCCGCCGCGACACCGGCATGGAGATGAAGGAATATACCGCACTGCGTCTCTTGGAAAACACCGGTGTTCTGGAGACAGAGGCAGTGCAGAAGCTGGTGATCTACATCGACGGCATCACCACAGCCAAGAACCAGGACAGGGCCAAGATCTTGAACAGCATCAGTACGGAGGACACCCCGTATCTGCTTCTGGCGCTTGTTTTGGTCCGTACTGTCTGCACGGAGGATCTTCGCGGCATCACTCCTGAAGACAGCAGTAGCACGCACCTGGTCAAGAAAGTCTTCAAGTTTCTTCTTCAGCGACTCCATAACGCCTCGGAGTCGGACAGCTCGATCAACATCAAGCCTACGGATCGAAACAACAACGAGATGTCTGCGACGCGTCGCAGTGTCCTGGAAAGTTACCGGAAACGTACCGAGATCAGCATGGGTGATGTCGCTGAGCTTGAGAAAGCTTGTTCTCAGGTAGAAGAGATCGCCGAAGCCCTGGCACCAGGCATTGACATCAGAGACGTCCATCTCTCCATCCAGTCCGCCATGGGACTGAGTGGTGAGCGTGTCAGTGATCCCCAGAAAGCTCTTCTGTCTTGGGTCATGAAGCGCCAACTGTCACCCCGTGGTATCCTTTACCCGGAGCCTAAGCTGGTGATCGCTCTCCTGGGTGTCTTGGAAGCTGTGCTGTGGCATCGCGGGTTCAAGTACCTGGCGTGTCTAGCCACCTGCCATCCCATCATCGGTCGAGAGGAGATGATCATCTCCCCGGTGGATAGTCGTGGACAGATCCCTCAGGATCTCAAGGACGAAATCCTCCATCTCTACCCGTATGTCTTCTCCTATTCTCGGAGAAAGAACGAGGTCGGAATCCCGGAACCTCATCCTGTTCTCAACGACATCGACCTTGTGGTCGATAGCTTGCTTTCGAATGCCTGGAGATCCACTGCCAGAGAAGAACGCATCCGTGCGCTCTTCGGAGACATGCAGCGGAAATTCCCTATTCGTCCCGATATCAAGACCGATCTTGCTCGCCTCATCATCGATGTCGAGTCACGCATTTAACCACATCACCCCTTCACAGGACCTATCATGGAAACCACCATTAGAGTCATCCAGTTTGACGCTTTCCCCACAGGGACTTACCAGCCTCTCTACAGCCGCCCCTATGTGGCTGAGATACACGGCCATGCGCTGGATGACCTGGCCAACCGTATCGAGCGCGTCACTCGGACCAACCCGACGACACGCATCGACGGTAGCTTGATTTCCAGTTTGAGTCAGAGCATCATCCAGCCGTCTGCGAGCTGGGAGTCTCAACTGGAGATCCCATACGGATGGAACCAGACCCGGTATCGATTTACCTTGACTGTCATGGTCTCGACCCATCTGGGCAGCGAAGTCTACTACTTCAACGGCTATACGGAGTATTTCGACCCTTCATATGGCGGGAACATCGACCCCCACATGAGGTTCTTCATCAACAGCTATATCCGTGTCTCTCGGATCAACGATCCGTATTCCCCGGAAGGTTACCGTGATCAAATCACGGACAGTGCGCAGGTGATCAATGGACGTCTCCAGTCCGGAACCTCCCCTGTGCTGTTCGGCATGCGTCCAGAGGACGTCTTGACCGGCATCCAATCCTCCTATCTGTCCCAGACGTACTCGCATCTGCGTGACAATGAATTCAGCGATTTCCGAATCAACAAAGCCCATGAAAACATCCGCTCTCGCCGTAGCAACGGCACTCCAGCCGCATACCTCGCCCACGTCATCGACGGTTACCGCTCCGCATCGATGCTCGCTGACTTTGGTCAGGGGACCGAAGACATCTACAGTCGTGCTATCCAACACTCTCACGAACCTGCTCCGTCGGAAAACCCCTTCATTCGCGCTCTTGGCAACGTGACGGGCCAGCCAGGCATTACCAACTTCACGACAAGTCAGCTCGAGCTGATCGATCCCGACTGCGTCCTCAACGTGCATGAAGTAGGGCAGGCCATTCGCCTTACCCACCAGGATGATTTCGCTCCATGGAGCGGTACAGACAACATCACGCACATGGCTAACCGCATCCGTAGCTCCGTTGCCGGTTTACTGACAGACTGCATGATGAACTCCGTAGTTCTTGAGTGTGATAGCCACACCATGAACGGTCATCCCAGCATCGAAGTGAAATTCGGCCATGGTGTCTCGGCAGCAGTGGATGTGAACTACTTCATGAACCTTCAGCAGCGTTTTGCTACCGAGGTTCTTCCAGATCTGACGGCAAATGGTCGAACACATGTATGCTTCCTGGCTGAGATTGACCTCTGGGGTGACTCCGTCGTCAGGGTCTCTGTGGACGGCTCTCCGATCGAATCGTTCTGCATCCCTTCCTGGTGTGACAGCATGGTCGCACCTGTCTCCACGGTAATAGAAGACAATTTCAACGGCATGATCAACGGTATTGAGACCGTGATCAATCATTCCCTGGACGTTGCTAAACATTCAGGCGCTGTCATCAACAACGCTATCTAAGGACAGACTATGCGTCTTTTGAAACTCTACGAAGCCATCCTCAAGTTCTGTTCCATGGAACCTGGCGATGGTGGGAAGATCGACATCGTGACCCACGACAACCGCAAGCCTGCGATGATCGACGATCTACGCCTCGCCATGCCAACCATGGAAAACTTGCGAGCCGGTCCCGATGAGAAGCTGATCATCTTCCATCCTCTGCGCGAGTACATCGATCGTGGTGAATCTATCGTGGTGCGGAAACTCCGGCACCACATCAACGTACGACTGAACTTCGCTGTCTATGCTCTGGCATCGGAACTGTTCCGCATCATCGCAGACACAGCAAACCACGATAAGCTGACGCCTGAGCAGCGGGAACTCCTTCTCCAGGTACAGAACGTGGACGCTACTACGGAACAGCGCTTCATGGACTACGTGATCAAGAAGTACAAGGACATGACGTCCCGGTACTTCGTGAACATCTACCTGAAGAAGTCTGGTGTCTACAAGGGTGAGAAGCATGCCCGTGTTGGTGTGGTCTCCTTCCCGTTCTACGAACTGCTGGATGACACTTCCATCAAGACCTCTCGTGTCGCTGATCGAGAAACCTTTCGCGCCATGCTCTCTTTCATCTTCCCGGACAGTCTGGATGAAAAGGAGGAATGGAACAGTTTCAGCGACAGCCGCAACGCACCCTGGCTGGAATGTCTGTTGAAGACATCCCTCAAGTTGTCTGAGCGCATCAACGAGCTGAGCCATCTCTACAAGGACTTCCTGACAAATCGTGAAGACTTCATGTTCGACACGAGTTGGGTGGAGGCCATCGACAATCTCTCTGACTATGAGGGCGACATCGCCAAGATCCCGACACAACGCGGGAACGAAGGCACGCTGCCCCAGGGTGAGAAGGAGGGTGTTGCTATTCAGCGCAAGGAAGAGCCTGCAAGGGCTGTCGAGAGCAAGCCGTCTACGACAGCTTCCAGTGGGATGGCGCTACCTCGATCTGTGGCTGAGCGCCAATCTGCTCCGGCACCGCACGCGGCTCCCCCAGCTCCGCGACCCACAGTCCCTGTCCGCGGACAAGCGCCTTACCAAGGTCACCAAGGACATGGGTATCCTCCTCCACAGCAACATTATCAAGAGCCTCCCAGTGCTGTCCTTCCGGACGGTACTTTGGATCTGGATGTCGTGTTGGCCACCAACCCACAGGTTGCGCAAGGGATGTATGCTCCGACGCCCTTGACAGCGTGGCACAACTCTCAGCAGCAACAGCGCTACGGTTATCCACAGCAGGGGTATGGTGGTCCTCAACAGAGCCAGTATGATGCTCGCGGAGCCTACATCGGTCCGCAGCAGGGTTATCCACAGCAGGGGTACGGGCAGCCGCAAGTCGCAGGTCGCTGGGGTGGTCAGCGCCCACCAGCCTACGATAACCAAGGCGGGTACGGTGGACGCAGACCCTATATCGCACCTGTCTAAGAAGACAGCGACATAGGAGGAGACAGGCCTACAGGCCTGTCTCCTTTCTTTTGTCTTCTTTTGTCTCTTGACTCAGCTTTCTTCGCTGGTAAAGCTGTTCATGATGCGTGAAAGCACAGAATCGTCAGGGATGATGAAGTGTGTAGCGATTCCATCATAAGCCATAGAACTAGCGTAACCGTTCATGCGGATGATGGCGTAGTGGGAACCTGCAGCGATCATCTTCTCCTTGAGAAGCCCGGAAAGATCTCCCATGTAAACGTCGGCTTCGTGGGGAGTAACTTCCAGGATGCGGTTCCTGGGATGGTTACGAAGGTATTCCAGGTGCGATTCGATCAACGTGTAGTAGCTCTCGCTGCTAACTAACGGATTCACCCCCTGGATGGAGCTCAAGAGAGACATAAAGAAACACTCCTTCGTCGAACCTTACGGCGACGTAAATCTGAACTGTATCAACACACGAGATCTGAGAAGCTATGGGAAAAATCAAACCTGAACTCGGACCGGAGCTGATGGGCATCCATGCCCTGAATAGCGCAGCTCCTTACAACGCAGCAGCCCGAAGCGTGATGTTCTCCGGACATTTCGCACAGCATCCCACCATCCTTGGCGGTGAACCTACGCTGATCCAGACCGGTAACGAAGATGAATTCGGTCTCTATACCTTCTCGGTCAGCATGCCGGAAGATGGCACCATCGTAAAGGTGATCCCCCGCTACCACCAAGGTGTGGGTAGTGATAATATCAACTTCTCCCCAGAAACCCTTGTCATCTACCAATCTGAGGAGACGGGTGAGCACGAAGTCTTCTCGATCCCTTACTTCACAAGCCTGAGTCAGTCTTTCGGCTTCAAGTACGAGATGAAGCCTGAAGTGGACCGCATCCGTCCAGGAGCCCGCTTCTCGAAGGACACTGTGTTTGCGGACACACCAGCCAACGTGGATGGTCATAACTACACGTACGCCAAGAACCTCAACGTCTGCTACATGTCGCATCCGAACGTGGGCTTGGACGGCTATCTCATCAACCGGGATGCCTTAAAGCACTTCAGAACCCGTGTCTATGAGCAGCGAACTGTGAGCTTTGGTTCAAGTGACTTCCCGCTGAATGTCAATGGAGTTCCTGATGGTCCGTACAGGATCTTCCCAGAGATCGGTGAGTTCACACGGGAAGATGGTCTATTGATGGCCACTCGAAGGAAAGATCCTTTCCTTGCGCCCGCGCTTCTGTCTCGAAAGGATGTCTGTACGATCGATCACATGTTCGACTACAAGTCCTACGTGAGGCCAGGGTTGGTTGGAAGGGTGGTGGACGTTCAGGTCATCGCATCCGATAACGTGAATCAGCAGCTTCCACCGGAGATGACCGAGCAGCTGACCCGTTACAGCAAGGCTTTGCTTCGCTTCCATCACGAGATCATCTCCTTCGAACAGAAGCTGATCCAACAGGACATCGCGCATGGTGGAGTGGGTGCACCTAAACTTGGCAAGGCGCTTCGACGACTGATCGTGGAGAGCAAGGAGATGGTCAACCATCCCATGAAGGACTCCAAGCAGACCCTCATCAAGCTCTACAAGCAGGAGCCTATCGACGCATGGCGCGTCACGGTAACGGTGGAATACATCCTCACCCCGGAGAGGGGGTTCAAGATCACATGCGCTAATGGTGGTTTGAAATAGACTTATGTATCCTATGGTGGTTAAAACTGCTATAGGAGAAAGACATGGAAGGTTTTAAGGTAATACCTGGTTTTGAAAAATGGTGCGTTACAAGAAACGGTAAAATATACGACGCTGGCACTGGAAAGCTCGTGAGGTCCTTCAAGTATGGAGACCGTTTCTTCTGTAACTATAAGTCCGATAGCGGGTTTCAAAAACTGCTCTCTGTACACCTAGCTGTCGCACTGGCGTGGGTTCCGAATGATGATCCTGTTCTTAAAACTGTGGTCAATCATAAAGACGGTGATCCAATGAACAACTGGTACGAGAACCTGGAATGGACAACCTATTCCGGGA
>JACCDZ011338504.1_pt1 | contig 10228 bp, 5 predicted proteins | sample 7449551 | NCBI WGS metagenome assembly JACCDZ01 (sample SAMN15323452, study PRJNA562643) | freshwater metagenome | isolation source: river surface water | place: USA:Blue River Watershed | collected 2017-08-18
CGCGTCACGAGCTGATACAGATGTACGCCACCGGCAAGGGCGGCTTCCGCATGCGTGCAGTTTACGAGATCGAGGATGGCGATATCGTCGTCACTGCGCTGCCGCATCAGGTTTCCGGTGCCAAGATCCTGACGCAGATCGCCGATCAGATGCAGGCCAAGAAGCTGCCCTGGGTCGCCGACCTGCGCGACGAATCCGATCACGAGAATCCGACTCGTCTGGTCATCGTGCCGCGCTCCAACCGCATCGATGTCGAGCAGCTCATGGGGCATCTGTTTGCCACCACCGATCTGGAGTCCAGCTATCGCGTCAACATGAATGTGATCGCGCTCGACGGTCGCCCGCGCGTCATGGGCTTGCGCGAGATGCTCAGCGAATGGCTGGAGTTCCGCACGCTGACCGTGCGCCGGCGTTTGCAGCATCGCCTCGATAAGGTCAACGCGCGCCTGCACATCCTCGACGGCTTGCTGATCGCTTTCCTCAATATCGATGAAGTCATCCGCATCATTCGCTACGAAGACGAGCCCAAGGCCGAGCTGATGTTGCGCTTCGGGCTCAGCGACATTCAGGCCGAAGCCATCCTCGAGCTCAAGTTGCGCCATCTCGCCAAACTCGAAGAGATGCGCATTCGCGGCGAGCAGGACGAGCTGGCGAAAGAGCGCGAGCAGCTGGAGAAAGTGCTGGGCTCGAACGCGCTGCTGAAGAAACTGCTGGTCAAGGAAATTCAGGCAGATGCCGCCAAGTACGGCGATGCCCGGCGCTCGCCGCTGGTCGTTCGCAAAGATGCTGCCCCGCTGCTTGAGACGGACATTACGCCAGCTGAGCCCGTGACGGTGGTGCTCTCGGAAAAGGGCTGGGTGCGTGCTGCTAAAGGTCACGACATCGATGCCGCCAGCCTCAGCTATAAAGCCGGCGATGGCTATCTCGCCAAGGCTGAAGGCAAGAGTAACCAGCTCGTGCACTTCCTCGATACCACCGGTCGTAGCTATTCGCTGGCGGCCAACACACTGCCATCGGCGCGTGGTCAGGGCGAGCCTCTCACCACCAAGCTCAGTCCGCCTAGTGGCGCACAGTTTATGGCGGTGGTGATGGGGGATGCCGCACGCTTGGTATTGCTGACCAGCAATGCTGGTTATGGATTTATTGCGCAGCTGGGTGATTTAGAGGCCGGTAATAAGAACGGTAAAGCGCTGCTGAATGTCCCTGACGGCGCCACAGTGTTGACGCCGACATTCATCGCGGACACTGACCAGGATCAGCTCGCCGTACTCAGTAATACCGGTCGGCTCTTGGTATTTCCGGTGAAAGATCTGCCGCGTTTGGCTAAGGGTAAGGGCAATAAGCTCATGTCCTTATTGGCCAGTGAGGAGGAGGTCGTGGTGACGGTGCTGCCCATTCGCGCTGGCGACAAGCTGACCGTTCATGCCGGTGCCCGACACATGACCTTGACGCAAAAAGACCTTGAACACTATCAAGGTGAGCGCGGTCGTCGGGGCCAGAAGTTGCCGCGTGGCTTTCAGAAAGTTGATGGCTTGAGTGTGAGCTAAGAGGAGATGAATTCGGTGCGTGAAATTTTACTCGTCTCCATTGCGGGCCCTGACCGTCCTGGTATTAGTGCAGTGCTAACCCAAGCGCTGTCAGCGCATCAGGTCAACATTCTGGATGTCAGCCAGGCGGTGATTCATGACCAACTGACTCTGGGTTTGGTCATTGAAACTGGCGGTGAAAATGACTCTGCACTGCTCATGCGGGCGGTGCTCTTTGAGGCGCATGCCTTGGGCCTGCAGGCGCGCTTCACCCCCATCAGCGCCGATAGCTATCACCATTGGGTTGCCGGGCATGGCAAGGCGCGTTATATCCTGACGCTGCTTGCGCGAAAAATTACCGCCGAGCATCTGGCGGCACTCACTCAGTTAATTGCTGACCAAGGTTTGAATATTGATGGTTTGCAGCGTTTGTCAGGGCGTGTGTCTTTAGAAGACGAACAGACCGATGCGCGCGGCAAAGCCTGTGTCGAGTTTTCAGTGCGCGGTGAGCCGCGCAATGTTGATGCCATGCGCAGTGAGTTTTTGCGCTTGGCCGGCGAACTGGGCGTCGATATCGCCTTCCAGAAAGACAACGCCTTCCGCCGTAATCGCCGCCTTGTCTGCTTTGACATGGACTCGACCTTGATCGAGCACGAAGTCATCGACGAGCTGGCGAAAGCGGCTGGTGTTGGTGAGCAGGTTGCTGAAATTACCGAGCGCGCCATGCAAGGCGAGCTCGACTTTATCCAAAGCTTTGAGGCGCGTGTGGCGTTGCTGAAGGGTCTGGATGCCTCGGTGTTGGAGTCAATTGCTCAGTCGCTCAAGCTCACCGAAGGTGCAGAGCATCTCATGCATACGCTGAAGGCGCTGGGCTATAAAACCGCGATTCTCTCCGGAGGCTTCACATATTTCGGGGAGTATTTGCAGCGCAAATTAGGCATTGATTATGTTCATGCCAATGCCTTGGAAGTTGAGGATGGCAAAGTCACGGGGCGTGTTGTGGGGCGCGTCGTGGATGGTCAGCGCAAAGCGGAGTTGCTGCGAGAGATCGCCGCGAGTGAGGGGGTAAACCTAGAGCAGGTCATCGCCGTGGGCGATGGTGCAAATGATCTGCCCATGTTGTCCATTGCTGGCCTTGGGATCGCTTTCCGAGCAAAGCCGCTGGTGAAAGCCAATGCGAAACAAGCCATCAGCACCTTAGGTTTGGACGGGATTTTGTACCTGCTCGGTGTGCGTGATCGCGATGTGGAGTTAGCTTAGCGTTTGCTGACACATCGCCATAAAGTCTGTCAGGCTGCGGGTGGCATATTTGTTGCGATGCCGCAGCATAAACAAGGAGCGTTTTAGATTGAGGAAGGGCGTGGGCAAAACCACCAATGTACCCGCAGATAACCCTTCTTTCAGCGTTAATCGTGACGCGCAAGCCATGCCAATACCGGCTTCTACCGCACCGCGTATGGCTTCGGTATGGCTCAGCTCTAAACGAACCTTGAGTGTGGGCAATTTGCCTGCCACCGCGTTGTCAAACACTTCCCGCGTGCCCGAACCAGGCTCACGCAAAATCCATTGCGCGTCACTAAAGTCACCGGCTTGAAGGGATAGCTTGCGTGCTAACGGGTGTTTTGCACTGGCAAAAATGACCAGCTCATCTTCTAGCCAAGGTAAGACTTCAATGTCAGGCTCGTGGCAGAAGCCCTCAATAAAGCCCACATCGCAACTGAATTGGCGCACGGATTCAATTACATGTCGGGTATTACCCACCTCGAGTGCGACTTCAGAATCTGGATAAGCTTGCAGGTAATTGCCGATGTATTGCGGCATCAGGTAGTTACCAATGGTCAGGCTGGCACCGATGCGCAGACGGCCATGACCGGGTCGATTGCCTGAGGCAATATCTTCAATTTCTTGTGCCCGAGCGACGGTCTCTTGCGCTAAGGGTAAGAGACGGTTGCCGAGCTCATTGAGCTGTAATCGGCGCCCCAGACGATCAAACACTTTAGCGTTGAGCTGCGCCTCTAAATCGGCCAGCGCCATGCTCGTCGCGCTCTGTGTCAGATTCAACCATTGCGCGGCTTTGGTCACGCTGCCTTCGCGTGCAACGGCTGAAAAAACATCGAGTTGTCTGAGGGTGATACGCATGCTGAAAACTCAGTAATCGAAAGAGCATGACATGAGTTTACGCTGACAAAGCCATAAAAAAACCCGCGAAACGAGTTCGCGGGTTCTTTGTGTTACAGGCTAGAGCGTTAGATGGGGAGACCACCCGTTACGCCGCCCAACAAGCCACCCAGCAGACCGCCGAGAACGGGGCCGACAACAGGGATCTGGTTGAGTGCATCGAGGCCTGGAACTGCGCCGCCGCCGGTGCCAGCGCCAGCGCCGCCACTGAGGATGCCATTCAGCGCACCAATCACAGGAGCCAGAGCGGCATCATCCGTGGCAACCAGCGCATCAACGAGATCATTGAGCTGGCCAAGTGCTTCACCGCTGGATGTGACTTCATTGAGGACACCGGTCAGTGGCGCGAGAGCGCCAGCGTTAGGATCAACCAGCATGTTCACTAGGTCTTGTACTGGTGCCAGCGGGGTGTTGCCCAACAAGTTGTCAACCGTGTCTTGAACGCTAGAAATGACGCCATTGCTGGTGCCGCCACCCGTGCTACCACCAGCAGCAGGGATCAAGCCGGCCAGTGGGTTGCTACCACCAGCTGCGCTCAAACCACCCGCCAGACCTTGAAGCGCGGCTGCAATTTCAGCCGGGTCTTGGTTGGTGAGCAGGCCCACCAGAACGCCATTCAGCGCAGTGATAACCGGTGCCAGTGCGGCATCGTCAGCGGCAATAAGACCATTGACGAGTTCCGTAACAGGGCCGAGTGGACCGCCAGCTACATTGGTGAGGTCTTCCAACACCGCTGTTAATGGCTCCAGAGCACCAGACTGTGGATCAAGCAGGGTGTCGACCAATTCAGACACAGCCACTAGTGGTGTGTCATTGGTCACATCACCCAAGATGCCTTGAACTTGTGTGATCAAACCTGTGTTACCAGCGCTGCCGCCATTACCACCGCCTGTGCCTGGCAATGCGCCACCCAGTGCACCCAGCAGCGTTGTCAGTGGGTTGGCATCGCCGCCCAGTGTCAGCAAGGCATCAAGTGGGGTACCGGTTGGGCCATTGCTGCCACCGCCAGCGCCGCCACCCAAGCCTGCCAATGCGTCAGCAATGGCAGCAGGATCAGCACCTGCGTTCAGCAGAACTAAAACGGAGTTCAGGCCTTGGATGACGGGTGTCAGCGCGCCATCTTCATTGGCACCGACCAAGGTTTGAAGGAGGTCGTTTACCGGGGCGAGCTGACCGGTTGGGCCAATCAGTTCTTCAAGGGCGCTCGTTAAACCACCGAGCGTGCCATTCGTACCAATCAAGTTGTTCAAAACATCATTGACTGGGCCGGCTGGCGTTTTTTCCAGCAGGTCGCACAGTGCGCCCTGTGTGGTCGTAATGGCGCCGGAAGGTTGCAGCGTTTGGCAAACATTCGACGATGTATTGGTGTTGGTGTTGGTGCTTGTGTTGCTGCCTGTGGCGTTGCCATCGGCATTACAAGCCGCCAGGCCAGCTGCCAGGGCCAGGTAAGCAGCCAATCGAGTCAGTTTAAAGTTGTGCATAAAAACCTCTGTGACCCGTTGGGGCCGCTTATCAATGAAAAAGTGATGTCTACTAAAGTCAGCAAACCTTTACAAAGCGCATACTAAGGGTCGACTCGGCGTTACACAGTCTTCTAACTGTCTTGCTTTTGTAACTGACTGTTAAGTCGCGACTGACTCATGAGGCATCAAGGGCGGCGAATGATAGAGAGGAGGATGCTTTTTGTCATCCTTCTGTTGCAGATAAAAAACAACCCCAGCAGGGTTTCCCTTGCTGGGGTTGGGTTGCGTCGCAGGTTTTATAATGGGCTAGTACTCACTAGCTCCAGATTAAGTACCAGCCGTCTTGCTTAACCTAGAATGCCTAGAAGACCTCCCAGAATGGGAATGCCGCCCAACAGGCCGGTGCTGCCGCCAGAAGTGGGTGCTATTGGCAATGTGGTGATGGTGGTGAGCAGTGTGGTCACCACATTGTTGTTGGCGCCAGCGGCTGAGGTAATTGCGTTGGTCAAGTCCGAGATAACCGGAATGGACGGCACGCCACTGCCCATGCTCACGTCCAAGGCTGAGGTCAGCGACGATACGAGTGAGGTGAGCGCATTGGTATTGGTGGTGCTGCCATTGCAATCGCCAAATAGGGCGAGTGAGCAAGACAGTGGTGCCAATGCGGTGAGTACCGGGGTCAGTACGGCAGTGTCGACTTGCGTTAACAGTGTCGTGTTGAGCGTGTTGGTCAGGGTATCAATGCCGTTGTTGAGCTGGGTATTACCGCTATTCACCGCGCTAATGATCTGGGCATTGCCCGAGGCGGCTGCAAGGGTGCCGAGTAGACCGGTAGGCGCAGTCAGCAAGTTGCTGACATTCGTCAGGGTGTTGTTCAGCGTATTGCCAACGCTCACGCCCGTTCCGCCTTCCAGGGTATTCAGCGTGACGCCAAGGTCTGCCAAAACACTGCCCAGCGTTTGCACAACTTCGCCAGCCACTGGAATTTGGCCGCTACCCGGTACATTGTTATAGCCGTCTACAATAGCGTCGCCTAAGGTTGCGAGGCCGAGGCCCAGGTCATCTACCAATTGCCCGTTGAGGGGGGCTGGTGCTGTGCCACTGGGTGTGCCGAGTGCAGTGAGCAGAGGCGAGAGCAGGGCATCCAATGGCGTGCCAGTTGGTCCTCCAGCAGGTGTGCCGGGTGCGCCATCTGTTCCGAGCCCTGCCAGAGGTGTGCCAGCAAACGGATTATTGCTACCGGCAAATAGGGCGATCAGATTCTGCAGTTGTTGGGCAGGGTTGCTGCCAGTGCAGACACTGCCGCGTTGGCCGGCCAGCGTGGCCAGGGCGCATGGCAGCGTTTGGGCCAGGCTTGCCACCGATGGCGGCAGTGCGCTTAGGCCTTCTTGAATTTGTCCGGCAGCAATGTTGAAGCCTGCGGGAGATGGATTGGCGAGAATGGTTTGTACGCCGTCGAGGAGGCCAGATACCGTGGCATCCGGGCCGATCAACAAGTTATTGACAACCGGATTGAGGGCAACAAGAAAGCCGCCAATATCCAAGGGTGTACCCGCTGGTGTGTTCTGTTGAATGGTGTTGCCCAGATTAACCAAGACACCCGAGAGTTGGTTGCGCGTATCGGACAGAATTAAGCCGCTGCCACCGCCCGTACCGCCACCAGTGCCGCCAGTGCCGCCAGTGCCATTTGTCCCATTTGTCCCATTTGTCCCATTGGTGCCATTGGTGCCACTAGCATTGCCGCCATCAGCGCCACAGCCAGTAAGGCTTAGTGCAATCATAAGACCGGCTGCCAAGCCAGTGAGTTTGAGTTTATTCATCATGTTTTCCTCAAGGCAAAATGCCGGTTGCTGACGCAGCGCGAGAGGGCAGCTGCTGACAATTGCAACCGTAGCAAGTGCTTAGAGGGTGACCTATGACGGTTTGGTTGGAGCTTGGTTGCGCTATATGAAAAGCGTAAAGCGCATGTGGGGGCTTGGTAATTAAGCATCTACTCTGCGTAACATTGCGTAGGCAGCGCAGATGCTTAGCACATGATTACGGCTTAGCGGGCGATGCCGAGGCGCTCGCCCATGCGTGTAGGGGTTCCCGCAGCGTAGCGTTCATCCCAAGTCATCACATCTGGGCCAAACAGCACAATGGCGGTGGAGCCAAGACGGAAGCGACCCAGCTCGGCGCTGCGATTCAGCGTGATTTGTTGTCCTTCCGGGAATTCACGAGAGCGTATGTCATTACCGATGGGCTCTACGCCGCCCCAGACGGTCTCAATGCTGGCAACGATCATGGCGCCAACCAGAACGACGACCATGGGGCCCAGTGCGGTGTCGAAGTGCGCAACGAGTCGCTCATTGCGAGCGAATAAATTGGGCACATTTTCAGCGGTACGGGTGTTTACGGAGAACAGCTCTCCCGGCACATAGACAGACTTGGTCAAACGGCCTGCGATGGGCATGTGTACTCGATGGTAGTCGCGCGGGGATAAATACACCGTCGCGAATTGACCGCCAATATACGCAGACGCATCGGTTTCGCTGGCAAGCAGGTCGCTGAGTGAGTAGCTGTGGCCCTTGGCCTGGAAAATCTGATCCTGTTCGATGGGGCCGAGTTGCGACACGGCACCATCAGCGGGCGACAGGATGCTGTCCGGGCGACTGTCCAGTGGGCGGGCATTCGGCTTGAGGGCGCGCGTGAAGAAGGCGTTGAAGCTTTCGTAAGCGGCCAGGTTGGGCTCGGCAGCTTCGCTCATGTCGACCTGATAGCGCTCGGCAAAATGGGTGATGAAGGTGTCTTTGATCCAGGGCGTGCGGCTGTCCGCCAGACTGCCGACCAGACGCGACAGGCCGTGCTGGGGAATCAGGTATTGCGGCAGTGTAAAGAGGCGGTCACGCAGCAGGGCCATGGTAGTGGTTCCTTGATGAAGAGGAGCGGCCAGTGCAGCAGCCAGCAAAGCCGCGATGGTAATGCAGCCGAGGATGACTACCAAGCCTCGGCGCAAGGATCTTCGCGACATCAAGCAACCTTTTGCGCGCGAACCCAGAAGCCGTTGAGCACCGCAACACCATTTACGCCATCCACATCCTGATCGTCGGTGAGGTCGTTCAGGCTGGCACCGGCATGCCGTTCGGCGATGGACAGCTGGGTGCCGACACGGTCGTGGCCCCAGCCATGCGGCACGCTGGCGACGCCGGGCATGATGCTGTCGCTAATCTGCACCGGCAGACTGATTTCGCCGACACGGCTGCGCAGAGTCAGCGAGTCACCGTCGCTGATGGCCAGCGACTCGGCATCATCTGGGTGCAGCAGCACGGTGCAGCGGTCCTTGCCTTTGACCAGACGATGCGCGTTGTGCATCCACGAGTTGTTGCTGCGCACATGACGACGACCGATGACCAGCAGCGCGTGGCCGGGGCCGGCGAGCTGTTCGGTCGGCGCTGTTTGCAGCGCCGCGTGCAGAGCCGCCACAAAGTCATCCGGGCTGAGCTGGATGCGCTGGCTGTCGGTGAAGAGGCGCTGCGGGAATGCGCGTTGCAGCGCGCCCAGATCCTTGCCGTGCGGATGCTGCTTCAGCGTGCGGATGCTGAGGCCTTGCGCGGCACCGCTGAACGGCCCGAAACCGGCCAAGGCTTTTTCCAGATGCCCGCGCTGTGCCACCTGCTTTTGCAGCCAGGTTTTGACTTGACCAAACAGCGGCGCAGTCAGCGCATTATCGCTGAGCAATGAGCTGGCGCGTTGCAGCCAAGCGGCTTGCTGGCCGTAAGGGCCGACGCGCAGCAGGATATCCAGCACGCCTTCGAGGCCGAGGCGCTGCACCAGCTTTTGCGAGGCGCGCGCCTGCCAGCGTTCGCTGCCGGGCTCAGTGCTCATGCGCAGCGTCAGTTCCAGCAGGATTTCCCAGTCGTGGCGAGCATCGTCGGCCTTGGCCAGCAGGGGCGGCGAGTACTTGGCAACATTGCGCACGGCGAGGGTATTGAAGATGACATCGTAGTACGGCCGCTCCAGCGGCCCGGTCGGCGGCAGGATGAAGTGTGCGTGTCGGGTTGTTTCATTGATGTAGTAATCGACTGCGACATAGCAGTCCAGCGTGGCCAGTGCCGCCTCGACCTGACGCCCGTTCGGCGTGGAAAGCACGGGGTTGCCAGCGTGCGTGATGAGGCCGCGAATCTGGTCCTTACCCGGTGTCAGAATCTCTTCGGCAAAGGCGGCTACCGGCAGTTCGCCGCCGAACTCGGGCAGCTCGCGCACGCGCGACTTGAAGCGTCCGAACGAGCCTTGCAGGCCGCGACTGGTTGCACTGAGCGCGACCAGATCGATGGCCGAGCGGGTGAACATCATGCCGCCTTCATGGTCGAGATTGCCGGTGACGATGTTGAGCGCGGTCACCAGCCAGGTGGTGAGCTGGCCGTGCTGCTGCATGGAGGTGCCGCAGCGCGAATAGGCGCAGGCATGATCGCTGGCGGCAAAGTCGCGGGTCAGGCGGCGAATGGTGTCGGCGCTGATGCCGGTGTAGTCGGCGGCGTGCTCGGGCGTGAAGTCAGCCACGGCCTGCTTGAGGGCATCGAGGCCGTCGATCATTTCGCTGAGATGGCGTGGCCGGGCCAGGCGTTCGGCAAAAATCACCTGCAGCATGGCGGCGATCAGGTAGAGGTCGCTGCCGGGGCGGATGAAGACATGCTCATCGGCTTTGTCGGCGGTTTCGGTGCGACGCGGATCGATGACGGTGACGCGGCCACCGCGCTGGCGGATGGCCTTGATGCGGCCCATCGGATCGCCAGCGGACATCAGGCTGCCATTCGATGCACCGGGGTTGGCGCCGATGATGAGCAGGTGCTCACAGCGATCGAGATCGGGAATGGTGAACAGAGCCTGATTGCCGAACAGTTTGTAGCTGGTGAGCATGTGTGGCAGCTGGTCGACGCTGGTGGCGCTGAAGCGGTTGCGGCCGGCAAAAGTGCGAATCAGGTTGGGCAGAAACAGGATGGCACCGGCGCTGTGCGCGGTCGGATTGCCAGCATAAATCGCCAAACTGTGCTTGCCGTGCTCGTTGCGAATGGCCTTGAAGCG
>JACCDZ010089748.1_pt1 | contig 10224 bp, 18 predicted proteins | sample 7449551 | NCBI WGS metagenome assembly JACCDZ01 (sample SAMN15323452, study PRJNA562643) | freshwater metagenome | isolation source: river surface water | place: USA:Blue River Watershed | collected 2017-08-18
AGTAAAAGATCCTTTACCTGAACTAATTCAATTGTTCCGTGATTCTGTATTCTCTCATTTCGTACATACTAAATCAGGTGAGATTTATGTATTAGTTGGTTTATCAAATGAAAAATCTGACGACCAAGAAAAATTCCCTGTTACTGCAGTATATGGAAATGTAAAAACAAAAGAATGTTGGTCACGTCCATTAATTGATTTTGCTCAAAAGTTTCAGAAACTTCAATAAAGAAAACAAAGGTGGTCAATATGTTTATTGACTTGTTGAAAGGTTTATTTCTTATTGCTGTTGGTATTGGATTATTCTTTTGTATAATCTTTGTAGATTTGTTATTGTTTGGGTCTGGTGTAGATCCAGACGATAATGGTCTTTTAAGAACTAAGAAACAAAAAGAAAAATATCGACAATTGAAATTAAAGAAGATGGAAAAATATGGTAGCTAAATATTTATTTCAATTTTTATTTATTATTTTGAGTCCATCTTATTGGTATCAAATTTCAAGAGTTAATTCTGTACTTGATAAAGAACTTAATATTCTTTTAAATAATGGTACTAAGTTTACTAATATAAACCATCATACAGCTCATTTTGGCCCCTTTATTCTTTGGGTGGCTAATCATCCTTATGCCTCTTTCTCTAACTATGGGAGAGATACTGGCATACCTAAACGTTATACTCGACACTTATTAATGAAACGATTATAAGAATCCGATTCATCTTTAAGTGGCTAAACGCTCAATATGAGCATTCCTGCCATTGTAAATTAAAACACAATGGTTATTTTAATCTATATTATATAGGTCATGCATCATGCAAATTTCAAAATTACTTAAAATCCAACACAAAGACACTAACAAAGCTGCAGCTGCTCGTGAAGCTTTAGCAGTTAGCGTAATTGATAATGTAAACTCAGCACAAGGTATTGCTCGTGTTGTTCACTCTCGTGCTTTTAAGCCGTGGAATAAAAAAGAAGAACGTGCTCTCGTTGAAACTTTTAATTCTGCAGTTAAAAAAGCTGGTGTTAAATTTGTAACGTTGAACCAAACTCAACGTGAAGTTCTTATTCAGAAAGTTGCTTCTGAATCAGGTCGTTCACCATTTGCGGTATTGGGTCGTTTAAAATCGTTAGGTGCTTATCCTGGCGGTGCTCGTGGTTTCTGGTAATTTTACCTAAGTTGGGGAGGAAGGGTTTATTCCTTTCCTTCCTAAAATTATGGAATAAATTTCAAAATGTTAACAGCTATCTTAATTATATTTGGTATTCTTTTCTATATAACTTTTAGTGTAGTTACTTATAAAGTTATTGAAGGAGTTTCAGATGAAGACATTGAAGATTTAGATTCTGAAGTAATTTTAGTAATACTTCTTGGTTGTGCTTTTTGGCCTTTAACTATTATAGTAGTTTTATGTGTTTGGATATGTACTCAAATTTATAAATACCTATATTCTTTTAGCATCTCTTTCTCTAAAATGTTAATTCGGACTCTTAAAAAATGAATCATACAATTCTCTCTTCTGTAAGTGGAGTTATCTCTGCATTACAAACTGGACAAGCTATCTATTATACTGTTGCATCTGTAATGGATTCTGTTCAAGCTCAAGGTACTCTTAAAGGAAACGATAAGAAAGTTTGGGTGTTATCTTACATCGAAAATTTCGTCATAGCGATGGGCGAGAAATGGGAAGTTTGGGTTAATCTTATTATTGACTTCATTGATGTAGCTAAGAATTTATATAACATTGCTAAAAAGTTATTTTAATAACTGATCTTTATAGTAGTATTTTTAATTAGATATTATTATACCAACTAATCTGTAAGGAATGTTTCCTATGATTTCCCTTCTTAAAGATACAAACGAATTGTTTGTAAAAGTCCCCTTCTATCCTTTTGCTCTTATTTTAATATTTGGTGTTCTACCAGCTATCGTTACATGGGCAAGACAAACTCCTGACCCTATACCTGTTCCTTGTACACAAGAAGTAGTTACTCTTAAAAATAATAGTAAAGTTACTTTTGAAACTTGTAATGGTAAAACAACACTAAAGGAAAATAATTCAAAATGATCGTGATTAATAAACAATCTAAAACATTTAAATTTTATGATTTCTTATCTAAAGTGTTTTTCTTCTCTCTAGTTACTCCAATCAATCAGCATTGGAATGGAAATAGTACAGCAATCTTTCGTGATATTTGTACTTTTGCTCGTACAAATTTGCTTTATATCTTTCTTAGTCTTCCTTTAATGCTTGCCTTTATTGGTACGATAATCTTTACGTTCTATTCTATCATTTCTGCTGCAATTACTTTGAGCTTTAATCCTACTCTTCAAATTACAGGATTCTTGTTAGCCATTGCTTCTGGCATAGCTTTGTTATGTGGTATTGTTTTTTCTATCTTTTTCATTATAGAAAAGTCTTCAAAGAAATTTGAAAATAATACTTTTATTAATTTAGTTACTACTTCTATTAAAAACAAACATAATAGTTTTTGTCAAATTATTAAAGTAGTAGATGAGCCAAAGAGTAAAGAATAATGATTATTCACTTAGTAGTAGGTAGTCAACTATACCAATTGACTAATCCTAAATCAGATACAGATTATCTTTGTATTACTAATGACATATATCCCTTTCCAGAAAATAAAGAGATAGAAGTTTGTAATGTAGAAGAATTGCAAAACAAATTAAACAAACATGATTTGAAAGCATTAGAAGCTTATTTTGGATATCCAAATATTTTTAAACATGTTATACCTGTCTCTTTTAATTATTGTCCTGACTCTCTTCGTAGGTCTGTCAGTGCTGTAGTTTCTAATGCTCATGTAAAAGCAAAAAAGAAAATTAGAGATGGTGAAATATATACAGGTTTAAAATCTTTTTGGCATTGCATTCGTATTCTTACAATGTATGTTGATTTAGCTAAGTATGGTACTTTCTCACCTAGAGATTATTCAGAAAAGTTAAAAGATACTTATCTTGATATAATGTCTAGAATAAACGATGAACCTACTACTATGTTTGATAAATTAAATGAAACTTATGACACTGAAATGAGAAAACTTCTTCACGAGTTTCGTTTACTTTGCCCTAAAAAGGAATCTTAAAATGGCTATGATTCAAATCAATGAAGAACAATTACAAGATATTATTCAAAGAGAAGTATCTAAAATTGTTCTTGAAAAAGAAAATTATATTAATAATTGTATTGTTGATTCAGTTATTAATGAAATTAAAAAACAAGTTGTAATACACAATAAAATTGAAAGATATCTAGATATCTCATTTGTTAATGAAGATAGTGCTGTCGTTGGTGTTATTAAACACCGAGTAAGTAAAGCAGTTGAATTATATTTAATTGATAAACGACATATCTTTAATAACAAAGTTACTGATTCCGTACAAAAAAGTGTTTCTGATTTTGTCAATTCTCCTCAGATTATTAAAGGTTTAATTGAACCTTGGATGACTAAACACATTACAGAAAGTTCAGAATTTGTTACTTATGTTCAGGGTAAAATTGAACATAGACTTTCTGATAAGATTAAAAGTCTTAATAATATTCTAGGTGAAAATATTACAATGCCAATTGTAAAAGAATTTTTAACTGAATATCTTTCTCGTAGAAAATTAGAAGAGAAATATAAATGACATATACAGTCCCACCCGATGACGGAATATATTTTGGTTTCCGACATTATAAATCTGATTGGCGTACTGATGAGATTAAAGAAATAGCAACATTTGAAATTGCTAAAGATCCTTCTCATTACAATTACCGTAGAGCTTTTAAACTTAAAAGAGATGGTAGTCGTTCAAGTAAAAGTATACCTCTCCATTCTGAAGGTCTTCGTTTATTTAAACATAAATTAAGTGCACAAGAATATATTGAAAGATGTATTGCAGAAAATGAAAGAAAAGCTCAAGAGTTCTTAGAAAGAACTAGAGAAAATATTGAGTATCTTCAAAAGGTAACCTTCTAATGAATTATATTCATAGACATTGTCTTTACAATGTAGATAGATTAATACATCAATCTGCTACTCCTAGACCTGTATATAATATAAATACTCCTAAATATTTTTTAGATATTTCTATTAACACAGATTATATTTTGACATACAGAGGTATTAAAGAAATACAACTTATCGATCAAAATAATTTTAAAATTAAATTAAAAACCAAATACTCTTCTAAAGTTAATGTGCTTTACAGCTATTACAGAATCTTTGAATCTCATTTAGAAGCTGTAGTTTACTTTGAACAATTACGAGCTTTTTGTTTAAAACGTTTACAAAGTCAGTCAGAGTATTTAAGACAAGCTGCACATAATCTTATGTTAGTCCAACCTTAATCACAGAGAAATATATTATGTTTAATATCTCAGAAAAAGCTAATCAAAACTATTTAGCTAAAATTGTAAAAATTAATAACATTCGTAAACATGCAAATGCAGATCGTTTACTTGTAAGCACTATTGATGGTAATGATGTTATTACTGGTGCTGACACTAAAGAAGGTGATGTAGTTATTTACTTCCCTCTTGAATGTGCAATCAATAAAGAATATCTTGCTTGGTCTAATTCTTTTGAAGATAAAACTTTAAATGCAGACCAAACTAAAAAAGGTTTCTTCAACTCTAAAGGACGTGTACGTGCTGTTAAATTGCGTGGACAACCATCTATGGGTTATATGGTTCCTGTTGCTGGTTTCTTAGAGTGGCTTTCTCTTGTAGAAGGTAAAACTGTTAAAGTAACAGAAGATCTTATTGGTACTGAATTTAGCCATTTTAATGAACGTCAAATTTGTAAAAAGTATGTTAACATGCAACAAGTTTTTGACAAACAAAAAGAAGCTAAAGAAGCCCGTCAGAAAAAAGTTGTTAAGAAACAATCTAAATTAGTTGACAATCAATTCCGTTTACACTGTGATACTCCACAGTTAGGTAGAAATATTTTTAAAATCTCTCCTACAGATGTAATTGCTATTACTCATAAATTACATGGTACTTCTGGTGTATTCTCTAAAATCCTTTGTAACAAACAATTGACTTGGTATCAAAAAGCTTTTAAGAAAGTAGGTATTGATATTAAAGATACTGTTTATGACAATGTTTACTCTAGCCGTAAAGTAATTAAAAACCAATTTTACAACGATGAAAAAGTAAATCCTGGTTATTATGGTGAAGATGTTTGGGGATTAGTTGCTAAAGAATACGAATCTTTCTTACAAGAAGGTATGACTATTTATGCAGAAATCGTTGGATTCTTACCTTCTGGTAAAGCAATTCAAAAAGATTATGACTATGGTTGTGAACCTACCACTTATGAAAAGTATATTTATCGTATTACTACTACCACTCCAAATGGTACTGTAAATGAATGGTCTACTCTTCAAGTACAAGAGTGGTGTAAGTCTAAAGGATTAAAAGCAGTACCATTATACTTCTATGGTTATGCTAAAGATCTTTTCCCAACTTTAGAAGTTGAAAACCATTGGTCTGAGAATTTCTTAGAAAAGTTACAAAAGACTTACTTAGAAAAACAAGACCCTCTTTGTGTTAATAAAGTACCTGATGAAGGTATTTGTTTACGTAAAGAAGGTTTAGAAATTGAAACATACAAACTTAAATCTTTTGCTTTCTTACAACGTGAAAGTGAAGAGCTTGATACTGGTGCTACAGATATTGAATCTGCAGAATCTGTTGATCAAGCAGAAACTCAATCTTAATATAAAGGAACACTACTATGAAAGGTAACTTCGTAGCTAAACATATGAATGCTATCAATCGTAGTAGTGTTCATAAAAACTTAAGAAAAGAATACTTAGAAGATCATAAAACTCACATAAAAGAAGGTCTTAGAGGATGTACTGCAGAGACATTATATTTTGATGATGCTTGGCATGATCCGATAGGATTTCCTTCAAAATCTAAGGAAGATTGTTCTGAAATAACAGAAGAACAACTTAAAGATTTTGCTGAGTTTACAAAAGATCTTATGAGAAAATACCCTGTAAAGTTTATTACAGCAACATATATAGATAGGAAAAAGGAAAATGACTTATGAATTAGAACAAGGTAATTTATTAGAATTACTAGAGAAAGATGAAATTGATGTACTCATTCATCAGACGAATTGTTTTCAAACTATAGGTAAACGATCTGCTTCAGGTATTGCAGCTGCAATTGGTCAAGCTTATGAAGAAGTTGTTCAAGCTGATTTAACTTATACTGAAGGAGATATTAACCAATTAGGTAAATTTATTCTTATTCCAGTTGCAACTAAATCAGGAAAAACTAAACATATTATTAATTTATATTCTCAATATTTATATGGTAATATGTATGGAACTCCAACTTCTTATTCTGCTATGGCTAAAGGCTTAGCTAATTTAGCTTATGTTCTTCCTACTGCTTTAGGTAAAGATATCCGTATTGGTACTTATCAATTAGGATGTAATCGTGGAGGTGCTGATTGGTCATTAGTTGAACCAATTTTACAAAAGCACTTGACAAATATTTCCAAATCTGTTCGCATTGTGGTATAATTTATGAAAGTAGAAGATTTACATGGAGATCAAGACGTTGCATTAATTGCTCGTTTTAAAGATCTACCTAAAGGTACTCTAGGAAATGTGTTAGCATATTCTCCTACAGATAATACAGTCTTAGTACGAATGCGAAATCAAAAAAGAACAGAAGAAAAGATACCACCTGAATTGTTAATAGGTGTTCTTTTTAATTAAATCCAAATTGATTTGGAAGATTATTAATGGATTCTCCAGATAACCAACACACATCTGAGATAATCGAGAAAGGAAGGAATGTATTAGTTCTAAGAAATAAAGGAGAAGCCTCAAACAATATTACTATTGAAATGTCAGGCGTTTCTCAAAGTTACTTTGAAACTAATACATCTTCACCTATAGGATCTGATTCTAATCTATTACTTACTACTAAGACAATTCAAGCCTGTTTAAGAGATTTTTATATCAGTTGTGATGGATCAACTCCTGAAACATCTTTTGATATTCCTCTTAATACAGCTTTTAAAATTATCATAGGTACTACTGAATATTATTTTACTAATGTTCAAGATTATTTAGATAGAGCTAAAGAAGTTCTTCCTCTTTATACAGAAGTAATGTTAGTAAAAAGATCCATGTGAAAATGCTACAAATGAAGCTGGTATCTCTCTTGATGCTAATACTCCTTTTAAAATAACTATAGATAGTATTGATCATTATTTTGATAATATACAAGATCTTATAAATAAATCAGAACAATATCCGAATTTAACTTTACTTCCTTTTGTTAGTATTGACGATATCCCTATTGATGTATTTTCTTTTAAAACATCAAAGAACTACCCTATTGTAGTTAAAGAAGATCTAATAACAAAAACAATTAAAATAAATGAAGCTCAAAAACATTTAATTCTTTCTCCTTCTTTAGAAGAAAGATTCTCTACTGCTTTTTCTATTAACGATGTACAAATCAGAGTTGATGGTGAAAAGGTTTTATTAGATACTTCTCAATATATATCTGAACAAAATTATCTTGTATTAGATTACGATATTAAAGATGTAGTGATTAAAAGTCCTTTAAAAACTTCAGACCCTGTGCACGATCAATTTAAAACTTCTTATTCTGTATTAGACGGGATGTTAAGAGATAATTTAATTGTAGGGTATGATCATCCAACTTTAATTAAATCAGATTATAAAGTATTAGAAGCTACAACTCGTCAAATTTTATTTGATGGATATGTTAATGAAAATCTTAAAGTAGGTACAGTACAAGTATTAGATGCTGAAATTAGAGAACATGCCTATGAAGTCTTTAACGTATTAGATAATAATGTAACTGTTTCTAACAAAGTATTAGATGCAATTTCTAGAGATATTCTTGTAATATCTAAAGATGATATTAGTCCAGTTAAAACTAATGTTAAAGTATTAGATGCAACTATTAGAGATCATGCAGTTGTAACTACTTCTGAAATTAATTCTTTAAATACTAATGTCCTTATTGGTGATTCTTATTTAAGAAATGATTTGAAGTTTGGTGAGAATAAAGAAGAATTTAAAACAGATTTTGTTGTTTTTGACCCTGTCTCTACAAGAACACTTCAACGTGGTTATGATGAAACTAATCAAATTTCAACGAACTTTAATCTGTTTGAACCTGTAATTGATGGTGAAACAATAGTACCAATCTCCTGTATAGGATCTAATTCTAGTACAGAAGTTATAACATTTAATGGTAAATTTAATGTTTACTTAGATAATGTTAAACTTAATAGTCAAGAAATGACTATTGAAGAAATAAAAACTCTATTAGCTAATTATAATATTAGAGTAGATATACAATCATAATATATAAAACTTAATAAAAATTTTTAAATAAATGAATATTAATGTAAATAATCAAATCGCTGCTCGTTTTAAATTAGTAGCTCATAAAGGCAATCCAGAACAAGCTACTAAACAATCGGATTGGTCTCATAATATGGTATTAAACTCTGCCTTAGAAAGAATGAGTGTTGGTACTTGGATCAATCGTTGTTGTGTAGGTAGTGGTAGCAATCCTCCAGCAGCTAATCAAACTGCTCTTCAAACTTTTATTGCTTCTACTACTACACGTCAAGGAAGTGAAACTCAATTAGCTCAAACTACTGAAAGCCCTATTTATTATGGATCTCGTTTTACTTGGAGATTTGGATTAGGTGTTGCAGCTGGTAACCTCTCAGAAGTAGGTATGGGATGGAGTGATACTGCTCTTTGGAATAGAGCTTTAATTCGTGACTCAGCTGGTACTCCAGTTACTCTTACTGTATTAAGTGATGAGTATCTAGATGTAATTGTAGAAATTCGAATCTACCCTCAAGAAACTTTTAGTGGTTCTTTTAACTTACGTGATAAAGCTGGTGAAATTGTTTCAACTCACACTTATGCAGGTCGTCCTGTAGTTAGTGCTGGTTCTTCAAATATCTCTTATGCTTTTGATAGAGTTGCTTTTAATAGTAGCAACAATACTCAATTTACTATTTCTCCTAATGTAATGACTAATGCTTACCAATCTAATGGTGGTACTGGTGTTTCTTATAGTACTAATACTTATCCAACAGTTACTTCTGTTCGTGGTGTTAATGCAGTAGGATTAGATCAAGTAGTATTTGCTCATAAGAGTTTCCAAGCAACTTATCAAGGTTTGTTATCAAACTCAAATGGGTTTAAATGGGAAATTCAACCTAGCATTACCAAAACAAATCAAAATACTATGACTTATAGTTTTGAAATGTCTTGGGCTCGTAAGGATGCATAATGATACCTGATAATGTATTATCAGCTATACCCGTCAGGAGCTCTTTTTTAGTTCCTGAACGGGATTCTCTTTTTGTAGATTATGCAATTCATCCTGAATCTAAGAAACTAATGGTTTGTAATTATTCTCCTGAAGGAGTAGTTACTTACACTCATCAAGGACAAGTTACAACTGTTATAGCTATAACAGGTATTACAGCCCTTAGTTTTGCTTTAGATTTAAATCTTAGACCTACATTAGTTTATGTTAAAAATAACAGTACATTTATGTATTGGTTTAATAGTGCTATAGGTAAGATGGATACTACTGAATGGGGTGTTAATTATAAATTCCCTCAACTTGCTTTAGACGAAACTAGAATTGAGAATAGTACTCAAGCTGATGTAATTTTTGCATATATAAGAGATAATAAACTTTGTATTAGAAATCAACGTGATCGTTTTACAATACAAACAATCTTAGATGATGCACCAAGACTCAAACAAATCGGAATGTTACAAAATAATAGATTCGGTTTTAACACATATAAAAGAATAAAACCCAAAGATATGTAAGAGGTTTATTCTATGACTAATGTGGTCATAAAAAATTTAAATACGAATCTAAGCAGAAGACTTAGATTCAAAGGAGTTAATGGAGCAACTATAGATATTGGTACTCAGACGGGTGCAGTTGTTCTATTTGGTTCTGATTTAAGAATTTGTTTAGCTCCTAATGCAGGATTATCTTGTGCTGGTGCTACAGCAACTACTAGTGTTGTAGAATTAGTTGGTACATTTGATGTAGAAATAAATGAAACTATTTATTCTAATTTAACTCCTGCAGAATTAGTTACTCTTATGAGTAGTCAGAATATTCCTGTAGGTGCTACAATTGACCCAACACCTTATAACATTAC
>JACCDZ011181192.1_pt1 | contig 10223 bp, 9 predicted proteins | sample 7449551 | NCBI WGS metagenome assembly JACCDZ01 (sample SAMN15323452, study PRJNA562643) | freshwater metagenome | isolation source: river surface water | place: USA:Blue River Watershed | collected 2017-08-18
AGATGAGCCTTCAAAAGAAGATGCAATTGAAATTCTAATGGGTATTAGAGAAAAAATGGAGATTCACCATGGAATTAAAATTTCTGATCGCGCTATTTATGATGCTGTCTTTTTATCAAGCCAGTACATACCGGACAAAAACTTGCCCGATAAAGCAATCGATCTAATAGATGAAGCTTCCAGTGCACTAAAACTTTCTGCTGAAGCCATGCCAGCTTCTCTGGTGGAGTTAGAGTCGGAAATTAGATCAAAGAAGATCTATGCAAAGACTCAATTAAAACCAGAAGAGATTGAAAAAGAAATTTCTCAATTAGAAGAGAAATTTAAAACGCAAAAAGCAGTTTGGGAAAAAGAAGTTCTTGCTCTAAAAAGAGTGTCGGAACTTAAGCACAATCTTGAAAGAAGTAAATTTGAACCGGAGCAAGCTCAAAGAACTCAAGATTATGAGGCAGCTTCAAAGCTAAAGTATTCGGTCATTCCGGAACTTGAGAATGAATTGAGCAAATCAAATAACCCTTGGGTTTTAAAAACTGAGCATATTGCCAATGTCATCTCAAGACAAAAAGGAATACCAGTTGATAAGATATTAAAATCTAAACAAGAAGAGATTTTAGAACTAGAAGCTTTCTTAAAGTCTCGCGTGTATGGACAGGACAATGCCATTCATGAAATTAGTGAAGTGTTAATCACTGCTCACGCTGGTTTATCAGACCCAACAAGACCTTTAGGATCATTTTTACTAAAAGGTCCATCTGGGGTTGGTAAAACTGAAACGGCAAAATCACTAGCTGATTTCTTATTTGGTTCAGAAGACAATCTAGTGAGATTTGATCTTTCTGAGTTTTCTGAAAAACATAGCGTGGCCAAACTGATTGGTGCTCCTGCTGGCTACGTAGGATATGAAGAAGGTGGTGTTTTAACCGAGGCCATCAGAAGAAAGCCTTACTCAGTTATTCTTTTTGATGAGATTGAAAAGGCCCATAAAGATTTCTCAGATATTCTGTTGCAAATCTTAGATGATGGAAGATTGACGGATAATAAAGGAAGAACGATTGATTTTAAAAATACAATCATTATATTGACGACGAACTCTAGAAATATCGAAGCAGATTTCAAACCCGAAGTGCTAGGTCGTCTGGATGCCGTCTTAACATATAATGAGCTTGATAACACAATTATGGAAAGCTTAATTGATAAACAGATTAAGCAACTCAATGCTCGTCTAGAAGCTAAGGACTTAACGGTTGAACTGGACAAAAAAGTTTATGAAGAGCTTGCAAAACGTGGTTATGATCCACGCTATGGGGCCCGTCCATTACAATCGGTTTTCAGTCAGTTAGTAACTAGACCACTGTCTAAAAAAGTACTGGAAGGTCATTTAGAAAGCGGAAAAATGAAAGCTTTTTGGAGAGACGATACCCCAAATCACATTGATTTTGAGTTACTTCAGTAGCCAAACTATCCCCTCCCTAGCAACTCATACAGAACCCCTTTTCCATAGAGGGGTTCTTTTTTTTTAAGCACTTATCACCTCCTTTTTTTTCCTTTATGTCTAGAATTTCGACGATAGAAGTAGATATTACTTACATGCTCTTTAGCTCCAGGGTTTTAGAGCTTTAGATGTCATAATAGTCAAAATAACTTAACTTATGACTAGGTATCTTTTATGAATAAATTTCTTCTTTTGATCGGACTCACATTATCGCTAAATGTTTTTGGTAGCGATTTTTGTTCTAATCCTTATAAGGCAGTTTGCGAGAACTCTCCACTTTCTTCTATTGCAACTTATAACAAGAATTTAAAAGAAATTAGAGCACAAGTTTCGAAACTAGAAAAAGAAGATAAATTTAAGAAAGATTCTAATAATATCTTACCGACTGTTCTTTTAGTAGAGAAAATGATTGAAGAAAAATTCCCTGCTTCAACAGGATTTTTCAAAGATGGCCAAGTAATTAATCAGTACAAACAAAGCTTAATTCATGCGATTAATAATTCAGATATGTCTTCAAATTTTAAAGTGCTTCTTACTAAAAAAATTGAAGGGGTAAAGTTTTATACTTTTGCAGAATACCTTACACTAAAAAAAGCTCCAACTAGCTCAAAATCGGCTTCAGCAAAACTTTGTGGTGAAGACGGATTATTTATTAATGCTTTTGCTGAGTCGGTAACGAACACTTCTGACTATATTGTTATCTGCCCTGGATTTGTTTTAAAAAATTCTGCGACAAATGTACGCGAAGATATTTTCACAACTTCTTTTTTTACAATTGTTCACGAATTATCTCACCATATTGATCACAGCATCGATTTTGGAAACAACTATAGAAACTTTCAAAAATGTATCAAAGAAAATTTTGAATTAAATAAGAACCCAATTTTCTGTAAGCTACAACCTAACTCAAATTACTGCTTAACAAAATCAGGGGCAAAGATGAGAGAGCTTATCAGTGATGCCTGGGCCTATAAAGCAATGGCCTTATATATGAAGGCGAATCAATTCTCAATTGATGAAAGTATGACGATGTATAAGAAGAATGTAAACTTCTTATGTAAATCAGGAAGTGGAATCACTCACCAAAGTGCTGAGTTTAGAGTTTCAACTCAAGTAAAGTATAATGCTGATTTAAACTACCAATTTTCATGTAACTATGATCAAACAAATTTAAAAGAATGTAGCTTCTAATAAAAAAGGGAACCTTAGGTTCCCTTTTCTTCTTTCTGATAAATATCTTTTTTAAAAGCAAACTTCTTTTTTTCTTTATCGTAATAGACTTCCAGATGAAATGCTTTTTTTGCTCTCTTCAAGGTCCTCTCCACTCCAACGGCATTTAAGCCCTTTTCATTGGCCATCGCAAGCATAGCTCCTTCTCCACAAAAAAGTTGGTAAAGAGTTTTTGACGGAGTATTTTCTTTGATAAAATTTGCCAACATCAAGCAAGTTGTCAGCCCCATACCACGCTCCCATGTCTTATCTCCCAAATCTGGGATGACATCGGCCGTAGATTTTTGATGATCCAGAAGTCGAATATTTTTGGAGAAAGCTAAAATATGAGTATAAGCAGGACGGCCAAAACTAGTATAACCAGGCTGCAAGCGACACACCACTTTATGCCATAAAAGATTAAGCCCTACTTCTTCAGCGGCCTTTTGGATAAGAAAACTCTTATCAATCCAGATTCCATCTTTTTTAATATCTGATTGATAAAATAAAGCTACTCCTTCATCAGGAGTCACTTCCATGACAAGTTTTGCTGTATTGATAAACCAAGTCTTCCATTCTTCAAGAGTCCAAGTAGGAAATTCTGAAATATCTGGCATTGAAGCTAAGAAGGAACCTTCTTTGATATTTTTATTTTCTTTTTGTTCCTGTAACCACGAAATCGCATCGGCCACGATGACCGTGCGATTTTCACGACTGAAAGTATTACTCTCCAAAAACTTTTTCCCCGGCAACATAGACCGCCTTTGTCGCTCTATCATCACCTAAAGTCATAAGAATGAAGAGAATCTCTTCGATATCTTTGCAGTAAGACATTCTAAAATCCATCAATTCTGTAGATTTTAAATTTAAGACAACTAGATCTGCTTCATATCCTTTTTGGATGGAACCGATTTTATCATCTAGATATAATGAATGTGCCGCTCCTCTTGTTGCCAAGTAAAACGCACAGGCACTTGAAAGTGAATATCCAGCGAGCTGAGCAACTTTATAAGACTCATTCATCGACTGTAATTGACTAAAGCTTGTTCCTGCTCCGATGTCTGTTGCTAAACCAACTCGACAGTTGCGCTCTTTACTTTTTGCTTTATCAAATGGAAATAATCCGCTTCCTAAAAATTCATTTGAAGTCGGACAGTGAGAGATCGCTGAGCCTGTTTCATACATGCGATCCCATTCTTTATCTGTTAAGTGAATCGCATGTCCATAAATAGAACGCGGTCCAACCAGATTGTAATGGTCATACACATCTAAATAACCTTCTCTTTCTGGATAAAGTGCTTTAACCCACTCAATCTCTCCTAAATTTTCAGAGATGTGAGTTTGCATATAAACAGATTTATCTTCGCCCCATAATGCCCCAGCAAGCTCTAATTGCTCAGGAGTTGAAGTCGGAGCAAAACGTGGAGTGATCGCATAAAGAAGACGATCTTTTCCATGCCATTTTTTAATCAGTGCTTTTGAATCATCATAAGAAGATTGAGCGGTATCTAGTAATGCTTCTGGAGCATTTCTATTCATCAATACTTTTCCGGCAATCATACGCACATTGTATTGTGAAGCTTCTTCAAAAAGAGCATCAATCGAATGCGGATGAACTGTACCGTAAACGGCCGCTGTCGTTGTTCCTGCTCTAAAGCATTCTTTTAAGAATACTTTTGCTACTTTTTTAGCGTGATCAAAGTTCGCGAACTGTTGTTCAGCAATAAATGTATAGTTATTTAGCCAGTCAATTAACTGCTTGCCATAAGCGCCGATAATTTGCGTTTGAGGATAGTGAATATGAGTGTCGATAAATCCTGGCATGATCAGCGAGTCTTTATAAACTCTCACTAAGCCTTGATCGATAATTAAGTGTTTTAAATTCTCATAAGAATCAAACTCTTTAATTTTTCCATCTTCAATAATAATTAAAGCATCTGAAATATATTTATAAGATGCTTTGTTTCCGACAATAAATGGATCGGCCACAAAAGTCAGGGCCTGTCCTCTAATAAATGTTAAGTTTTTCATAGCGTGACTTATAGCATATAAATCAATTAAGGGCCATGAGAAAAATAGCTAACAAATACTTTAATTATTAATAAGTTGCCCAGTATCGTGGGTGATTAAGCCCTGAGCGCTGACAAAAGACAATGAACGAAGTTAAAACACTTTTCACATTTTCCAATAGAACTTTATCGATCAAATTGCCTAGTTCATCAAACCTCTCATTGGCCTTATCAATAATAATGTTTTTGGGATAGATGTAATTTTCTAAAGCTTCCAGACTAAATTTGGTATGAGTAAGAGCATCGAAAGTGGCTTTGTTTTGAATATCACTATTCACTAAAAGAATATGTTTTTTCTTAAGGCCGCTAGGATTGAGATGAGACATCCAATCGATGATGTTCTTAAAAACTCCGCTCATTGATCCAGCACTTTGAGTTGTGGCAATAATAAGGGCATCGCTTGATAAAAAATGCATGTTCATTTTCTCAACATCTTCTGGAATAAAATTTAATCGCGCCTCTTCTTCATTAAAAAGAGGCACATCAAATTTAGCGAGTTTTAAAAGCTCTACATTAGCATCAGTGCTTTTTTGTAAAATCTTTCTTATTAACATTAATAATTTTAAATTATAGATACGTTGAGACATATCCGTCTGAAATAGTAATATATTCATTAGTCACCACTCTTTTTAAATTTATTAACCTCTTCATTTTCCTTTCAATTTGGATTCCAGTTTTTCAGGCATTCTACAAGTTGGCATAAAAAGTGCTATGCAAAATAGGAACTAAACTTAGCCAAGGAGGAATACATGGTACAGTCAAGAACAACAACTAGAACAAGAACACTACAAAAGGCAGCACCAAGAACAACACAAAAATCAAGAACTGCTGCAACAGCTAGAAAGGCAGCTACTTCGACAAGAGCAAAGGCCACTGGAACAATGAAAAGAGTCGCTTCTACTTCAGCAAGCAAAAGAACAGCGGCTTCTCCCACTCGAGGTAAAGGGAGGTCAACGACTGCAAGGTCTACGACTTCAACTAGAAAACTTTCGTCAAGAGTACAAACGCCTAAAGCGACAAATCGCTCAAACAATTCAAGAACAGCTTCGCTGAGCAATACTCAAACACCAAAAAGAACAATCCCTGCAAGAGTTCTTTCTAGTGCAATGAGAGTGATTAGACCGACGTCACGCTCTCAATCAGCTAGAAGAAAATAATAAAAAAGCGACTTCTTTTTTTCATAATCAAAAAGAAGTCGCTTTTTAAAATACAACTTAGACATTTTAACAAAGCATGATGCCTACAAAATGAATAAGTTTGTTTATGCAAGTTCTCTATTGAATAATGGACAATTTCATAAATGTATTTGAGACAAATTACGACCTTTCCCTCATTCTCGATAACGTCGTCCAACTATTGATTAAAGAAATTAGCACTGACGTCTCTGATTGACTTAGACTTTTTCTTGGCATCAATCCTGCTTATTAAAAGTAAGTACAAAGATAATAGACAACCAAGGAAAGAGATATGTCATCAATTTTGAAAAAACAATATTTGAAGAGGTTATTTAATCAGGGATTTTATATTAATGAAAATGATAAAAAAAATAGAAATACTCCCCCTACTTCTTCAATGGTAATAGATATTGGCAATGAAGTTTTTGTAAAAATCAAAAAACTCTCAAACTTAATTCCACCGGATGTGATTGATAAACACGTTCCGCTAAAAACACTTAATAAAAAAGATCGCGACATTTTTAAAAATAAAAAACAGGACGAACCTGAAATTTTTAAAAGAAAAAGATCCAAAATTAAGTGTCCAACGATTCCTTTTGAATGGGATTCCAACATCAACAAAGGCATCCCCACGATGCTAATGTACTAGCGCTATAAGGTGATAAATTGAAAACAATAGAAACAAACGAATTTAAAATAGGCATTGATAATATTTACGATATTATTCCCAATCATGACGGTGGACATTTCTATTGTGATGAATTTGAACTTATTCAAAGAGATGTAATGAAACTCTTTAATCTTTTCCGGGAAATAATTAAGGTCTTTACCTTTCAATACAACAAATAACCACCTTTTAAAGGTGGTTTTTTTTGGCAATTTTCCCCTCACCTAATAGGGAATTTTGCCACAGACTTCTGATACAATCTCAAAACGTCTCATTCATTTTTATTCAAAAAAACACTTTTTACGCATTAAGCTCTTTGGCATTCTCTATGCATTATAAATAGTATCGGTGGACATAAAAAATGGCCTTGATTAAGTCAAATAAACCATTTTTTAATTAGAAGTTAGCCGGTATGAGGAATGAAAGCAAGATCGGGTAGACAAGATCAAGCGTTCTAGAGTTCAAAAAGCATTGTCTGGAAGAATTAAAGAATTTCCGTATTTGTCTTAAAAGACCACCTTTAGGGTGGTCTTTTTTTTAAACTCTTTAACATTTAAATGCTGGAGTCTTATGATCTTACGTTCGAAAATTGTGTGTGCTGCTCTTTCTCTACTTCTTGCTGTTGTGATTTCAGTGTCATCAAAAATTTCTCTTAATTCCAAACCAGTCAATCAACCTTATCGTTTAATCGAGCTTTTAAATAAGTAACTTATTCGATATACAAGTGACTTCCTTCATCTATTTTCTTGGCAGAAACTTTGTACTCTTTTAGGGCATCTTCAATTGATCCCCAAACTTTTTTCCCAGTTCGCTGAGGATTTTTTAGAATTTCAAAAGAGATTTTAGTAATACCAGCGGCCCCTTTGATAATTCCTTCAGTGAAGACAATCTTATAATTTTTATAAAGCTTTAATTTGGCCCCATTAATTCTAATATCTTTAATAAGACCTCTTTCGTTTTTAGTATACTCAACCTTTCCACTCACTCCAGAGATCGCCAGAGGGTCGCCTAAGAAAGCGACTAGTCTAATAAAATAACTAATCCAACTTCCACGTACCGTTACAGAATAAATATCCCATCCATATTTCTCATCAAAACTAAACACGCGTGGAATTGAATTAAAAATCATTCTGCGATTCACGTGTCCAATCGGATAATTTTCACCGTTCATCTCAGGAGAATGAATGGCGATATCTGCATTTGTCGCTTTTTTAAGAGCATCTGAAATAAAGAAGGCCCATTTTTTATGCCCTTCTTCATCATCAGGTTTTAATTCTGAATAACCAATGATTTCATTAAGCCAATCTTTTCCATAATTATTTTCTAGCGATTCATCCGCTTCTTGAATCACTCGTTCAAGATCTGTATCAAAAACATTCGTCGCTTCATAAACAGGAACAAGATCGTAACTGATTACTTTCAGATTTTTTCCTTTCGTAATATCAACAATCAGTCTTCCTAAATATTCTGTGTGTGCTCCTGTTTGTACAATAGGCACTAAGCGCTCTTTTTTATTTTCAATTAAAATCGGGCGCTTTAACACTGTATGAGAATGCCCACCAATAATTAAATCGATGTATTTCGTTTTGCTCGCTAATTTTTTATCTTGCTTAAATCCGATATGAGTAAGAGCAATGATAAAATTATTGCCACGATCTTTAAGCAGCTGATCGTAATCTTTTCCTACTTTAATCGGATCTTTAAGAGAATCTTTTGGAAATTGCCAACGATAAACTAATTCATCTGTTGTTAAACCTAAAAAAGCAACTTTGGCATCTCCTATTTTAATTTCTTTATAAGGCTTAATTACTGAGTGAAGATTTTTATAATAAGAGCTCACTTCCATATTGGCACATAACGTGGCCGCAGTAGGAGGAGCTTGTCCAAAAAGTCGATCTAGTTCTTTAATCCCAATTTGATAGTCATGATTTCCAATCACACTAAAATCATATCCGATTGAATTATAGGCCTGCATACTACGCAGTCCTTGATCGGCCATGAAATAAATATTTCCTTCTAAGTAATCACCAGCATCAACAGTAATTGTCTTAATTCCCTTTTCATCCATTTCCTGGCGAAAGTGATTAATCAAATTTTTTAAACGTAAAAAACCACCGCGATCTTTATTGTGAGTCGAATGATCTAAAAAAGAGTGAGTATCGTTAGTGTGGAGAATTTGTACAATCTCAGCGTGAGCTGAAAAATTCCAAAAAAGTCCCAGGAGAATTAAAGAAGTCGTCTTCATAATTTTTACACATTTGTCTATGTTAAGGTTTGAATACCATATAAAAAAAGCCACTTCTTTAAGGGAAGTGGCTTTAATTTCAGACGTGCTTTTTATCTAATTTATCAAATTAATACCAATACTTTAATGCCGCTGCGGCAGAAAAAGTGTCATCAGCATCAGAAATCAGAAGATATCTTGCTTGTAATCCTAGTGTTAAATAACCAGATGATTGATTTTGCAATGGAATGTCAAAGCCCACAATTGGCCCAATGGCCCATTCTGTGTCGCCATCCTCAATGAAAATGGGACCACCAGTCACACCCAAAAAGCTATCTTTTAGAATAGGAATGTCTCCTGCTAAATGATAAGTCCCTCTGGCCAACAGGTTAGTCATTTGAACATTTACTTTATCCAGCTCAGTTGTTGTTAACTCTAAACCAGCTCCTAAATGTCTTACCGGCATAAATCCAATATTCACTCCATATTCAGCAGAAGAGCCAATGCTTCCATGAGGATTTAACATCCCTGCCACTAAACCAAAGTTGATATTATTAATTCCTGGTTCTTCTCTTTTATCAAGACTTGGGAATGAACCTTCTACTCTATTTTCCATACGACGTTTTTCTTGAGCACTCATTTGAGCAAAGGCCGTACATGTGTAGGCCATAATTAAAAATGATAATAAAACTTTTTTCATGCTTAAATCTCCTGTTAATAGTCCACTAAAGTTCTCGAATAAAACTTTTTGTTCAATTCAATAACACTCGAGTAACAAATAGCAATATCGATACCACTTCATTTTACTTCGGATTATCTCGGCAATATTCTTGCTAATTCTTTTTGATGAAACTGTTAAAAATACAGGACTTAATTAGTAATTATATGAGCCTAAGAATACTCTCTTTAAATTTAAAAGAATTGAATTCCACTAACGTAAACTTGGTTCATAAATTTATGGGGTTGATTGAGGAATATCGCCTCGATTTTATTTTCCTCCATGAAATTCAATACCAAAACATTCATGAGACTTTGGTAAAGCTAATTACTAATGATTCACACAATTTAAAATTATGTATGGGTGCAAACTCAGCGATAGTGAGTAAGTATCCTTTTTCTCAACGTTATGATTTTGTTTTGGGAAAACCTGGTTCAACGACCAAGCTACTTATGGCCCAGGTAAAAATCAGAGAAGATTTCCAACCGATTGTGTGTAATTTAACGATGGAGTTTAGTTTTTTTAACTTAGTTAAAGAATATGAAGAGTTAAAGCTTATTGTGAATTCTTTTGATCCCGATCGCAATAAACCAGTGATTATCTCTGGAAATTTTCACGACTGGAATCAATCGACTTTTGCCAAGTATGAAGGACTGTTAAATATCAAGG
>JACCDZ011050021.1_pt1 | contig 10220 bp, 8 predicted proteins | sample 7449551 | NCBI WGS metagenome assembly JACCDZ01 (sample SAMN15323452, study PRJNA562643) | freshwater metagenome | isolation source: river surface water | place: USA:Blue River Watershed | collected 2017-08-18
CAAACCAGCAAAGGCCTGGTCACTGCGCAGGGGCTCGAACCGGTGCGTTTTGGCGACAAAGTGCGCTCTGAAGTAGCGGCCCACTTCGAGCGTGGAAAAGGAAAAGTAACCTACAGCGCCAACACACCCGACGAAGCGCTGCAGCCCGGCGCACAAGACCAGTTAAGCATTTTTTTCCAGCTTGCAGGCCTATTGGCCGCCAATGCCGAGCAGTACCCCGCTGGCAGCAACCTGCGCTTTCAGGCGGTAGGCCCCCGCTCCTCCGAGACCTGGGTATTCAAGGTCGACGCGCCCGACTTTGTCTCCCTGCCGGGCGGGAAAGTGCGGGCCATCCGCCTGAGCAAAGACCCCGTCAGCGAATACGATTCCCGCGCCGATCTCTGGTTGGCACCGGACATGGAGTACTTGCCGGTGCGCATACGCCTGACCCAGGCCAATGGCGACATGGTCGATCAGCTCTGGCGGGCCACCGAGCGGCCTGTTGCTGCACCTTGAATTCGGCGGGCACTGCCACCAGTTGCAGACGCAGTAAACTTGCTCGCGTGAATGCCATGAATACCCTGTACGACTCCGATACCTACTGCCTGACCCACATTGTGGGTGCCTGGGAGGAAGGTCTGGCCAGTGCTGCAACGTCGGCCCAGAACCACCGACTTCCACGGCACGGCTTCGAATTGCTCGACAAGCGTGCAGGCAAAGAGGTGTACCTCGACGGCCCTTGGGCCGAACTATTCCAGGAACACCTGCAAGCCTGGCAGCGCAGTGCACCCACCCAAGACGAGGTGGAGGACACTTTGCAGCAATACGCTGAGCTGGCGCAGATACCCACTACGGTGCATTGACTCCTCCTGCGCAACAGGCGCGCCGGCCATGAGGGACAATCGCCGCCATGGAATCGACTTACATCCTCACCCTGTCCTGCCCCGACCGCCTGGGGCTGGTGCATGCTGTTTCGGGCTTCCTGCTGGAGCGCGACGCCAATATTGAAGAAGCTGCACAGTACAACGACCATGACACCGGCTTGTTTTTCATGCGCGTGCAGTTCAGCTGTACCCGCTGGAACCACGCTGAACTGAACCACCAGCTCGCAAGCTTTGCCGCCACGTACCAGATGCAATGGAGCCTGCATGCGGTGGCGCAGCCCATGCGCACCGTGCTGATGGTGAGCAAGGAAGGGCACTGCCTCAACGACCTGCTGTTCCGCTGGAAAAGCGGGCTATTGCCTGTGGATATCCGCGCCATCATCTCGAACCACCGCGATTTTTACCAGCTCGCCGCCAGCTACAACGTGCCCTTTCACCACATTCCGGTTACCGCAGCGACCAAGCCCCAGGCCGAGGCGCGACAGTTGGAAATCATCCAGACTGAGGATGCGGAGCTGGTAGTGCTGGCGCGCTACATGCAGGTGCTATCCAACGACATGTGCAAGGCGCTGTCGGGACGCGCCATCAACATCCACCACTCGTTTCTGCCCAGCTTCAAAGGTGCCAAGCCCTACTACCAGGCCCATGACCGCGGGGTCAAGCTCATTGGAGCCACCGCCCACTACGTCACGGCCGACCTCGACGAAGGCCCCATCATCGAGCAGGACGTTGCGCGTGTAGACCACAGCAAAACGGTAGAAGACCTCACCGCACTGGGGCGCGACACCGAAAGTCAGGTGCTGGCACGTGCCGTGAAATGGCACAGCGAGCACCGCGTGCTACTGGGTGGCCACAAGACCGTCATCTTCAAATAAAAAAGGCTGCAACCGCAGCCTTTTCCACAGCGCCTTGCGCCTTTCAGGTAGCGGCCAGCTCAAAGCGCCCGACCAATTGGTCCAGTGACTGCGCCTGCGCGTCCAGCGACTGCGCGGAGGCGGCGGCGTGTTGCACCAGCGTGGCATTTTGCTGCGTGCTTTCGTCGAGCTGGGCGATGGCATGGTTGATTTTCGAAATGCCCTCGGCCTGCTCTGCTGAAGCGCCTGAGAGCTGGTCCATCACGGTGCTCACTTGGCGGACCGTTTGTGCCAATTCGGCAATGGCATGCCCGGCTTCATCGACCAATTTTTTGCCATCTTTTACCCGGTCTGCCGACTGTTCAATGGCCGCACTGATTTCCCGGGCTGCAGTGGAGCTGCGCTGCGCCAGATCGCGCACTTCCGCAGCCACCACCGCAAAGCCGCGCCCCTGCTCCCCGGCATGCGCAGCTTCTACCGCGGCATTGAGTGCCAGGATATTGGTCTGAAATGCAATGCTCTGAATAACGCTGATGTTGGCGTGAATGGCCTGTGTACTTTCATTGATTTTTTCCATGGTCTGTACAACACCCGCGACCACTTCCCCACCGTGCTGCGCGGCCCGATCGGCGGCGCCGGACAAATTGGCGGCCTTTGCAGCGCTGTCGGCATACAAGGTGGTAATACCCGCCATGTACTGGATGCTCTTGTTCGTCTCCTCCAAGGACTTCGCCTGTTGCTCGGTACGGACAGACAGGTCGCTGTTGCCCATCGAGATTTCACGCGACGCACTGGCAACCTCGCTGGAACTGTTCGCAATATCACGCATGGTCTGCGCCAGTTGCTGCTGCATTTCAAACAGTGCGTGCAGCAAGCTCTCCTGGTCACCCGGTGCAAGGTCAATGGGCAAACTCAACTCACCGTGGGCAATACGTGTGGCAATCTCCTTGGCGTACCCCGGCTCCCCACCGAGTTGCCGGATCAGGCGGCGGGTAACCCAGCCCCCCACCACCACGGACAAAACGATGAGGCCCAGCGTGATGCCAGTCACCCAGAACAAAGCACCGGTATAAATACTCTGGGCATGGGCGATAGTGGCTTGGGCAGACTCGGCGCGCTGGGTAACCAGCGTATCCACGATTTTTTCCAACTTTTTGGTGTCGTTGAGCAATCCTGCATCCTCCAGCGGAACTTCCCAGCTCATTTCCAGCAACTCCAACGGCTGCGCCTTCACCATATCCACGAAACCACGCACCCGCTGCGTCCACTTGCCCAGCGGCGCAGCCAGGGTCTTGGCCAACTCCTGCGACTGCTCCGTAACGGAAAGCGTCTCAATGGTTCTCATGGAACTGTTGATAGCCAACACACTCCCGTCCACGTCTTTACCCAGCGCAGCACGTTCGTCTGCAGTGGTTGCGGTCAGCAGTTGTTTTTGCGCCCGGCTGATGCGCAACAGGTTGCTGCGCAGCTGCTCCGCCGCCTGGCCGGCGGCGTATTCCTGTTCATAAATGGCTTGGGTGGACGCATTCAAGCGCCCCATTTGCACCAGCGAAAAACCGCCAATCACCAAAACGCCCACCAGCACACAGGCAAAGGCCAGTGCCAAGCTGCCCCTTACGGACAATCCCCCTCGTCTTTGAGAGGAGGGGCCGCGGGTTCGGGTAGGGTCCGCATCGCGGGCGGCTTGTGGCTGCCCGTCCGCAACGGCCAGCGCTGCAGAGGTATGTGCAAGTTCCATGGTCAGTCCAACACACTTTGTATAAAGATGTTGGAGGATAGAACAGTTCAGTCCCCCTGCACACCCATGGATTCCCCGAGTTGCACCGGCTTTTCGGCCTTCCATTGCGGGTTGAAACCGATGCGGTCTTTGGGGAACAGCAGCACCACGGTGGAGCCCAGCATGAAGCGCCCCATCTCCTCCCCTTGCTGCAACTCCACAGCCCCTGCGTCGTAATGCCATTCGCAAATCTGCGGGGCGCGTGGCGGGTTGACCGTGCCATGCCAAACGGTCGCCATGCTGCCGACGATGGTGGCCCCCACCAGGGTCAGCACCATGGGGCCGTGCACCGTATCGAAAACGCACACCACGCGCTCGTTGCGGGCGAACAGGCCGGGCACGCCGCGCGCAGTGGCCGGGTTCACCGAGAACAGGTCGCCTGGCACATAAATCATGCGGCGCAGCGTTCCAGCACAGGGCATATGGATGCGGTGGTAGTCGCGCGGACTGAGATATATGGTGGCAAAAGCACCGTCTTCGAATTGCGCCGCCAGCAGCGGGTCACCCCCCACCAGTGCGGTGGTGCTGTAGTGGTGCCCTTTGGCCTGAAATATCTGGTCTTTGGCGATTGGGCCCAACTGGCTGATGGCTCCGTCCACCGGGCACACAAAGGGCGCAACCGCCATCGGGCGGGCACCCTCTTTCAGGGGCCGTGTGAAGAAATCGTTGAACGTGGCATAGCTGGCCAGGTCGGGGTTGGCAGCTTCGGCCATGTTCACGTTGTAACGCTTGGCAAACCATCGGATAAAGGCCGTGGTAGCCCCCCCCAGCGGTTGGGAAGCGAACTTGCCCGCCATGGCGGTCAGGGCTTTTTTCGGGAGGAGGTATTGCGGCAGGACCGCGAAAGTGTCAGACATGGCGCGTGGGTCCTTGGAAAGAGCCGCCCCCGGCGAGGCCAACGGGCGGGGCGGCGAATTATAGTGGGGGGGTATGAGCTCCGCGCGTATACCTCCAATTCAGTGTCTGCTGACCTTCGAAGCACTGGCGCGCCTGCGCAGCGTTACCCTGGCATCCGAGGAGTTGTGCGTGACCCCCAGCGCCGTGAGCCACCGGGTACGCCAGCTGGAGCAGATCATCGGCACCAAGCTGTTCGGGCGCGCCGACTTCTCCGTCACCACCGAGGGCAGCGAATACCTGGCCCACGTGCGCGACGGCCTGACCAGCCTGCAGAAATTTCCCACCTCGGCGGCGGCACCGGGCAAACGCAAGCTGCGCCTGGCGGTCACACCCACATTTTCACGCTCGCTGCTGATACCGCGCCTGCGCCAGTTCACCGATGCCTACCCCGAGATCGACCTGACGCTGCAGGTCTCCATCCCACTGCTGGACGTGGTGGCCGAAGACGCCGACCTGATGGTGCGCTTTGGCCCGGGCCGCTACGCCGACATGGAACATGTGTGCCTGGTCAAGGACGAAGTCACCCCACTGGCCTCGCCCGCCTTCGTGCGCGAGCACGGGCCGTTTGAGGTGGCCGCCGACATGGAGGGCCTGCCGCTGCTGCGCAGCCCGCTGGAACCCTGGCGCACCTGGCTGGCCGCCGAGGGCCTGGACTGGCCCGAGCCGGTGGAGGGCTCGCAGTTCAACGACATAGGCCTCATGTGCGACGGAGCCGCAGCCGGCATGGGCATTGGCCTGGTGCGGCTCAAGCTGGCCGCACCCTGGCTGGAGAGTGGTGCCTTGGTACGCCTGGGCACCAGCGCCCCGTTTGCCACCGCAGTGCCCAGCCCCCATGCCCACTACCTGTGCTGGCGCACCGGTGCCATGGACCGCTGGGAAGTGGCAGCCTTTGCCGAATGGCTGAAAAAAGCGGTGGCCTGAAAGCGCCGCCCCAAGGGTTTTCACACAGATGTGCAACAACTTTCACGCACGCCACGCGCCGTTGCCGTAGAGTGCAGTTCCAACACATCCGCACCCCGCGCTGCCGCAACCGTGCCAACCGAACGGACCACCGCCATGCATGAAACACTATCAAAATCAGAGCGCCTTGCGCAAGTACTACGGGGGCTAGAGGGCAAAATCGCCCCATATTCCCTGCTCTACAGCCAAGAAGACGTAACGCCCTACGAGTGCGACGGTCTGACCGCCTACCGCCAGCGCCCGCTGCTGGTAGCCCTGCCCGAAACCGAAGAACAGGTACAGGCGGTGTTGAAGACCTGCCACAGCCTCAATGTGCCGGTAGTAGCGCGCGGAGCCGGCACCGGCTTGTCAGGCGGCGCCATGCCACACGCCCAAGGCGTCACACTGTCGCTGGCGCGCTTCAACCGGATTGTTTCCATGGACGCCCGCAGCCGCACCGCCGTAGTGCAGTGCGGGGTGCGCAACCTGGCCATCAGCGAGGCTGCAGCGCCCCTGGGCTTGTATTACGCGCCCGACCCGAGCAGCCAGATTGCCTGCACCATCGGCGGCAATGTGGCCGAAAACTCGGGCGGTGTGCATTGCCTCAAATACGGCCTGACCTTGCACAACGTCATCCAGGTGCGCGGATTCACAGCCGAAGGGGAGCCCGTCACCTTCGGTGGCGACGCACTCGACACGCCGGGGCTGGACCTGCTGAGCGTGGTGGTGGGTAGCGAGGGCATGCTCGCAGTCATCACCGAAGTGACGGTCAAGCTCGTACCCAAGCCGCAGTTGGCACGCTGCATCATGGCCAGCTTTGACGACATGCGCAAAGCTGGTGACGCGGTGGCCGGCATCATTGCCGCCGGCATCATCCCGGCCGGGCTGGAAATGATGGACAAGCCCATGACCGCCGCGGTGGAGGACTTTGTCCACGCCGGTTATGACCTCACAGCCGAAGCCATTTTGCTGTGCGAAAGCGACGGCACGCCCGAAGAGGTGGAAGAGGAAATCGGCCGCATGAGCGAAGTGCTACGCGGCTTTGGTGCCACGGCCATTGCGGTGAGCCGCGACGAGGCCGAGCGACTGAAGTTCTGGAGCGGTCGCAAGAACGCTTTTCCGGCCAGTGGGCGCATCAGCCCCGACTACATGTGCATGGACTCCACCATTCCCAGGAAACGGCTGGCCGACATCCTGCTGGCGATCCAGGAGATGGAGAAAAAGTACCAGCTGCGCTGCGCCAACGTGTTCCACGCCGGGGACGGCAACCTGCACCCGCTGATCCTGTTCGATGCCAACGACGCCGACCAACTGCACCGCTGCGAACTCTTCGGCGCCGACATTCTGGAAACCAGCGTGGCCATGGGCGGCACCGTGACCGGCGAGCACGGCGTGGGCATCGAAAAACTGAATAGCATGTGCGTGCAGTTCAGTTTGGAAGAAAACGCACAGATGCTGGCACTCAAGGCGGCGTTTGATCCCAAGGAGCTGCTCAACCCCGGCAAGGTGATACCCACCAAGAACCGCTGCGCCGACTACGGCAAGATGCTGGTGCGGGGCGGGAAAATCCAGCACCCGGAGTTGGAGCGGTTTTAGCGCACGCCGTGGACCAGGCACAGCCTGAATGCATTGCCTTCTCCGATACCACGTTTTCCACGAGGCATACCCCAGCGCGCGCAGGTCCAGCCCTGCAAATTCAGGCTCTGGTGCGGACCTGCGCCAAAGCCATCGAGCGAAATGGTGAAGCCTTCAACGCGCACGCGTGCCATTCTGTGTCTGCGTGTCAAGTCGGGGCAGGGAGGGCAGTGGGGTCAGAACCGCGACGAAATGCTGAAATTCAGCGCACCGGATTCGCCCAGGCTGGTGGTGTAGTACAGCCGTTGGCCCCCATCGGTCTTTTGCATATGGCGCCACTGGGCCACCATGCTTTGGGTGGCGGTGTCCCACACCATGTCCACCGGGCCGGTGCCGTTGGCCAACAGCGAGACCCCCACGGGCGGGCGAGACTTGCCGTCCCAGGTGGGGCGCAGGGGCACCAGGTAGTCTTTGACTCCGTTTTCGATGGCGCTGCGCTGGGCCTCAGAGCGCTGCACGATGGCTGCGTCCTGCTGGTTGCGCACTTGGGTGGCCAGGGCTGATTCGGGGGCCAGTCGCGCAGGCGCAGTGGCCTGCTGCGCCATGGCAGCAACAGGAAGCAACAGCACGGTGGTGACTACAAAACCTGCCAGTTTCACGGGTGGGCTCCAGATGGAATTGCCATGGTAGCGAAGCATTCCGCCCCCGTAAACCCGTAAATACGCGGCAACACGGCGCCAACTGTCGCTTTTTGGCACCGAGCGACCGAAGCTGCCAAAATCACCAGGTATCGATGGCGCCAAATCCGTCGAACTCCGCCACCCGCCCGGCCGCCAGCGTGGCCGAGAGCCAACTGCGGGTGTCGGCCGGGTCGATGACGGTGTCGATCTCCAGCGTGGTCGCCATGTTGATGGCGCTACCGGCGTCCACATGCTGGGCCAGCAGCTGGTCGAAGCGGGCTTGGCGCAGGGGGCCTTCGGGCAGGGCTTCGAGCTCCTTACGGTAGCCCAGGCGCACAGCACCCTCCAGCCCCATGGCGCCAAATTCGGCACTGGGCCAGGCGGCCGTGGCCAAGGGGGAGTGGAAACCACCGGCCGTCATGGCCATGGCGCCCAGGCCGTAGCCCTTGCGCAGCACCACGCTCACAAACGGCACGCGCAGGTGGGCCGCCGCAATGAACATGCGGCTCACGTGGCGCACCTGCGCGGTTTCCTCGGTGGCGGGGCCCACCATGAAGCCGGGGGTGTCGACAAAACTCACCAGCGGCAGGCCGTGCGCGTTGCACAGCTGCATGAAGCGCGCCGCCTTGTCGGCCGCATCGGCGTCGATGGCGCCGCCCAGGTGGGCGGGGTTGTTGGCCAGCACGCCCACCGGTCGGCCTTCGATGCGCACCAGCGCGGTGTGGATGCCGACCCCGAAACCGGTACGCAGGTACAGCACCGAGCCCGTGTCGGCCACGCCTTCGACGGCCTGGCGCGTGTCGTACACGCGCAGCCGGTTTTCTGGCACTACGGCGCGCAGGGCCGCCGCGTCCGGCGCTTGCCAGCTGGCTTGCGTGACCTGTGCGCCCTGGAAAAAGCCCAGGTACTGGCGCGCCGTGGCCACGGCCTGGTCTTCGTCGTCCACCAGCACGTCGATCACGCCGTTGGCATGCTGCACCCGTGCCGGGCCAATGTCTTCGGGGCGGAAGGTACCCAGGCCACCGCCCTCCACCATGGCCGGGCCGCCCATGCCAATGTTGCTGTTTTGGGTGGCGATGACCACGTCGCAGCAGCCCAGCAGTGCGGCGTTGCCGGCAAAGCAGCGCCCGGCGGCAATGCCCACCACCGGCACGCGGCCATTGAGGCGCGCAAAGCTGGCAAAGGTGCTGACGTGCAAACCGGCCACGATGGGCATGTCCAGATCACCCGGGCGACCGCCGCCGCCTTCGGCCAGCAGCACCACGCTCAAGCGGTGTTGCAGTGCCAGGCCCAGCATGCGGTCGGTCTTCTGGTGGTTGCGCATGCCCTGGGTGCCGGCCAGCACCGTGGCGTCGTAGGCCATAACCACGGTGCGTTGGCCGTGCACAGTGCCAATGCCGCAAACCATGCCGTCGGCCGGGGTGTTGGCAATGAGGTCGGCCTCGCTGCGGCGGCTGCGCTGGGCCGCCACGGCCAGGGCGCCGTATTCCACAAAGCTGCCGGGGTCCACCAGCGCGGCAATGTTCTCGCGCGCGGTGCGCATGCCCTGCGCGTGGCGCTTGGCCACGGCCTCCATGCGGGCCGCGTCCTGGGTAAAGACCAGGCGCTCGCGCAGGCGGGCCAGGTCGGCGCGTTCCTGCGTGGGTACATTCGAACCCTTTTTTGTGGTGTTTTCGGGTGCTAGCCCCCGTAGATGCTGCGTAGATAGCTCTATATTTGATAGCAATTGGCCTTGCTCAACAGCCTCACCCGCCCCAAAGAAGTGGGGGCCCAGCACCCCGTCGGCTTCGGCGCGCACCTCGTGCTCCATCTTCATGGCCTCCAGTATCAGCACCACATCGCCCAGTGCGACGGGCTGGCCGGGCTTGACGAGCCATTGGACGATCTGGGCGTGAAGCGGGGCGTGGAGGGTGTGCATGGGCGCATTGTGCGGCGCCACCTCTGCTTGGCGCGGACTGGGCAGTCAATTGCGTGACAAGCCCGCAAACGCAGCAGAAGTTTCATAATGCCGCCTGGACTTCCACTGCGCCTTTGGCGCCCCCTGCCATGCACCAATTTTCCCCCTTGATTGAAACCACACGCGGCGGTCTGCGCGAGAACCTGCACCTCGGTGCCGTGGCCGTGGTCAACACCCGTGAACACCTACTGGCCAGCTGGGGCAACCCGCACCATGTGGTGTTCACGCGCTCCACGCTCAAGCCCTTCCAGGCACTGCCGCTGCTGCTGAGCCACGGGCACCGCCAGTTCAACTTCGACAGCCGTGAACTGGCCCTGCTGTGCGCCAGCCACAGCGGCGAAGACATGCACGTGCAGACCGCGCAAAGCATGCTCCAAAAGGCTGGCAGTGGCGTGCAGGCACTGCGCTGCGGCTGCCACGTGCCCTTCACCTTCTCCTTCTTTGACAAGGGTGCCCCCGAAGGCGCCACCTTCACCGAAGCCCAGAACAACTGCAGCGGCAAGCACGCCGGCTTCGTCGCCTACTGCGTACTGCACGGCCTGCCGCTGGACGACTACAACGCCCCCGACCACCCGCTGCAAATTGCGATTCGCGACGCGGTAGCCCGTGTCGTGCACCTGGACCCGCTGGACATGCCCATGGGTATTGACGGCTGCTCGGCGCCCAACTTTGCCATGC
>JACCDZ010048159.1_pt1 | contig 10216 bp, 4 predicted proteins | sample 7449551 | NCBI WGS metagenome assembly JACCDZ01 (sample SAMN15323452, study PRJNA562643) | freshwater metagenome | isolation source: river surface water | place: USA:Blue River Watershed | collected 2017-08-18
GAAGAAGGCTATTACAACATCTACGGCCGCGCCGGTGCCCGCACCGAAATGCCGGGCTGCTCGCTGTGCATGGGTAACCAGGCACGTGTGGCGCCGAACACCACTTGCGTGTCTACCTCTACGCGTAACTTCCCGAACCGTCTGGGCCAGGGTGCCAACGTGTACCTGGCCTCTGCAGAACTCGCTTCTGTGGCCGCGGTACTGGGCAAGCTGCCGACCGTTGAGGAATACATGGTGTACGCCAAGCAGATCGACAGCATGTCTGCCGACATCTACCGCTACCTGAACTTTGACCGCATGACCGAGTACACGGATCAGGCGGGCAAGATCAATGTGGCGCAGCTGGCTTGATTGCTAGTTGAGTTGAAGTAAAAAGCCCCGCAATTGCGGGGCTTTTTATTTAGAGAAGAAATCAGGACCTCCGGAGTGACACTAATTACACCTTGCGATACAGCATCAGTGCATTGTGAGTAGGATCGCCTGCCTGATATAGCCGACGCCCATCACCCTTGAATCCATTCTTCCGCAACATTCCGTCAAGAAACTCCAGCGAATAGAAATTACGGCGCTCGGCTCCGTTATATGCCCATGGCTCATGCGTGCCCATATTGAAGACATCATGCGCCAACGCGACCATGTGCCACATATCCTGACTATTGACCTGATGATCCCGCACAACGAGCCATGCACCGGGGCGCATGACCTGGCGAATATCCTGCAGAAACGACTCGCGCAACGGCACTGCACAGTGATGAAAGCCGATGTAGACAGTCACCAGATCCAGGCTGCCGGGCGCAATCCTCCGTGAGAGGGCGGGCTGGTACTGATTCAGCAAAAAGGTGGTTCCTGCCTGCGCAATCTGTCCTCTGTCAACGATATCAACCGGACCATACCCCGCAGGCCCCTCGCTAACGAAATACCGAGGCCCCTCAATCTGAAGCAGCTCCTCAAGTGCATCAAGATAACGACCACTGCTACCGAACTCGAGGTACCCGTCAAACTGCCTTTTCTGTCCGAGCAATTGCAGAGTCTGGCCGGCAATCACCCTTTTCTGCTTTAGAAGTGCAGGCACCGACAGGCGGATATCCGCCAGAAAAGGTGAAATAGTGTCCAGCCGCCTCTGGCACTCCATGTAAATATGATGGTCATCCGATCCTTTCGATACGCATGTTGCAATCAATGCATCAAGGTCAGCCTCAGGATAAAGATGGAATACATTGGTAAGGAAATCAAAAAATGCCTGGCGCAGATGCGCATTGCCATAGATGTAACGGAAGTTTTGCTGGCTCTTCTCCAGCTTGGCCGCCATTGAAGGAGATGCGGCCAGCACAAACAGGCCAGCCATTGCCCTGAGAATATTTCGACGAGTAACTTCCATCTGCTTACTTCTTCCATTGCCTTGTCAGAAAGACTTTATAGTGCCTCTTCAGCATGGAAATCCACCTGAATTTGACAGAAACTCGCCATCATAGTTATGGTCACCCCTTACTGATCATGGACGTCAAAAATGACCCAAAGGAAATGGTTGCGCCGGGCAATCTGCCTGAGCTTGTGCCTCATTCTCGCATTTAGCGCCATGGTCGCCTGGACCATTCACCGCAGTGGCGACCCTGCCTACAAGATTCCAGCAACAGAGCACACCGTCAACGACATCACCCGACTGAACGTGACCCATGTGGGGCGCGAAATCCAGCCGACCCGCCTTGAAGAAATCACTACCGCTCTTCGGGAATCCGATACCCCTGTATCCATCGGCGGCGGACGCTTCAGCCAGGGCGGGCAGATTGCCTATCCGGAATCACTGCATGTGGATATGCGGCACTACAACAAGGTCATTTCCATCAATACGGCTTCAAATGAAATCCGTGTTCAGGCAGGAGCCACCTGGCGCCAGATCGAAGAAGCGCTGGAGCCCTACAACCTCGCCATCCGCATCATGCAGACCTACTCCAATTTCACTGTAGGCGGCTCACTGAGTGTTAATGTGCATGGCCGGTATATTGGCGAAGGCGCACTTGTCAGGTCAGTTCGCAGCATCCAGATGGTTCTTGCCGACGGAAGTGTTGTCGAAGCCTCGCCAGACCAGCATGCCGATATCTTCTATGGGGCAATTGGTGGTTATGGCGGCCTTGGCATCATTACTGAAGCCACTCTTTCAGTCGTACCCAATGAAAAAGTGGAGCAGCAGCATAAATTCATGCCGACATCCGAATATGCATCATTCTTCAAGAATAATATTCGCAGCAACCACGATGTCGTATTTCACAATGCAGACCTGTATCCGCCTGATTTCACCGAAACCAATTCAGTCAGCTGGGTACGAACAAACAAGCCATTAACAGACACCGAGCGCCTTCTGCCCACCAATCAGACATATCGCTTTCAGCCATGGGTAATTGACCGAATTGCAGGATCTGATACCGGAAAATGGCTGCGTCAGAATTTCATTGATCCACTTTACTTCAAGCGGGATCGTGTTTTCTGGCGTAGCCGCGAGGCCAGCTACGACGTAGCAGAACTTGCGCCATCCAGGCACGATGATGTCGTTTATGGTTTGCGTGAGTTCTTTGTACCTGTCGCCCACTTCAATGATTTCGTCGGAGTCATGCGCAAGCAGTTTTCGGAGCACAACGTCAACGTCGTGAACGTCAGCATCCGGCATGCATTTCCCGACCCCGGCACCCTGCTTGCCTGGTCACGGCAAGAGGTTTTTGCCTTTGTTGTCTATTACCAGCAGGGCACCGACGTTGAGTCACGGAATCAGGTACGCACCTGGACTCAGGCGCTCAACCAGTCCGCCATTGATCTGGGTGGCGCCTACTATCTTCCCTATCAGGTTTTCGAGACGAATGCGCAGTTTCATGCTGCTTACCCCCGTGCCAACGAGTTCCTTGCACTGAAGCAAAAGCTGGACCCAAAGAATCGTTTCCGCAACCGCCTTTGGGACGCTCACTACCTTGCTGATGCGCAAGAACTGGAAGAAGCACGTACAAACACGCGCCAGTATTATCGCGGCGAAGAGCAGACATTCCTGACCATTCCTGAATGGTATCTGGTGTTCAACCCCAAAGAACTGGCCGATTTTCTGGCAGCAGGGAAGAATCCGAGTGATTTCCCCTACATGGCGAGCCTGAATGAATACTGGACCCAGTATGACCGTGTGCGTGTGCTGACAGCGGGGCGGTATCCCGCGAATCCGCAATATCTCACCATGCTTCGCGTAATCGGCATCAGCACCACGGTGGAATACATGCTGAAGACTGCCTATGAATCCACGATAGGACGACTAACCAGCTGGATTGGTGGTACGGACACCGCAGAAGACCATCTGATTGCACAGGCACAACGCGCCTACAGTGACCTTATTTACGACAAGGCCTGGTACGAGTTCTCTTTCCTGCACTGGGTAAAGAAAATCTGGTTGGACACCCCTTTCTTTGAAAAGAATTTCACCAGAAAATTCGAAAGGAAGCTTTTATTCACTGCTGAATTCACGTTTAAGGCGGGATATGCCAGCCTGATCGGCTGGGCATCGCACACTGCCTACACACCCAGTGACAGCTTTATCTACAGCACGGCGACGGTACCAGAGCAATCAACAGCCCTGCCGGCAACGGTAAAAGTGATCGCCCGGAAAAACGAGAAGACCATTCTCGCAATCCCCCGCTGGGGCGGCTTTACCCGCGACATTCCAAATTTGGCCAACGCCGGCATCGATTTCAAGGACATCGCGGGGAACTCCCGGATTGCGCTTTCAATCATTGGACCTGCCAGCCAGAGTTTTGTGGTGGCATCCGGGCACAAACTATTCAACTCCAGCCTTGTCTCGCGCCCCGACCTGCAGCGACAGGTCTGGATTGTTCCCGTAAACAAGCTTGGCTCCACACTCAGGGAAATACAGCAGCAAAAGGCCATGACACTGGAGCACATATATGATTACTGAAAAGTTATCTTGAGTCTCACCGATAGCCATCCTGAGCAAGTCAACGAACCGTCTGGGCCAGGGTGCCAACGTGTACCTGGCCTCTGCAGAGCTCGCTTCTGTGGCCGCGGTGCTGGACAAGCTGCCGGCCGTGGAGGAGTACATGGAGTACATGGAGTACGCCAAGAAGATCGACAGCATGTCGTCTGACATCTACCGCTACCTGAACTTTGACCGCATGACCGAGTACACGGATCAGGCGGGCAAGATCAATGTGGCGCAGCTGGCGTAATGGCTAGTTGAGGCGAATAAAAAACCCGGCGGAAGCCGGGTTTTTTATTTTCTCTCACACGCAAAGGACAAAAAGCCAGAGAGAGAGACTCAGAACCGACCGAAGTCCTGCTCTTCATCCCTGCGCCGCTCCCGCCTTATCATGACATTGAGATATTCACTCTGCTGAGCAGCCCAAGCGCGAACCTTCGGAAGCCTATGCTCCAACAGAGGTCGAACCGCAGAAAGTCGCCCCTCAAAATATGGAACAACCGAGCCTGACCAACTAAACGTCCCCATCTTGGCTGACAGACCGGAAATAACGGACTCGTCCTCACCATATTCATCGATCAGGTACTGCGCGACAGGAGAAAGCCTCATCCCATCCTGCCCCCCAAGCAGGGCATCAGATGTTCTAGCCAAGAATGAAGGAAAAACGTCCGGATATTCCTTACACCAGAGAGCCACCTGATCCAGCGGAAGCCCAGCCATAATTGACTGATCATCTTGATGCATTCTTCCTAATGAGCCGAAGAGATTTACCAACTGGAACTGCTCTAAAGCCGTCGCTCGTCTCAAATAATCAACCAAGGAAGGAACAACCACCGAACCAAAGTCCCGAAAGAGAATACCCATCGCCGGCTTCACGTAATGAAGTGAGTCAGAATAGTCAATTCCCTCAAGCGAATCATCTAGGACTCTTTGAAATATTGCTCTCGCAAAGCCCTCATCCCCTCCCACCAACAGACGCTTCACTGAGTCCATCCAGTGATGAAACGCCAACGGCCGCTTGACGCTCCCCTTGGCAAGACTCATGCCAGGCAAGAATTCCGCAATGGCCGGGAGAATAATCGCCAAAGCATTTTTATCTGAGTGGCAATACATCCAGCCCACCTCCAATGCTGGCCAGGCACCGCTTGGAGCCGCATTAGCAAGCCTCCTTACAAATGCTGCCACCTCACCCGGAGACAAGTGCTTAAGCGCCATTCCATGACCAAATACATTGAAAGACGAGAAATCCATCTCCCGCTCACGAAAGACATCAACCAGCCGATCCAACTGATCGATACTTGGCTCACCCGTTGTGAGGAAAAATGGCATGAACTTTTGAGCAGAGGCCTCACCAAACAGTTCCTCAACTGCCGTACGCCACTGCTCCTTACTTAAAGTATTTACACCACTAAGCAATCCCAATATAAGCGATATATTCCTATTCTCGATCTTCGGCAATAGATCAATACACATCCTAACTAGGCTCGCCCAATTACCTCCCTGTTTAGCAATCTCCTGCCCAAAAATATATGCCTGTCGCTGCTCGCCTTCCAACAGGTCTCGCAAATATGGAGTTAGCACATTAACATTAGTCGCTACTTCTCCAGCCAGTACGCAGGCATTTCTACCCGCAACATCAATCCACTCCCCCTCCACCTCTATGTGTTCAAACCCGGGCTGGGATACAAGTAACTTCAACTTTCCGCCAAGATCAGTAGGGCTTAACAGCCGCAGAAAGCCCTGCAATTTCGAAATCGCTTCCGCCGGCATTTTCTTTGAGTCGTATTCGAGACAAGTTTTAATGGCATCTACCGCCTCAGGCCAAAGTGGCCCGCGGACAGCAACTATCCTGTGAATAGCATCCTCAACACCTTCAATTCGCCCATATTGAATCAACCCTCGCAGCGAGTGCGAGATCGCTTGTGAAGCTTCATGCTCGAACTCACCACCTTCGATCACAATTTCAACAAGACGATTTAGACAAGAATCCCAATAAGCGAACGCCTCACTCCATACCTTTGGCCTCCACTCAATCAGAGGCTCTCGGCTTCCCTGATACTCAGCACCAACCGTTCTCATTTCTCTCCCAGCCTGTAGCGCCGATTGAAGAGCCCCGATGACTACCGATCTACCAGAATTACCAAAATCCTCCGAAACCCTATCTAACAACGAGAGCCTCAAATCCGGACTTGCCTCGGTACCGGATAGGAATGTGGAGAAAAGCTGCTTAAAAATACCTGCCGCATTGTTGCCCCAAGACTCGTTTTCCGCCTCAGCAAGAATGAAAAGAGCGTATGCGGATGAGAGGAAATGATCAGAATAAAAGCAGAGCCTTTCCAAGGTGACCACCAAATTCCGCCTAACCCCACCTTGAATACTTAACACTGCTTCTCTATCAAGCCCTCCCAGCACTCTTAGCAGAGTCCTGCTGGTAACGTCTGGGTTCACTACTGCAAAGGAGCGGAAGAGAAGTGAACCCCTATCAGACAGGATCGCTTCCGCTTGGCCAAAAGGGCCCTGCTCTCCACATACAGCCTCGGTAAGTGCTTTAACTTCCGGTAAAAAATCTAACCGAGCAACTTGACTGCAGAAGCCATCGAGCAATGAATCCGGCATGTCCGAATTGATGAGACCCTGCTGATCCTGCGGCCTAGCAGTCTTCCACCAATCTGCCGCCAGTCTTATTGCTAGCGGCTTAGGCACGAGCTGCGCATATCTACCTCTTCTGTAGATAATGCCTCTTTGCTCAAACTTCTTGATACAGCTGTAGAATTCAGCCGGGGCAACTGCGACGACGCTATTGGCAATGAACTCGTATTCAACTCCGGCATCCTCATCCAGCCCAAATTGATCAAAGAGCGAGCACCCAATTAGAATTCTTTCTTCAGTTTTATTTGCATCCTCTCCGCCCCAAAGCAATTTATTTGCAATCTCGGCATCGTTTAATCGCCCCATTTGCTGTGACTGATTAAGGCGCGCGTTCGCAAGAAGCACTGCCATCTGAGGAAATCCCTGAGAAAAACTGACAACCCTGTCAAGATCTTGGATCTGAGCCGCATAAATCGGCTCCAGCATCTCCTTAATGAGTGCATCAGGAAGCCGATTCAGTCTCACCACCACGGTTTCTTCAACATCGTCAAAGTTATAATCAAGACTCAACAGAGCGAGCTTGCTATCTCTTCTTCTTACCTCGTTCTTGAGCCTGTTATGCAATCGGGCCTCGCAGTTATCAACAACAAGAACTCCCTCAATCCCACTTTGAATCCAATCAACCACTAGTCTATAGATCCAATCCCCATTCATTGAGGCATCGGCATAAACGACCTCATTTTCCAACTCAGTCTCTTTGAAGACCTCAAATGCAAGTCGCGTCTTTCCAAGACCAGACAGCCCCATAACTCTCGCACAAGATCTCCGGCTCGCGAGATGCCCCCTTAGATCACGAATCGCCTGCTGTCTATCTTGGTCTGGAACAAATGCAAACTGCTGAAATTCATGCGTATTTGCCCAATCCCAATATGTCTTGAGCCCCCTTTCAAGAGGCCTTCCAACCCAATTAGAGACCGCCACAATTGCGGGCAAGTACATATCAACCCACCCGGATATCTTTGAGGCTTCATAGATTTCGATTTTTGCCTCATTAGCATAGGGCTTCCCAAGCTCTATAAGCTTTTCCCTCATAGCCTGAATGCAGGCTGATATTTGCTGACCATTCTTCTCGACAGTTGTAAATAAGACGTATGTGCCTCCTTGCTCAAAAACCTCCCTGACACGAGGCTTCAAGTCGCCATTAGAGGCGACCAATTCGTCCGCACATGCAGTCGGGCCAAACTGATCGACAGCCTTATTCTGAAATAGAGTTAATGTGCTCGGAATATAGTCGGTTTGTTCTGGACCACCATTCCATTCAACTCGCCCATCCTCCCCCCCATCGGCAACAGTGATATTCAGGGCAACATCAGCAACGCACTGAAAGATTCCGTTTGCTTTCAACTCGCAGTGAAGCAGAATTTGGAGTAGCTTAGTCAATTGAAGCTGATCCAGGCTCATCACAAAGCTGGAGTCAATTCTAAAGGGGTGTGCCATTATTACTCACCAATATTTCAAGTTGCAAATATCAAGACATGTTCGGCACATGCCGATCTCACTAGAGGAAACTTCTGCTGCCAATCAGAGTTGAATTTTAATCAACTCTGACGGACTCTTCACTTCAACGCATCTACTCAGCCAACCACTGCCACCCACTCCGCCACCACCCGCACCGCACCCTCATCCCTCGGCACCAACACCAGCGGCTGATACTGCAGATCACTCGACATCGGCATCAGCGTGATGCGTTCGTGCTGCCAGCCTTCGCCGTCGCTCTGCTTCTCGCTCTGGTAGCGTTTGACCGTGTAGCTGCCGCCGGTTTCGGGGTCAGTTACGTCGCGGTGCTGCACCAGCACGATCTTGCCCTGGCGCGAACCGACTGGATTGGCGCGGAACAGGCACCAGGCGCCGTTGGGGATGCGCTTGTTCATGGATTCGCCGATGACTTGCGCCACGAACAGGCTGGACGCGGTGGCAAAGCCTTCGGGCAATTGCACCCAGTGCTCGGCTTCGTCTTGCAGTGACTGGGTGCCGGAGAAAGTGCCGGCGGCGATTTTCAACGAGACCATTGGCACGGCGCGTTCGGTTTGGCGAGCCTGCTCGCGCGTAAGCAGCGTGAGTGTGGGTTCGTTGGCGGCTTCAGGCAGTGCAGTTGTCTGCGTTGTGGCAATGGCGGCGACTGTGCTTGTGACTGCAGCTTCTGTCCGCATTCCCGTTAACCGCGAGCGGAAGTAATCCGCCGTTTCCCGGTCGGTGAAATACACATAGCAGCCACGCATGCCACGGGTCATCAGCGTGCGGTAGGTGTTCTTGATGATGGCGTCGGTCTTTTCGTGGGCAAGGTCGGCATTCACCTTGGCCAGTTGCTTCCAGCCCTGGATGGAGCGGTCGGAGGTAGCGCGCTTTTCCGGGCGAGTAATTACTTCGCCATCGCGCACCACCAGATCGTCGCCGACGATCACGCCGATGTAATCGACTTCCAGTCCCTGACAGGTGTGGATGCAGCCCACTTCCTCGACCGAATCGGGCGAGACCATCCACAGGCCGCCGTCCTTGGTCAGGTTCCAGCGGGCCTGAAAGCCGTGTTCGGGCATGACGATGTCGTAGGCGGATGCATCTTTCTTGCTGGGCCACTTCCAGCAGTAGCCGGCCACCATGCGGGCGCGGTTGCGCTCGCTGTTCTTTTGCAGAATCAGCTGGCGCAGTTCGCTGGGGGAATCAATCACGCGAAAGTCGAACTCGGCCACATCCAGATGGTCATTCGCGGTTTCACGAATATCCAGTGTGTGGTCCAGCCAGGCCAGGTAGCCGTCCGATCCGCTGCAGCGAAACTGGGAGGACAGCGTCATTTCCTGAACGGTGGCACCCAGCGCTTTTGCCCATTGATGAATGGTGTCCTTGTCGCCGACATCCTGCAGCGTGACCTTCTGCGACTCGTCAACAAAGAACACGGCGTAGCGGGAGGCGTTGATGATTTCCTTGACCTGATGCTCGCCCAGATTGCGGTACAGGCCCGACATTTCATTAAGGCGATGTGCTTCGTCCACGACCAGTGCATCAAATTCGTTGGTATTGGTCTCGGTGAAGGCACCGGAGCCAACGAACATATTGGAGATATGGCTTTTCTTGAACGAGCCGGTGAGGCGCGATTCGTACACGGCACGCGGGGCGGCATTCTTGGTGACGTACTTGGCCACAAGGCCGGCGTTGGTCAGCCCAACCAGCAGGTTGACTGCGACCACGGATTTGCCCGTGCCGGGGCCACCTTCCACAATCAGGACGCGCTTGCCTTGTTCCTGCACCTTGCGCGCCTGCCCCAGTGCGGTTTCATACACCAGTTTCTGGTCGTCGATCAGCACGAATTCGGGATTGCCCTTGAGCAGGCCGACAAGGCCATCGGCCAGACTCTTGGACGGCCGGATGCGGCCGCCTTCAATGCGGAACAGCGTTTGTGCCTTGTCGCCGTAGCGCACATGCTTCTTGATGAAATCCTGCAGCCGACGGCGCTCGTCTTCGCCCTTCAGAAAGACCGGGGCGCGGCGGATATGGTCGGCATAGAACGGATCGCAGATGGCGCCGTCATGATCGGCATAGTTATGCAGGTAGGCGCAGGGTGACAGCTGTATGCCGCCATCGTAGACGGCCTCGTTGTAGCCCTCCAGC
>JACCDZ011072702.1_pt1 | contig 10216 bp, 4 predicted proteins | sample 7449551 | NCBI WGS metagenome assembly JACCDZ01 (sample SAMN15323452, study PRJNA562643) | freshwater metagenome | isolation source: river surface water | place: USA:Blue River Watershed | collected 2017-08-18
CTCAGCCCCCGCCGCCCGCCAGGTAGCCGATGCGCACCGCGCCCCAAGGGCGCCCCCGCACCCGGACCGGCACCGACAGGTCGTGCATGGTCTGGCCGGTGTCGCGCAGGTAGGTCTGCACCAGCACACCTTCATGGCCGACGCAACGCTGGCCGACCTCGTCGGTGAAGAGGCGCTTGGTGCGGTTGCCCGCCAGGTCGGCGGCGTAGTCGCCCGTCAGGGGCTGGCAGAAGCGCTGGTTGTGCGTGGGGCAGTAGCCGTCGCGGTTGACGACGATGGCGTAGGCCGCGCCCTCGCCGAGCAGGGGCTCCTGCAGCGGCGGGAAGACGCGGTCGGTCAGGCCGTCCCAGCCCACCGACTTCTTGGGCGGGTTGGTGCCGGGGATGTCGACATAGGTCGGGGAGAACAGGGCCGGCTCGGACACCTCCCCGGCGGCCAGGAGCTGCTCCAGCGCCTGCGACGCCTGGGCCGCCAGCCGCAGGGCCTGGCGCTTGCGCGTGGTGTGCTCGCACTCCACGTCGTGCACCGCCAGCCCGCCCAGCAGGCGCTCCAGGCTCTCGCCGACCTCGCGCGCCGCGGTGCCCGCCTGGTCACCCAGGGCCGTCATGCCCGCCGACAGCTGTTGCGCCTGGCTCGCCAGGGCCTGCGCGCCGTGGGCGGCGCTTTCAGACGCTGCCTGCGCGCCTTGCAACCGATCCGTCACCACCGACACGCCGGCAATCGCCTCCCCCACCTCGCCCAGGGTGGCCTGGACCTGCCCGGTGGTGGCCTCGGTGGTCTGCGCGGTCTGGACCACGGCGGCCACGGCCTGCTCGTTCAGCGCGATGATGCCGGCGACCTGGCGCTTGATCTCCTTGGCGTGCGCGCTGGCCTCGTCGGACAGCTTGCGCACCTCGGCGGCGACCACCGCGAAGCCGCGGCCGCTCTCGCCGGCATGGGCGGCCTCGATGGTGGCGTTGAGCGCCAGCAGGCGCGTCTGCACGGCGATCTTCTCGATGGTGGCGGCGGCCGTCTCCACCGAACGGATGGCGCCAGCCAGCTCGGACACGCGCCCGCTGGCCTCGCGCGAGCCAGCGAGGACCTGCGACAGGTCCTCGCCAATGCGCGCCAGGCGCTGCGAGCAGTTCTGGGCAGCGGTAAGCGTCTGCAGCGCAGCTGCGGCGGCAGTTTCCACGGCGGCAGCGGCTTCGCGCGAAGTCGCCGCCGAGGCGTTGACCCCCTCGGCCGCCAGCGCGCTCTCCTGGGCCGACCCGTGGGCCTGCGTGGCCGAACGCGCCGAGGCGAAGGATGCGCGCGACAGCGCAGGGGCCGACTGCCGGATCAGGTCCATCACCGAGGCGGCGGCCGCCCCTTCTCGCCGGGCTCGCGCCAAGGCGCGGGCCAGCCAGGCCGCCGGCAGGACGCCCACCCCCGCGGCCAGCAGGCGCGCATCGCCACTGGCGGCGTAGGCGGCAGCGGGCAAGGCCACGGCGCAGGCGATCGCGGCGGCAGCCGCTACGCGGTCAAGGGCAGAGTGCATCAGTTGTTCTCCAGGCAGACGGGCAGCGCTCCGGACAGGGCGCGGTCATTGCGCTGTCTTTCGGCAGGCCGGCGCAGAACCTGAGCCGGGTTTGCCCCGGGTGCGGCTGCGATCAGGCCGCCTCCACGCCCTGCCCGCCCGGCGCCCCCCGCGCCCCCGTCACCACGGCAGGTCCGGCCAGGTACTGGTCCAGTACCCCGGCCAGCCGGCGCGCGTCGATGGGCTTGCACAGGAACTGGTCCATCCCGGCCGCCATGCACTTGTCCCGCTCCTCGAGGATGGCACCGGCCGTGAGCGCGATGATGGGCATGCAATGACCCGCGTCGCGCAGCGTCCGCGTGGCCTCGAAGCCGTCCATCACGGGCATCTGGCAATCCATCAGCACCAGGTCGAACGCCTGCTGCGCGCACTGCGCCACGGCCTGGCGCCCGTCCTCGGCCACGGTGACATGCCGGTACCCCAGCTTGGCCAGCAGCGAGCGCGCCACCAGCTGGTTGATGGGGTTGTCCTCCACCAGCAGCAACTGCGCCTGGCGGGCCTCGGAGGCCACGGGCAGGGGTTCCGTGGCAGCTTGGCACGCTGCCACGGCCGCCAGCGGAAGGGTGACCGTGAACGTCGAGCCCACGCCCGGCGAGCTGGCCACCACCACGTCGCCGCCCATGAGGCGGGCCAGTTCGCGGCAGATGGACAACCCCAGGCCCGTTCCCTGGTACTCCCGGCTGGTGGAGGCCTGGGCCTGCTCGTAACGTGCGAATAGCCGGGCCAGCGCCTCGGGCGCGATGCCGATGCCCGAATCACTGATGTCCAGGCGCAGGTGGCGCTGCGTCGAGGAAGGCTCGACGCTGGCGTGCAGCGAGAAGGCGCCACGCGAGGTGAACTTCAGCGCGTTGCCCAGCAGGTTCAGCAGGATCTGGCGCAGGCGGTGACCATCGGCCATGACCCACTGCGGCACGGCCGGGTCGATGCGCACCGAGAAGCCCACGCCCTTGACCTGGGCGCGGCTGGTGAACACGTCGCCGGTCTCGCGCAGCAAGGCGTGCAAGTCGGTCTCCACCGGGTCCAGCTCCATGCGGCCGGCCTCGATCTTGGAGAAATCCAGCACATCATTCACCAATCCCAGCAGCGTGCTGGCGCAGGAGTTGATCATGGTCACCCAGCTGGACTCGCGCGCGGGCAGCTGGGCATCCTCCAGCATGCGGGCCAGGCCGATCACGCCGTTGATGGGGGTGCGGATCTCGTGGCTCATGTTGGCCAGGAAGTCGGCCTTGGCCTGGCTGGCCGCATCCGCGCGCGCCACCGCCTCGCGCAGCTTCGCCTCGCTGTGGACCAGGCGCTCGACCAGGTGGCGCTGCTCGGTCACGTCCATCACCACCTGGACCTGCCAGCCATTGGGCATGGCGCCGACATGGATCTCCAGCTCGGTGCCGTCCGGCCGCGAGCGCGCGATCTGGCGGGTCTGGGCGCGCAGCGCATCCTGGATGCGAACCTCGGCCAAGTGCAGCGGATCGCCAGGGCCGTATTCGCCCTGGGCGGCGTTGTGCCGGATCAGGTCCGCCAGGCCGGTACCCGGCTCGGCGAAGAAATCCTCGGGCAGACCTTGCTGCTGCAGCAGCAGGCGGTTGCTGGCGACATGCCCCAGCTGGCCGTCGTACACCGCCAGGCCACAGGGCAGGTGCCGGATGATGGACTCCAGCCAGCGCACCTGGGCATCCGCCTGGTTCCGCTCACGCTCGCGAAGCAGCAGGGCCTGGACCACGGCCTGGGCCATCTCTTCGAGGAAGCGGCGATGGACCGGCGAGAGGCGTCCGGGCACCGAGTCGACCAGGCAGATGGTGCCGATCGCCTCGCCGTCCGGCATGACCAGCGGCATGCCGGCATAGTGGACCCCGCCGCCAGGGCGGGTGACCAGCGGATGGTCGCAAAAACGCGGATCCAGGCGCGCGTCTTCCACCTCGAACAGCGCGTCGGCCAGGATGGCGTACTCGCAGAAGCTGCCGTCACGAGGGATCTCCATCGGCACCGGGGCGCCGCAAGCGGCCTTGAAGACGACGCAGTGTGCATCGACCAGGGATACCAGGGCCACCGGCATGCCCGTGGCCGCCACGGCCATGCGCGTGAAGGCATCGAGCACCTCCACGGACTCGGGTCCGGACAGCGTCAGCCGCCGCAGGCGGCGCACGCGGGCCTCCTCGTTGCCGGCCACCGGGGGCAGTGGGCGGGGCGTGGACATCGGGGACGGATGGGTCATGCGTCGAGTGCCTCCAACGTGCGGTCGGCCGCCAGGCGCAGGGTCAGGGCGGCTTCGGCCATGGCCTGCGGGTTGCCGGCGTCCAGGGCGGCCTCGGCCTGGCGGGCAATGTCGGCCAGGTAATGCGCGCCCAGCGTGCCGGCCGTGCCCTTGAGGGTGTGGGCCTGGCGGCGGGCCTGCTGCGCGTCGCCCTGCCCGGCGGCCGCCTGCGCCACGGCCTGCAAGGTGCTTTCCAGGTCGGATCGGAACAGCGGCAGCAGTTGCTCGTACAGCTCCATGCTCCCGCCCAGCTGCTCGATGGCGCCGGCGCGGTCGAGCAGCTCGGGGCCGCCTGCCTCGACCGGCGACGCGGGCCCTTCGCCGCTGCGCGGTTCACCCGGCGCCGATGCCGGCTGGATGCCGCGTGTGTGCAGCAGCAGGGTCTCGACCAGCTTGGCCAGCACGAAGGGCTTGGCCACGTGGTCGTCCATGCCCGCCGCCAGGCAGGTCGCCCGGTCGGAGTCCATGGCATTGGCGGTCATCGCAATGACCGGCAAGGCGTCGAAGCGCCCCATCGCGCGGATCTGCGCGCAGGCCTGCAGGCCGTCCATGCGCGGCATCTGCCAATCCATGAGGATGGCATCAAAGGCGCCGTCCTCGCGCATCAGTCGCACGGCCTCGACGCCATCGTCCGCGATGACGACCTGCGCGCCCTGCGACTCCAGCAGCTCGCGCGCAACCAGCTGGTTGTTCTCGTTGTCCTCGGCCACCAGCAGGCGAAGGCCCTGCAGCGCGGGCCCGCCGGGATTCCCCGCCGCGGCGGGGGCCGGGCGCTGGCGCCCCTCGGCCACAGCCTGGGCCAGCATGCGCGCCGTCACCGGGCGCGCCAGGCAGGCCGAGATGTGGCGCTGGCGCGAGGGCTCCAGCTGCGCCATCAGCTCGTTGATCTCGCCCGTGCCCAGGACGACGAGGGCCGTCCCCCGCCCGTCCAGCGCCTCCCCGAGCTGGCGGGCGATCGCCAGCGGCACGTCGCTGTCCATCATCCAGTCGACAAGGACCGCATCGAAGCGATGCGGCCCGGTGGCAGCCGCCAGGGCCCGGTCGCCCGTGTGCGCCCGGACGACCTCCCAGCCCAGGTTACGGCCCATGTCCGCATGCAGCTGCCCGGTCCGTTCGCAGCCGTCAGCCACCAGCACGCGCAAGGGCGCGGGGATCGGCGCGCCCTCCTCGATCCAAGGCACCTGAATCTGGAATGAAAAGCAGCTGCCGAGTCCTTCCTGGCTGGTGACGGAGAGTTCGCCTCCCATCAGGGCCACCAGCTTGCGGCAGATGGCCAGGCCCAGCCCCGTGCCACCGAAACGGCGCGTGGTCGAGGCCTCGGCCTGGCCGAAGTCCTGGAACAGGCGCTGCAGGCTCTGCGCCGGAATGCCGATGCCCGTGTCGGTGACGCTGATCGCCAGGGTCACGCTGCCAGCCTGCCGCCCGGCTTCGGCCATGCGCAGCACCACCTCGCCCTGGCCCGTGAACTTGATGGCGTTACCGCCCAGGTTGATCAGGACCTGCCGCAGGCGCATGTCGTCGGCCACCAGACGGGCCGGCACGCGGGGGTCGAGGTCGAAGATGAACTCCACCGGCTTGGTGCCCAGGCTGGAGGCGAAGATCACGGACAGGTCCCGCAGCAACTGGTCCAGCTCGAATTCGCGCGGGTCCAGCGTCATCTTGCCGGCTTCGACCTTGGAGAAGTCCAGGATGTCGTTGAGCACGCTGAGCAGTGCCTTGGCGGCGCCTTCGGCCTTGGCGGCGTAGTCCTGCTGCTGGGAGGTCAGCGGCGTGAGTTGCATGAGCTGAAGCATGCCCAGCACTGCGTTCATGGGCGTGCGCAGCTCGTGGCTCATGTTGGCGACGAAGCGGCTCTTGGCCTCGCTGGCCCGCAGGGCGTCGTCGCGCGCGGTGCGCAGTTCGGTGATGTCCAGCCCGAGCGCGAAAAATCCGCGTACTGTTCCCGCCTCCACCTGCGGCACGTAATGCACCAGGCGCATCTGCCGGCGGCCCTGGGCATCGACCTCCTCCTTCTCGAAGATCAGGCGTTCGCCGGCCAGGGTACGGGCGATCCGCTCGGCCCGCAGCGGATCGGCGTTGCCATAGACGGTGTGCCAGTGCCGCCCCAGCAGGTCCTGCGCCTGCAAGCCGTGGTCCGTCAGGAACTCCCGGTTGGCGAAGCGGCACTGGCCTTCCGGGTCCCAGTAGACGATACGCCCGGGGATGTTGTCGGCCACCAGCCGGATCAGGCTCTCGCTCTGACGAAGGGCGTCCTCGGCCTGGCGGCGGGAGGTGATGTCCACATAGGTCATCACGAAGCCGCCGTCGGGCATGGGACCGGCATGGATTTCCAGGTGCGTGCCGTCGTCCAGGGTGCGCTCGAAGCGATGGGGCCGCTGGAGCAGCTGGCGGTCGAGCGACAGGGTGCCATCGGCACCGGCCGGCCCTTCGTCTCCGCCAGGCAGGAAGTCCAGCGCGGGCAAAGGCTGCGCGTCCGCTACACCCAGCAGCCTGAGCAGCAGCGCGTTGTGGGCCACGGGCTGCAGGTCGCGGTCGAACACGCTCAGTCCACAGGGCAGGTTGTCCAGGACCGCCTGCAGGCGCTGGTTGCTGAAGGCCAGGTCGCTGGAGGTCTTCTCCAGGTCGGCGGTGATGCGCTGGGCCAGGCCGAGGGCGCGGGCGCGGCCCCGCATCAGGAGGTAGGCGGCCAGGGCCAGCATGGCCGTCAGCAAGGTGCCGATGGCCGCCACGACGACGGACGGGCGGGCCAGGCTCACCAGGGGGGCCTCCAGGGCCGGCTTGCTGGCGGCCTGCAGGGTGAACAAGCGGCCGCCGATACTGAATTGCCGCTCGGCGGTGAACAGGCGATGGCTGAAGGAGTCGTCCGGGCGGGCGACCTCGTGCGGGTCGATGGCGCGCTGCGTGTCATAGATGGGGCGCCCCTCGGCGGCGCGCCCCTCGTACAGGCGGATGTCCAGCAGGAATTCGACGAAGGACTGCAGGTCGCCCAGGATCTCGGCGGCGACGATGGGCGCGTGGACGAAGCCGATCAGCCGCCCGCGCTCGGTCGAGCCGTCCGCGTTGTTCTCGTGCAGGGGCAGCACATAGACCAGGCCCGCGCCGCGCCGTTCGTCCTGCACGAGGGTGACCCGCGGTGTGAGGGTAGCCGCACCCTGGGCCGCGGCGGTGGCGAGCGCCTCGCGCCGGTGGGGATCCGAGCCCAGGTCGAAACCCAGCGCCTGGCGGTTGGTGGCCAGGGGCTCGATGTAGCGGATCACGAACAGGTCCGGCGCATCGCCGGCCGTGCGCACCTGGAAGTCGGGCGAGCCTTCGGCCCGGCGCGCGGCAATGAAACGATCCAGGTCCGGCCGTTCCACCCGCTCGATGAAGCCGAAACCGCGCACGCCGCGAAACTCCACCCACAGGTCCCGCGAGCCGACCACGGCCTCGAACTGCGAGCGCTGCATGCGGGGCTGGGCAATCATGGCTGATCGCATGCCCCGCAGGCCATATTCGGCCCGCTCGATGCGGGTGATGATCTCGCGCTCCAGGCGCGAGACATGGCCCTCGAACTGGCCGGCCGCCTGCTGTTGCGCCGACCGCTGCATGGCCAGAACTGTCCAGGCGGTCACGCCCAGGCCGGTGAAGACGATCAGGGCCACGCCACGGGCCATCCAGCGCGCCATGGCGCCGGCAACGGGGCCGGTCGCGGGCGATGCTCCCCACAAGGGACGCAACAGCCGGCTGGCTTCTAGACGAATGGGCACCGCGACGTTTCTCCTTCGCATGGTTTTCGGCCGCGCGGCGCCAGGCTTGAGGACCGGCCCGGCCTTGCAGGCGTCCCCGATGAGAACCGGGCAGCCCCCGCAGCCGGTTAGGTCGCTTGCTTAACCCGCTTAAGGCAATTCGCTAAGGCGCGCGCCTGGGACGCGTGTCCCAATCGGAGCTCGAGCGTTCGTTTCCATGGCACACAAGACTCGTCTGTCCATTGCCCGTCGGGTCGGCCTTGCTTTCGCGTTGCTGTTCTCCCTGCTGGCGGCCTGCGCCCTGCTGGCGTTGGCCGCCCAACGCAAGGCGCAGGAGGCAGAGCAGTGGACGCTGCAGACGCATCAGTTGATCGCGCAGACCCGCGCGTTGCTCACAGACATGGTCAACATGGAGACGGGCGCGCGGGGTTACCTGGTGTCGGGGAGGGACCACTTCCTGGAGCCTTGGCGGGATGGGCGCGTGCGCTTCGAGGCGAACTGGCGCCAGGCCTGGGCGCTGGCGGGCGAGTCACCGGCGCAGCGCGAGCGCCTGCTGCAGTTGCAGGCGCACCAGGTGCAGTACCAGCAGGTGGCCGAGGCACTGATCGCCATGCGCCACCACGTCAATATGGGCACCCGCACCCGTGAGTCGCTGGAGGCCCAGTTCGCAAAGGGCCAGGACAAGGCGGTGATGGACGCCTTCCGTCAGGTCCAGGCTGCTTTCGAGCTGGCCGAGCATGACACGCTGCGCATCCGCCAGGCGCAGGTGGAAGACTGGCACCAGTTGCTGCGGCTGGAGCTGGCCCTCGGCCTGGCGGCCGGCCTGATGGCCTGCCTGGTGATGGCGCGCCAGATCTCCCGCCCCATCGCGGATGCGGCGGTCGCCGTCGAGGACGCTGCGCAGGATCGGGATGGGCAGCCCCTGGCCGTGCGCGGCCCGCCCGAGGTCAGGCGCCTGCTGGCGGCCGTGAACCGCATGCAGGAACACCTGGCACGCACACGCGCGGACCTGCAGGCCACGGCCCGGGAGGCCCGACAGTCCACCATCGCCCGCAACCACTTCCTGGCCACGCTGGGGCACGAGATCAGCGCGCCCCTGGACGAGGTGCAGGGCATCGCCCGTGCCCTGTCCGGGCAGGACTTGCCGCCCGCGCAGGCCGAAGCGGCGCGGCGGCTGACGACCTGCGGCAAGACCTTGCAGGCCCTGGTGACCGACATCGTGCAGCACGCCACGCTGGACACCTCGCAGGTGCCCGTGCAGCGCCAGCCCATCGCGCTGCGCCCGCTGGTGGAGGAGGTGCGGCAGGTCTTTGCGCTGCGGGTGCAGCAGGCGCCGCTGGACCTCTCGGTGGAGGTGGACGAGGCCGTCCCGCGCGAGGTGGTGACCGACCGCCTCCGGCTGCGGCAGATCCTCGTCAACCTGCTGGCCAACGGGCTGAAGTTCACGCCACGCGGGTTCGTGCGCCTGCACGTGGGCGTGCAGGGTGACGCGGGCCCCGAGGCCAGCCTGGCCTTCCGAGTCGAGGACAGCGGCATCGGCCTGGAGGCCGCCGCCGTGGAACGACTGTTCGAGCAGATGGCGCGCCGAGACGGCCCGGCCGCCGGCTCCGCCGAAGGCACCGGGCTGGGCCTGGCCATCTCCCGCGAACAGGCACGGCTGCTGGGCGGGGACATTCTCGCCGCGCGCCGCCGCGGCGAGGCGGGGTCGGTGTTCACGCTGCGCCTGCCCCTGGTACGTGCGCTCCCCTGATTTGCCGGTCCTGGGGCACGGAAAATACAAAAAACCCCTGCAGACGCATTGTCTGCAGGGGTTATCTGGTAGGCGCGATTGGACTCGAACCAACGACCCCCACCATGTCAAGGTGGTGCTCTAACCAGCTGAGCTACGCGCCTGTGTTTGTTCGAGAAGCGAGAGTATAGCAGTATTTTTCAGCGCCGCCGAACGGACCGCACACCGCCCACCTCCCGCACCAGCGACATCACCTTGTTCAGGCGCGTGGAGTCGGTGATTTCCACCGTGAAGGTCATGAAGGCCGTGCCCTTGACCGACTGCGTCTGCACGCCGATGACGTTCATCTTCTCCTTGGCGAAGACTTCGGAGATGTCGCGCAGCAGGCCCTGCCGGTCGGCCGATTCCACCGACACGTCCACCGGGTAGACCGCCGCGCCGTCGGCCCGCGGCCGGCCCCACTGCACCTCGATCACGCGCTCGGGGTTGCGCGCGGCCATCTCGCGGAAATTGCTGCAGTCCTCACGGTGGATGCTCACGCCCTTGCCCCGCGTGACGAATCCGCCGATGCCATCCGGCGGCGCCGGCTTGCAGCACTTGGCCAGCTGCGTCATGAGCGAGTCCACCCCGACGACCAGCACCCCGCCCTTGGGCTGCGGCGCGGCCGGGCGTTGCTTCTTCAGCAGGAACTCGTCGGGCGGCAGCGGCGCCTCCGGCGGCTTGAGCAGGGTCTCGATGGTGCGCAGCGAAAACTCGTCCTTGCCCACCACCGCGAACAGGTCCTCGGCCGACTTGAACCCCAGCTGCGCGGCCAGGTCCTCCAACTTCATGGCCGTACGGCCTTCCCGCTGCAGCAGTTTCTCCACCAGCTCGCGCCCGCGCGCGACGGTCTCGTGCTTGTACTGCTCGTTGAACCAGGCCCGCGCCTTGGCCCGGGCCCGGTGGCTCGCCAGGAA
>JACCDZ012049563.1_pt1 | contig 10213 bp, 5 predicted proteins | sample 7449551 | NCBI WGS metagenome assembly JACCDZ01 (sample SAMN15323452, study PRJNA562643) | freshwater metagenome | isolation source: river surface water | place: USA:Blue River Watershed | collected 2017-08-18
GTAAAAAGATTAGAAGTGAAGACAAATAATACTTCCTCTTTAAATGAAAGTACTAAGGAAAATAAACCATTAAGGTATTTTATGCAGTGTACGAATGAAGAAAAAGAAGAAAAAGAAGAAACGACTAAACCACCATTAAAGATTGATAAAAAAAAATTTACTTCCATGTTAGAAAAACTAAAATATGTGATATCAATTTTGCATAAAGAACCAAACAGTAAACATAAACCGTTATTAGATGAATTCGTTGATAAATATTTTATGGAATATGTACAATTTATCATAAATAAGATAAATTATTGTGTTGGAAGTATTAATATTTATTGTTTAATCTTTATATTAAATACCATGATATTTTATCATGAATTAAAAGAGTCATACCCTACAAGTGATGTTAATCATCACTTAGAATTATTCATTAGACATAATATAACAAGGTGTATGAAAGAAGAAGATGGATTCGGAAAGGTAAAAACTGAAAATAAGAATTATCTAAAATCAAATAATTTGGATAAAAAGAATTTTAAACTCTTTCCTAGTATTTTATACAGGAAAGATTATTCTTTATTCAGGAGAGAACATTCTTTAAACATAAAAAGTAATCATCATTCTTATGTAAAAAAGAGTGAATCACCTCAAGATAATGTTAGGGAGGAACCTTCAAGGTCTCATCTAACTATTATGGGAAAAACGAAGAGAACAGAGTCATTTGATGATTCTAGTTCTAACTCTACTGCTTCTAATATGAAAAAAAGTAAAGGACCAGAAGATGCTGTAGAACGAAGTAAAGAGAATGAAAGTAGTATTATTAAAATGTTAATGGAACAGAATGAAAGGTTAATGAAGATGGTATCACAAGGACAAGCACAAGCACAAGTACAACAACCTGTTACTTATATGCCTTTAATGCCACCACCTATTCATTATCAACATCCTATTCCCTCATACTATTCTCATACTCCTTCCCCTCATCCTATTCATTATCAACACCCTTCTCCTCCTATTAACTATCAATACCCTCCTCCTCCTTATCAACCATATCCACACATCAATACTCAGTATTCTGTACCAGATAAAAATTAATAAAAGAGTCGGAAAATTATAAAATATAAATAAATAAAAAAATTAAACTTCAAAATCCAAGCGGGAGAACGAGCATCGACGATTCACATCACGCTGCTCAAAATCAGAATCTGAAAATTCTTGAAAAAGATATTTTGAAGTTAAAGGTTTTTTTAAAAATTCATCCATATCTATTTTTCCATTTTTCAATTCAATTAATTCTTTGATTTTTTCATCAAAGAGTTTATTTAAAGATTTATCATGAAGAGGTATAACTAATTTTTTACATTTTTGTAAATGGTCTAAACCGTTAAAATCAGAATAAAATGCTAAATTAGTCATATTTAATAATTTTTCAATCACATTCTTTTTTTTTTTATCTTTTTCACAAGCATAAAACAATGCAGTCTTCTTCTCTTCATTACTTAATAATGAAACATATTCTATCAAATACTCATTTTTTAATATCTCTTCAACAAAATCATACCATTCCATCTCAATTAAAACCATTAATAATGTCTTGGGATAAGCATGTGTATGTAAAATTTTAAATCTCATATTCTCTTTTAACATATTAAAAAAGAGTACAAAAACTGACCTCATCTGATAGGATAATGTTAACAAACAAAAATAATATATCCATTCTAATTTATCCAATTTTGTATATGGAATTGTTTTTAAACAATGTTCAATTAAAGATATATCTTTTTTTTTAAGAATCATCTGTCCAATGAATGATTGGTCATACATTTTTGTATTACTCGATGAATAAATATCATAAATAACTGAATTTAATTTTCCAGAATAAATCATAATTGATAATTCTTTTTTCAAATGATGTGTAAGCATAAGATCGATAGAAGAGTATCCATTCGTATTTTGAAGATTAATTAAAACTTCATCAAATTTATCTAAATGATTTTTTAAAATTTCATTTAATAATTTCTTGCATTCATATCGAGATGCTAAATGTAAAATAGTATCATTCTGTTTATTAATCATAAATAAAGTACTTGGTTCACGTTTAAGAATAGATAGACTTATATCATCAAATCCACCTCGAACAACAGTAAAGAGTGCATTGTTTTGAAAAGATGATAATTCTAATAAATCTTCATTTTTCATAATATCAATCAGTTGTTTTACTATCTTTTCATTTTTATTTTCAACAGCAAAATGAAGTGCAGTCTCACCATGTTCATTCTTTTTCATAATATCAACATGTGGAATAATCTTATCAAAGATATGATTCCATCCATTTTTACAGATATACATTAAAAATGTATATCCATGTTGATTCTGTTGATTTAAATCAATCTTATTTTTAGATAAAAGATAAAGTGCCATCTTTTCCAATTTTACAATAGCTGTATCCATAAGAAGATTATCACCTGTCTCATCTTTTGATTGAATATACCTTTCAAATGCACTTGGATGTATTAATTCTATCTTTCCTAATATCTCAATAATTTCATCCTCCAATTCATGAGGATATTCATAATATATTTTATCTACTAAATCGATAATATTATCTGTTTTTACAAATCCTCTTTTTTTTAGTTTTCTTACTGTATTTTCACTAAATCCCAATTTAGATATTTCTATTTCAGGATATTTTTTCTCTGAATCTTCTATACTTTTTCTTAAAGATATTGATTCTTCCTTTAAAACTTTTACTTCTGAATGATTATTTTTAGTTGGAGTTAAATCACTCTTCGTATTTGACATAGAACTCATCGTTTCAGTAAGTATCTTTTCTAAATCTTTAACTTTACTTAATATCTCTGGTGTTAATTGTTGATTTACTGATTGAATCGATTTATTAATACTTGTTAATAAACTATCCAAAGTAGTATCATTTTTCAACTTAAAAATAAATTGTCCTTCTTGCATTTTTAAATAAATTTTTTTGATATAAATTATAACTAAAGAATAAAAGATAAAAAATATATTCATTTTTTTTAAACAATATACTGAAAAACGTAAAGATGAGTCAAATCACGTAAATCAAAATATTCAATCTTATACCATATATTTTCATTATCCATAGGAGAAACCCTATATTGAATATATGAAATATCATTAAATAGATAAGATGGAACTGATGTTCGATACATCTTCATAAAAACTTCTTGATACCAATATTGAATGTTGGTATAATTCATTCGATGATAATAACGATGTTGATATGCTTTAGTACGAAGTTCTTCAACCCTCTCGGAAGAGGGTGGTAAATATGCTTGTTTTAATAACTCTTCATTCTGTTTTTGAATAGATACAGGTTCTTCTACTTTTTTAGGTGGAGACGGATTATCTTCTCTCTTCAAAATTCTGACACGAGGTGCCAATGGAGGAAGATGATTAATCTTGACTTCATGAACTGGTTTTGATTCAACTTTTACTTCAGGTAAAGGAGAAGGAGGAGGTGTTAATACAACATTTACTTCTTCTTTCTTCACTTCAGGTACAGGAATAGGTTTTAATACATTTCTCACTTCTTCTTTCTTTACTTCAGATAAGGGAGAAGGAGGAGGTGTTGATACAATCTTAACTTCTTCTTTCTTCACTTCAGGTAAAGGAGGAGGAGGAGGTGTTAATACAACCTTTACTTCTTCTTTCTTTACTTTAGATAAAGGAATCGGTTTTGATAAATTTTTCACTTCTTCTTTCTTAACTTCAGGTAAAGGAGAAGGAGGTGGTGTTGATACATTTTTCACTTCTTCCTTAGCTCTTTGTAAAACAGACCTTGGTTTAAAAGGTGTTGCACTTGAATTTAATTTTTTATTTTCCATCTTAGGTGGAACATATAATTTTACACCATTTTCATCAGTCTCTCTAGAATAAATAATAGTGTTTACTCTCTCCTTCTTTTTAACAGATGAGTTTGGAGATAAATCAATTTTTTTCATCTCTTGAGGTGGTTCAACGATTATAGGTAAAATTTTATCTTCCTTTACTTTCATTGATTCTTCAATCGTCGGTTGCGGAGGATTTAATTCAACTTTATTAGAAAGTTCTATAGAAGAAGAGTTATCCATAACTTGAGTTTTATTCTCTTCTTTAAGTATAGCTGTAGGTTCTTCCTTTTTCTCAACTGAAGATAAAACAGTTTTTGTTGTTTTATTCTTCTTCTTTTTATTCTTCATTGACTTTGATTCTTCATTCTTTATTTGAATTGGAGATTCTTCTGTCTTTAATGTGTTTTCAAGTTTAGAAATCGGGTCTTCTACATCATTTACAATCAATACTGAATTCGTACCACTATTACCTAAAGGAATAATGGCTGTTCCTCTTGTATCAAACTTTGATTCAAGATATTGAATCGTCATCTTCTCTAAAACAATTCTCTGACAAGCATAATCCTTCATCTGAAGAAATAATTCTAATATCTTTTTATCATGTGTATTTGATGAATGAAATGAATATAAAGAAATTAATTTAAGATAAATCTCTTTCATATTCATTTTAATAGCCCAATAGAGGGCACTCTCATGATATTTATTTACTAAAGTATGTGATTCATCTTGAATTTCTAAAATTCGTAAAACCACTGTACTCAATTCATTTTTACAGGCAATCATTAGAGCAGTCTCATTACAATTATCTTCTGATGAGATTAAACAATCTCCATGTTCAAGAAGATAATGAGCAAGTTTTACACACTTTTTATCACATGCCATAATGAGTGGAGTACAATTATCATTATTCTTTGTACTGATTAGTTCAGGTCTTCTCATAGCTATCTCCATAGCGATATCTTCGAGTCCTTTAAAAGAAGCAACAATCAATGGATTATCTCCATCTTTAAGTGGAATCATAAGATCATAATTCTTATGGATTAATAATACACTAACACCCCACATACGGTGATGTAAAGCATTATGAAGTGCATTTGTACCATCTTTATGAACTAATTCTGCATTTAATTCCTTAATTGAATGTTCATTTAACATCTTAAATGCAAGTTCTTCAAACCCCATATTACATGCTGTATTGAAGAGTGTATTATTCTGTTTACAAACATTACTAATATTAGCTTCTCCGGAAGCATACATTACTACACATTCTTCAAATAATCCATTTAAACAGGCTACCATAATTGGCGTGACCCCTGTTTTAGAAGGTACACCTAGATTACAAGGTCCCATTGTTAAAATTCTTCTTACAAGATTACGCATTCTGTGTGAACAAGCATACATAATGGGTGTACAATGTAAAAGAGGGTCAATGGTTAAAATATCCGTCTCACCTTTATCTAATATCATCATTGCCTCATCTTCAAATTTGTTTCTACAACAATAAATAAATGCATTTAGACCATCTGAATTCTTATGATTAGGCATAATCTTCCAGGTATTCAAAATATATTTAACTAATTGTTGTTTACGTTCAATACAAGCCTTAATTAAAAGAGTATTCTGTTCAGAATCATAGATAGATAAAAAATAATCATAAAAATCGGGTGTATGTTTGTACATAACACTTAAGATTTCAATCATATATTCTTCTTTCTCCTTCTTTTTTAAAAGTTCAAAGATACCATTTTGTATCTTTTCATTTTGAACATAAAAAGGTTTTACCTTTAAATCATTTAAAATATCTAAAAGTGTTGAAGAAAGATTCTTCAATACTTCACGTTCAATATCCAAAATATTCATTTCGAAGTTCATTCTGTTTTTTTTTCAGTTTATTTTTATTATCATGAATGAATGATAATATTGTATATTTTTCATTTTTTTCTTATTTATAATAGATACGTATTCTCTTTAATGAATTGAATCCATAAGATTTTCATATCCTAATTTTTCACTTAGTAAGTCAAAAATATCTGTATCTTTCTCTTCAATAGAATAGTCTATAGCATTTTTATCTTCATTATTCTTTTTGAGTACTTGTTCATTTGTATAAATATCTAAAAGATAAGAGACAATGGTCTTATTTTTTTTACGTACAGCGATAATCAGAGGATGATCACCATCTTCATCTACATCAAAGACTTCTAATTTTTCAATTTCTATTAGATATTTCATAAGTTTTACATTTTCATGAAAAACGGTCCATAGAAGTGGATTAATAATACCTTTAAACTTATCTTCTCCCATCATTGAAAGAATACGAATAGAGACATCATAAAATTCTTCATATTGACATGAATAGATAAACGCATTATATTTTAGATGAGAGATTACTTCAGGTACTGATTTTCCAGTATCTAATAATTTATGAGCTAGGTCATACATTTTAAAATGACATGCCATCATAAGACATGTTTCATTCATCTTCGTCTTTAAATCAGGAAGTGCTCTTCCCGTCTCTAATATACGAATCGCTAACTTCTCATTTTTTCGTAAAATGGCATAAAAAAGAGGTGTGATATGTTGAACATTTTCGATAATTCCTGGGTCTGTCTCATCTGATTCAAGTAAACGATAACAAATATCATCCATATCTTTTACAATTGCAAATACGAGTGCATTCTTCCTCTCTTGATTTACTTGTCCCAAATTACAATTACCTCTATCCAAAATTTTATGAGCGATATCTGACCATCCATTATAGCAAACTGCCATTAATGGTGTATATCCTGCTTCACTTACAAAATTCGGTAAATAATCTTTATCACTATTTACTATAGCTAATGATACATCATGATATTCATTTAAAATAGATAATATCAGTGGTGTCATCTTCTTTGTATTAATATAATTCAATTCTACAACATTCATCTTTATCATTTTTATCGCTAATTCTCTCTTTCCTGTATAAATAGCCATGGTTAGACAAGTATCATTATGTACTGTTCTTTCATTCAATAAATGTACCAATAATTTTGGTGCATTCATATGTAAAAAATCTATAAATAACATAATATCCATCTCATCCATCTCATTTTTTGTTTGACGAATGATATAAGTAAGACCATTTTCATTATTTATATTTTTAATCCATACATCTTGTTTAATATGTTCCATTAAAAATGATGATAAAGAATGTTCATTCTTCAACATCATTCTTACTCGAATCTTTTCATCATCTATTATCGATGCATTCTTTGTCTGTTTTTTTGATAACATCATCTTTTCAAAAATGTGTGTTTTTCAATTTATTTATCTTCTTAAAATAAAAGATAAATTACTTACAAAAAAATCATTTTTTTTATATTTACGTTAAGATAATATGATAGTTTCACATATCTTTGAACATACTAAATACGGATTCATATTACTCGAAGGACGTCTATCCTCAAAATAACCTCTTCCATCTATTTCTATCTGATATCCTATACGTATACTTGTATTTCTACTTCCTATACCATATGTAAACTCCTCCATACTCGATGTCTCATGTGTTCCTGTTAATCTTAAATGATTATCACTACCATAAACATCTAAATGTTCCTTATGTTTCATCTTTAGTTTCTCCATTGCACACATAATTACTTGTATACCATTCTTCTCTCTCATTGCCTTTGTTGAAAAATTCGTGTGACATCCACTACCATTCCATGAACCCCATGTTATCGGTTTTGGTTCAAATGTCACATCATATCCCTCCTCCTCCGCTATCCTATGTAAAATATATCTCGATATCCATAACTGATTCGCTGCCTCTATCCCCTCAACCGGTCCTACTTGATACTCCCATTGACCATATGCTACTTCTGCATTTATTCCCGATATCTGTATACCCATCTTTAAACATATTATCATATGTCTCTCCGCTATATTTCTTCCAATTATATTTGATGCACCCACTCCACAATAATACTTTCCCTGTTGTCTCCTCGGTTCCGTCTTTATTATCTTTCCATCCACATCTTTACCAAATCCAACTGGTATACCCGTGATTCTATCTACCAAAAAATATTCCTGTTCTAATCCAAACCATGGTCTCTCTTTCATAACACTCTTGTGATTCATGATTTTTAATGCTGTATCATAACTATCCTCTCTTCCATCTCTATATTTACATTTACATAACAAAAAATATGATTGCATATCTTCAATTCCAATGAAAGGATTAGGATATGACTGAACTGGGATTAATTCTACCTCCGAATCCTCAGTTGTCGCCTGATTCGTCGATGAACCATCAAAATTCCATACTAATTTTTTAAATTCATTCGTAGAAGTGATTCGTATCTTCGATCTTAATCCCCCGTCTCCATCTATCCATACATACTCCATACAATATCTCTCACTCTCATTCTCCTTCTTTTCCATCTTTTCCTCTTTTTATTCATTCTTCTTTTTTTAAGTTCAAATTTTAATAATTCTCTCCCGAATCTCCTGATTCATTTGAATAAACTCCTCGTCTGATGTAAAGTTCTTCGTAAAATATTTATGATAAATTAAATAATCCATCATCTTCTCCAATCTTCTCAAATCAGATTTAATCTCAATCCAATGGTCATCTAAGATATTATAAAGATAAAAATGATAATCCTCCTTTTTTCTCTTCTGTATCTCCTCTCTTAATTTATTCATCTCTTCTTCTATCTTCTTCACTTTTCGACTCAAATCATGATTTAATAACATATCTGTCTTTAATATCTTCTTCTTTTTATCTCCTTTTGATACTAACATCTTCTCAACTCCTATCTCTTCTATCTTCCACCCTGTTATCTCTTTCTCTTTATACATAAAATCTATCATATCACCCTTATCACCTAAACTCTCCATTAAAGATAAATGAATCACTTCACAATATTGAAGTTTATTCTCATATTCTCTTATCTTCGGGTCTTCCTCATCCTCTAATTCAAGTGAATCATTCTCAAAATCAAAAAAGAGATTCCTCTTCTTCTTATTCCCCTCATTTTCTTTCAAAAACATATACATATATATCGCTATTTGTATCTTATGTTCATTCTCTAATTGGCTGACACACTTAAACTCCCATATATTCTTATCATCTATACAATCGATATGTCCTATCAACTTTCGATTTCTTAATTCCTACATATCCTCCTTCTCATATCTCACTTCTGTCTTTAACTTTGGTGTCACTAATCCATCTAATCTCGTGATTGCCTCCTTCAAATGTTCCTCTTTTAACCAATCATACTTCTTAATTTGATTTAGTTTATATATATATCCTGTCTTAAATGAATTCCATAAATTCGATATATACAATAATTCCTCCGCTGTTAACTTCTTCATATCTATCTTCTTTAATTTCATCATATCATCCTCTTCTTTCTTCTCCTCTCCCCCTACATCATCACTAAATAAAGAAGTACTCACATTTGTCTCCACATTTTGTATCTCCTCTTTACAACGATGAAAGATAGACATCTTTCCCGTCTTTATATACTCAAAATAATTAGGTATCGCTATACCCGTTATCTCCGAAACTCCCTCATATAAATTCTTCTGTTTTGTTTTAATCGGAATATCTATCTTCTTCCCAGGTTTTCGCTTCTCTTCACAATCAAAATACTTTAAACATTCATATACTATCTCTATCGGAAGATGTTTTGCTACATCTGTCACATAAGTATCAAAATTCTTCTTCTTTCGATTCTTCGTCTGATGTATTCTCGTCTTTTCAAAAGTCGAATATTTTTCAATCATCTCTCGATTCACAAATGGTAAATAATCATTCTGATAATGATGTAGTAAAGTTAACTTCTCACTCGCTCGTGTACATGCTACATATATCTCATTTGGACATACTAGTGGATTCGAATCCTTTTTGAAAAATTCAAAATAAGATGAATCCATATTATATACAATTACTACCTTCCTCTCCAATCCCTTCACTTGATGAAAAGTAGAAAACGCTATCTTACCCTTTAAGATATCCTCATCTAACTTCTCTTCATCACTCACTGGTACATGTATAGGTATTCCTTCATCCGATAATTGATTGGCCAGTTGTCGTACAGGAGATTGAATATTCTTGACTGAAGGTGCTAAAATAAATATCTCCTCAAATGTATATCCTTCTTTCAAATAATTCTTCACCTCCTTATAAACTCGATTTGATGAACCTAAAGAATCACCAAATGTATCACATATTATATATCGCGGTTTAGTATTATGTTTCATAGATCTTAAACGATCTTCTCGTAAAAAACAATGATTCATAAATTCACTCATCTCATGTGTGATTCGAAAACTCTGTGACAGATGATTTAATCTCCAAC
>JACCDZ011582753.1_pt1 | contig 10212 bp, 11 predicted proteins | sample 7449551 | NCBI WGS metagenome assembly JACCDZ01 (sample SAMN15323452, study PRJNA562643) | freshwater metagenome | isolation source: river surface water | place: USA:Blue River Watershed | collected 2017-08-18
ACCGATCTTCACCTCAGGTCCCTCGATCTTGATGCCGTCAACGAACTGCTTCCACTCTGCAAAGTCCTCTGGCTTATCTTTAGAAAGTGAGAGCGCATCAAGCAGCAGGTCTCCGAGATTGTCCTTTTCGAAGTTCATTGGCACGTCGTAGATGCTCCCAACGTCACGCGCGGCGATGATGCGCTCCGGTAGCACATTGCACCAAATGGCGACCTTCACCTTGCCCTTCTCATCCATGGATTCCTTGGAACGCGCGATAATGAACTCAGGCTGCACACCGTACGCGTTCAAATCGCGTACCGCGCCCTGGGTCGGCTTGGTCTTCATTTCGCCGAGCGTGCCGGGTACCGGCAGGTACGACACCATTACAAATGTGACGTCGTTTGGACGCTTCAACTTCATCACACGCGCTGCCTCGATGAAAAGCGCATTCTGGAAATCACCCACGGTGCCACCAATCTCGATTACGGAAATTTGGCTTCCGTTATGCGCGGCTGCCGCTTCGATACGGCGAAGGATCTCGTCGCGCACGTGCGGAATCGCCTCGATGCACTTGCCGCCATACTTAAGGGCACGCTCGTTCTCGATAACGGTCTTATAGACCATACCGGACGTCATATAGTCCTCGCTTCCGAGATCGCGAGGCAAAAAGCGCTCATAGTTGCCCATGTCCTGATCCGTCTCAAGCCCTGAATCAAGCACGAACACCTCGCCGTGCTCGGTCGGGTTCATGGTGCCTGCATCCACGTTGAGATACGGATCCACTTTTACGAGGTTCACCTCGTACCCGCGCTGCTTGAGGATGAGACCAATGGAGGAGGATGCGATTCCCTTGCCGACGCCGGACATGACTCCCCCGAGCACGAATATGTACTTATGTCCGTCGAGCGCCATACGAGAGAGCTAGACCTTGAGGTATCTGCGAACCGCCAGCCATGAGGCGAGCGCACCCACGAGGATGCCGGTACCAATAAGGATGCCGAATACCATCGCGAAGTTAGACACGTAGTACTCAAACAGATTGAATCCGCCGAGCCACGTGGTGAGGGTCTCTCCCACGTACCAGGTAGCTGGATAGAAGATAACGAGCGCAATGACTGCCGCCACGAGCCCTGAGATCACACCGGCGACGATGAACGGACCGCGAATGTAGGCGTTTGACGCTCCCACGAGACGCATAACCGCGATCTCGTCGCGTGCCGTGTAGATAGCAAGACGGATGGTAGCGAGCGCGATGATGGTGGAAGCAATCGCAAACAGTACAACAATCGCAAGTCCTGCCTTCTCAGTAGCATCAATTGCTGCCGTGAGTCGGTCAATAACCGCCTTGTTTTGGAAGTAGTTGATGCTATCGATGATCGGACCCGACTCCGGCGATACCGTCGGATCCTCTGAAAGGAACTCAACGATAGCGGCGTACTGGGATGGATCGTTCGCCTTGATCGCAAGCGCTGCGCCAAGCGGGTTATCACCAAGCTCCTCGAGCGCCTGGAGCGTAAGCTCGTCGTTCTCATGGCGAGTACGGAACTCCTCAAGACGCTCGTCGCGTGAGGTGTAGGAAACGCTCGCTACCTCAGGAAGGGCCTCGAGTTTGCGCTGAATGGCGACGATGTCGCGCTCGTCAGCGTTCGTTACGAAATAAACGTTCACGTCCACCTTGTCCTGGATGGAGGCGAGCGTGTTGGTGAGAATCGCGGAAAGAAAGATCAAGGAGCCGACGATCGTAAGCGTCACGGTCATGATGAGCACGGTCGCAAACGAGACTGCGCCGCTACGAGCAAAATTCTTCGCTCCTCCCGTGAACACTCGCTTCAAGGTCATCCACATAGCTACAAAAAAATTACAGGACGTAGTGCCCCTGTTGGTCATCACGGATAACACGCCCACGATCCATCGTGACCACGCGGCGTCCGAGCGCATCCACCACGCCCTTGTTATGGGTCGTAATAAGCACGGTGGTACCGAGCTCATTGATCTTCTTCAGGATGTCCATGATCTCGTACGTATTAACAGGGTCGAGGTTTCCGGTAGGCTCGTCCGCAACAATAACGTCCGGCTGGTTGATGATGGCGCGGCCGATGGCAACACGCTGCTGCTCGCCACCGGAGAGCTGGCTCGGAAAATGATGCGCCTTACCGCCAAGGTCAACGAGGTCAAGGATATGCGGCACATCGAGTGCAATCTCATCCTCAGGACGTCCCGCTGCCTCCATGGCAAACGCGATGTTCTCGTAGGCGGTCTTATTCGGAATCAGGCGGAAATCCTGGAACACCATGCCAATCTTGCGGCGGTAGTGATGAAGCTTCGACTTCGGAAGCGCATGCACGTCAGTGGACTCAAAGTACACCGTACCTGAGGTCGGATAGGCTTCAGCAAGAAGCATCTTGAGGAGGGTGGTTTTGCCGGCACCCGAGTGACCGACGATGGAGACGAACTCTTTCGGTGCGATGGCGATGGTCACATCTTCGAGGCCTGGCGTGCCATCGCGATGGATCTTCGTCACCTTGTCGAAATAGATCATATAACGAAGGCCATTATACCCTACCCGCGGCGGCGGCGTCCACGAATTCCTCCAAATCGCCTGAAAGCACGCTCTCTGGGTCATGCGATTCGTGCCCGGATTCGTGGTCTTTCACTAATTTATAGGGATGGAGTACGTAGGAACGCATCTGACTGCCCCATTCGTTCGCGGTGGTGCTCGCAATGGAGCGTCCTTTAGCCTCAGCCTGGCGCTTTGCTTCCTCTATACGGAAGAGCTTCGCCTTCACGAGCTCAAGCGCCTTCTCACGGTTTGCCTGCTGACTACGCTCGCTTGAGACATGGGCCGATACCCCAGACGGCGTATGCGTGATGCGTACCGCGGTCTCGCGCTTGTTCACGTTCTGGCCGCCCGCACCCCCGGAGCGTGCAAACTGGATATCAAGATCGTCAGGCCGGAGGTCAATTTCCTCGGTACCCGAGAGCTTCGGGAGCACTTCCACGAGCGCAAAGGAGGTCTGGCGCTTTGCGTTTGCGTTAAACGGCGAGATGCGCACGAGTCGGTGCACACCCGCCTCGTTCTTGAGCTTCCCGTATGCACCCTTCCCCGAGATCTCAAGGAGCACGTTCCTGAATCCTCCGTGATCGTTCTCGTTCGCATGGAGTTCCCAGGTTGCCCAGCCGTCCTTCGCGGCGTACCCCTCATACATCCTCCGGAGCATCCGTGCGAAGTCTTCAGCGTCGTCGCCCCCAGCGCCCGCAAGGATAGCGAGCGTCGCAGGACCCGCGTCGTGCCCGTCTCCCGACCCACCGTCCTTAAGGCTCTGATACTCACGAATCACGCGCTGCGCTTCGTTCGGATCCTTCCAGAAGTCCGGTGAGGCCATCAGTGCCTCGATCTCTGCGATCCTCTCTTCGTTCATAGAGAGGAGTGTACCGCATCCTCTAGTTCATTGCGCTTTTCCCTATATATGGAATGATTCGCGCTATTGTTCTTTTCGCTAGAGGGAGGGAGCGAATGACTGATTACGACAAGGTCCGGCAAAGTCCGTACTACTTCAAGACTCCCAAACGGGAGCGCACTGGACCGAAGAAGCCGCGTACCCCGCGGGCTCCCCGCGGTCCCCGCGTATCAGATGCTGTCTTCGAAGAATTCAAGGCAGCGCTTGAGCCGCACGGACTCTCGCTCACCCGCCTACCGAGCCACAAGCAAGGCGGTGCGGTTGTACGATTCAGTACCAACGACAAAACGTGCGTTGGGCACCGCATCAAGAAGGCGTTCTTTCCGCGCCCTAGCGGCGCCGGGTACTATCGCGGTGAAATCGCGAAGAACCAGGCGCAGGATGAGATTCACCTTTTTCTCGTCGGGGAGGATGCGGAAACCCAGCTGTATGTGCTGCCGTGTGTGTCGGGGAAATGTCATTTCCCGCACCAGCCAAACGTCGCGTCCAAGTTTGAGCAGTACCGTTCAAACCTCGATCTGCTCATGTAGCAAACGGCCCCGAAGCAGAAGCTTCAGGGCCGTTTTTCTTTGGAGCCGAAGACCGGGCTTGAACCGGTGACCTATGGTTTACGATACCATCGCTCTACCAACTGAGCTACTTCGGCATTGGTTCCTAGACTATAGCCTCACGATGCTATTTCGCAAGCAGCCGTGCCTCATGTGCGCGCCTACTTATTACTCGATGATTCCTACCCCTACCCTTATTTAATGCCGCGTACGTTGGACTTAAAGAATCACAGTTGGGACACACGAGACGTAGGTTTTCTTCTTTATTATTCCGCCAGTTCCCATCTATATGATCAGCAACTAGCGGGACCAACCCTGTCACCACATTTATAGAGCACCAGCCGCAGACACAACATTTATTTCCATACTTCTCTCGCAGATACCGTTTCAAGTGCCGAGACACCACTCCCATTTTAATGAAGCCTAGTCTTTCTCCTCTTTTCCAGCCTTGAATGTACTCTTGGTACTGGTACTCGTGTTGACACGCGTTGCTGCAGTACTTATATCCAGAACGTGCTGTCTCTTTTCCGCAGGCGCGGCAGTTATTTCGCTCTTTCTTTGGATTCGGCATACTGCATATAGTGTACCACTGCAGAATCGCACAGTGGTCGCACATTGCCTCTAGAACCTCAGACCCCTAACGGCGCCTCCAAAGAAGTAACGCAACGAGCGCACCTATAACCGAACCAAGGAGATTAACCGTAAGATCCACTGCCGTGTTGTAGTACCCGCCCACATCAGAATCCGGTACGGTCATCTTCGCGATGAATTCGATGATCTCGTTGATCGCTCCCACTCCCATAGCGATAAGTACCGCAAACAAGAACAGACTAAACCAGTGGAATCCGCGATCCTTGAGGAAGAAGTATGCGAGCACCGCAGCAACACCCGAGCCGTACGTATGCACGATCTGGTCGAACTTAATGAAGGTAAGTCCGGTTGGGTTCTCGATGGGGAACGGCACATAGTTATAGAGAATGTCGCCACCAACAGAAACCGCAGCACCAAGCATATGGAGGAGTCCCACGGACGAGAGCAGCCACAGTAGCCATGCGGGGACACAGTGGTGCGCAAGCACGCACCCGCCGAGAATAATGAGGAGCACGATCACTACGATGTACCCGAGAAACTCGTCATTCCCTATCGAAACAAAATGAAACGCGGCGAGCGCGGCATACAAAACGGCAAACCCAAGCGGCAGTATGCGCGCAAGCGTTAGGTTGGAAAAGGCGGTGGCAAAGAATTTCATGTCGCGAGCATAGCGATGCGTACATGAATATTGTCTAAAGGAAAAGCGCGACCGAAGCCGCGCCATCCGTTTGGGCCTTATCCGTCCGGATCATCTTCGAATTCCCCGTAGGGTTCGTTCGGAGGCTCCGGGTCGGAGCGAGGACAAACGAATACCTCGCCCTTGCCTTGCGACCATCCGAAGACAGCCGCGTCGCTGACTTGAGAGACGGACCGCTGTGCTCCCATGATGCCGGAGCGAGGCGTTGTCTCTGGAGGGCACGGAGAAGTTTCTGTCATTATTATTCCTCCCACGGAATGTGCATTCCACACCACCATAGCGTGAAGCTTTTACTTTTACTCTCCTTCTGGTCTTTGTAAAGGGAAGTTATACACCTACCCATTAGCAGTCTGCAAAGCTCCAGTGCGGATCCCCTTCTGGACTATCTACCTCACAGAACCCGCTTACAGAGTCAGTCTCGTAGTTAACAAGCATGGTATAGGAGGAACCCGGAACATTGTTGCCCGGAGTACCATACCTGTATCCGGAGGCAGTATCTCCATAAAATGGATCGTTTGGTATCGCAGGAAGGTACGTAGGCACAAGGTATGAAGAGAGTGCCGAAAGATAGTAGGTTGCGTTGTTCTCCGGCGGGTACGTCTGGTTATCAAGATAGTACCTGGCAAGCGCTATTTGCATTGTACGCATGTCGCTCTTACGGACCGCGTCACGAGCCTTCAGGCGTGCGGTATTAAGTGAAGCGAGCACCACTGAGGACAGCACCCCAATGATGGCAATGACGACAAGTAGCTCGATGAGGGTGAAGCCGCGGCGCATAGGCTAACCGCGCATTACCTCCGCTTCATTAGGCGGAGCCTGCACACTTCCGAATACACCAGTAATAAGCACATAGAGGGCGACTCCCGTAAGAAGGAGTGCGATGATTACAAGAACCTTTTGCGCTCCCTTCGCGTCCTTCGCGAGACCCGTTCCCATAACGAACCGTACTAGCAGCGAGCTTTTCTGGGCAGCAGAATACGTTTTTGCGAGTTGTGGCTCGTTGAATTCAACACCGGTCATATATCCACTCTACCCCATGACTTTTGGAGGTGTGGCATATATGGGGAGAACCGTTTTGGAGCCGATGCCCGGGATTGAACCGGGGACCTCATCCTTACCATGGATGCGCTCTACCGACTGAGCTACATCGGCCTGCCGCTACTGCGACATAGCGCAGAGTACGGTATTTCTCCGGGTATTTCAATCCCGCATCGTACCCTCCCTGGTACGGGTTATAGCTACCGTATCCCTAACCATCACTCGCGCATGTGTGGCATCGTCGGCTATACCGGAACTAAGAACGTTACCCCCTTCCTTATCGAAGGCCTCGCAGCGCTCGAGTATCGCGGATATGACTCCGCAGGCATGTACGTAGAGGGCGCAGGCCCTCTTAAGAGAGCCGGCAAGGTAGCTGAGCTTAGAGACGCCATTGCCGACACTTACCAGGGCACGTCTGGAATCGCACACACCCGCTGGGCAACACACGGGAAACCTACAGAGACCAATGCCCATCCGCACACTGACGCTCGCGGAGCCGTATGGCTAGTGCATAACGGCATTATCGAGAATCATGCCTCCCTTCGTGAAGAGCTCCGCAGCGCGGGAGTTACGTTTCGCTCTGAGACGGATACGGAAGTGCTCGCGCAGCTTATAGGAGCGATCCATGCACGAGGCGCGTCTCTTACGGACGCAGTACGGAGCGCCTTACAGCAGGTACGGGGTACCTATGGCCTAGCCGTGATGAGTGAACAGGAGCCCGGGACTATCGTTGCGGCGCGTAAAGGCAGCCCACTACTCATTGGTATTGCTGAAGACGGAAACTATGTCGCCTCTGACGCCACCCCGCTACTTCCCTATACGCGCTCTGTGCTCTATCTCGAGGAAGGCGATCTCGCTATCGTGACGCCTTCAGGAGTATCTATCGAAGACCACGTAGGAGCGCCCGTAGCGCGCACAACGCATGTTCTTGAGCATGATAGTGAGTCCTCGCGCAAGAACGACTACGAGCACTTTATGCTCAAGGAAATCATGGAAGCGGATGCTGTGATTGAGAACACGCTCCGCGGCCGCCTTTTGGAAGACCTTTCCATAGCGCTCGACGGGTTCGAGCATTCGGAGGCATTCGCTGCACTCAAGAAAGCTCACCGCATTCTCATTACGGGCTGCGGAAGCGCCTACTATGCGGGGCTGGTCGCCAAGGAAGCGCTCGAGGAATTCGTAGGAGTCCCGGTTACGGTCGAAGTCGCGTCCGAGCTCAGATATCGACGCCAGACAACAAATCCAGAAGATACCTTCGCTATTGCTATCTCTCAGTCGGGAGAGACTGCCGACACGCTCGAGGCCGTACGCGCACTTAGGGCTCGTGGAGTCTTGGTGCTTGCGATAGTGAACGCGGTGGGCAGCTCTTTGTCCCGCGAAGCTGATGTGGTGCTCTATAACCAAGCAGGACCTGAAATCAGCGTTGCATCGACAAAGGCATTCGTTTCGCAGATCACCCTCCTTACCCTGCTCGCCCTTGCGCTAAGCACGGACGCAGTCGTGCGTGCGCGCTATACACGTGCGCTTCAAACGCTGCCCGAGAAGGTTCGCTCGCTTCTCGCCACGGCATCACAGATCGAAGCAGCCGCAAAGAAGTACGCTTCGTACGATGACTTCCTCTACCTGGGGCGCAAGTACCAGTGCCCTATAGCCTTTGAGGGTGCACTCAAGCTCAAGGAAGTCTCATATATACACGCCGAAGCGTACGGCGCCGGGGAGATGAAGCATGGGCCACTGGCGCTCATCGACGCCTCGTTCCCGACGCTCGCACTCGCTCCCGAGGACGCACTCTATGAGAAGACTGCTTCGAATATCGAGGAGGTACGCACACGCGATGGCAAAGTACTCGCCATTACCACTGAGGGTAATACCGCCCTTTCAGGGAAGGTGGATGACATTCTGTATATCCCTGCCACGGAGGATGCGCTTCTTCCTATACTCACCACCATCCCGCTTCAGCTATTCGCGTACTTCGTCGCAAGGGAGCGCGGCCTTCCTATCGACATGCCGCGCAATCTCGCTAAGTCCGTGACCGTAGAGTAGGCCTTCATCAAAGATTTCGGTTGCACTCGCTACCATCAGACCATGCAGGTACGCATGGTTATTGCCAACATACAGTCTGGCATCGCCGTAACTAAGGGTTATCGCCAGTACCTCACCAGTGGCTGGCGCTATCTGCTTCCAAACGAAGGAAGCGGCATCTTGGATGCAGGCACCTTCCTCAAGATTGAGGAGGCTGATCTTGCGCTACTTACTGAAGTGGATGGCGGGAGCCGTAGATCGCGCGGCATCTCGCAGCTTGAAGTTATTGCACGCACTGCAGGCCTCACACATTACCAGTTCTTCCCCACGCGCAGCATTGGCACTTCCGTGAACGAGGGTAACGCCGTGCTGTCGCGCTTCCCCATAAAGAGCCATCGTCTCCATCCACTGCAAAGCCGCGTAAATCCGCGCGTGCTTGGCGAGACCGTCATTGATATGGAGGGTACCGACCTCACGGTGCTCGTAGCGCACCTTGCGCTCGGCTCGCGCCCGCGCGAGATGCAGCTCCGGGAGATTGCAGCACGCATCGCCGAGATCGATGGGCCCGTGATTCTCGGCGGGGACTTCAACGAGCGCGACCATCGCTCATTCGCACTCCTTCGGAAGGTAGGGCTTGAGGTTATCACTATCGCAAGCTACCCATCCTGGCGCCCCCGACACGCGCTCCAGGTACTCTTTCATTCGCATGATGTCGCAATCCTCCGCGCAGCGGTGCCTGACAACTCACGCTTCTCTGATCACCTCCCGCTGATTGTTGAGGCGCAGCTAGGCACAGGAGATCGCAGCGATCAGCGCACTATCGCACAGACGGCACTTCCGTAACCGTAATTTCCAGTGCATCTGTTCCCTGCTAGCATAGGCATATGAGCCTGGTCTCCGCGCGCATAGTCAAAGCCTCTGATACGAAGGCGGGCACTGGGCCGATCCTCTACTGGATGGATCGCGACATGCGTCTCGCTGATAACTGGGCGCTTCTCTACGCACAGGAACTTGCGCATACCCGCGGTGTTCCCCTATTCATTGCATACAATGCGGTCCCCGGATTTCTTGGAGGCGGTCTGCGCCAGTGGCGCTTCAAGATTGGTGCGCTTAAAGAGCTGTATGCGGATGCAGCCAAGCATAATATTCCGTTCTTTGTCCTTACCGACGACTCAGGTTCCGATACCCCTAAGCTCATAGCGTCCTTCGTTAGCGAGCACGATATAGGTACTGTGGTGACTGACTTCTCGCCGCTGCGCATACAGCGGAACTGGAAAGATGCAGTGGCTACACGCATACCCTGCCCGCTAATCGAGGTGGACGCGCATAACATCGTGCCGGTGCATGTCGCCTCGCAGAAGAAGGAGTTCGCTGCCTATACCATCCGCCCCAAGCTGCATCGCTTGCTGCCGGAGTATCTTACGGAATTCCCTGCACTCAAGACTCAGGAACCTACGCTAACCGCGCCTGAGCCTTCCTGGGAGACGCTCCTCGCACACCCCGCTATCGATACCGACGTTGCCCCGATCTCCTGGGCGCTTCCCGGCGAGCGCGCTGCCCACGCTGCGCTCGAGCGCTTTATTGCGGAGCGCTTGCCGCGCTACGCGACCGACCGCAACGACCCGCTTTCTAAGGCGCAGTCTGACCTCTCGCCGTACCTCCATTACGGCATGCTCTCTGCCCAGCGCATCGCGCTACGAGTACTTAGCGCAACCGACAGCCGTATCGAAGACGCGCTTGATAACGTTAAGAACAAGGCAAAGCTCGACACCGAGACACCGGAACTCATCGACCATGTCGGCGCATTTCTTGAGGAACTAATCGTGCGCAGGGAGCTCTCAGACAATTTATGCCTGTACGAGCCTGCGTATGACAC
>JACCDZ010674932.1_pt1 | contig 10207 bp, 10 predicted proteins | sample 7449551 | NCBI WGS metagenome assembly JACCDZ01 (sample SAMN15323452, study PRJNA562643) | freshwater metagenome | isolation source: river surface water | place: USA:Blue River Watershed | collected 2017-08-18
ATTTGTTCTTGGGATTTGCTTTTGAATTATTCTGGCAAACTGCCTCGCCGCGCAAGTAAAAGCAGCACGCAGGTGAATTGATGTGGGTCGTATTATAGAAATGGCAATTTTGAGGGTAAAATTAGCTCTGCTAATTGTGAGTTAAGGTATGCTAATGCATAAGGCCTCGATCGACAACGGTCTGCGACAGCAGAAACGGGATTGCTCATGATGATTTCGACCCACCTGGAGACCCATGAGATAAGGGTGTTCAAGACAGTCTGCGATACCAGCGGTTTCAAATCGGCCGCCGATCGTCTCTATGTTACCCAGTCCGCCGTCAGTCAGGTGATCGCCAATCTTGAGCGCAAGCTCGGCACGCTCCTGATCGAGCGTGGCAAACCCATTACCTTGACTGAGCCGGGGCAGCGCCTGCGGGAGTATGCAGAGCGTGTGCTGCAGGAAGAGCAGGATGTGCTGACAGACATCGCCAATATTCGTCAGGGCGTGGCCTCGACGTTGCAGATCGCCATGAGCGGCAGTGTCAGTCAGATCTTCGGCAACGAGTTGCTCGAAGACTATTGCGACAGCAATCCACTGACCCGTCTGAAAGTGGACGTGATGCCCAGTCGCAAGATTATTCAGGGGGTTCTGGCAGATGCGCTGGAGCTCGGGTTCGGTCCGTTCCAGAATCAGATGCCCAACCTGCTGGAAACGGTGCCTTTGTTTCGGGAATCACGCAAGCTGGTCATCAATCGCAGTCACCCGAAACTGGAGCGCCTGCTGGAAGATACCGAAAAGTGCCTGCAGGAGATCCCGTTGATGGTCTCCCATCTTGAGGACCCCGATGTCCGTCCTGCCATTGAGAAGCTGCGTAATGAGTTCGGCACCATCTGGGAGATCAGCAACTTGTCGATGCGCCTGAACATGGTCTCGAAAAACATCGGCATGTGCTACGTCGATGAGCGCGTCTTGCGCGCCAATGCCGTGTGCGCGGACTTCGTGCAGCTGCCCGGACTGGCGTTCTCGAATATCGAACTCACCTTCGGGCTTTATTACCGCAAGCGCCGTGCGCTTTCCACCGGGGCTCGACAGTTCATCGACATCTGTCAGTCATTTTCATTTGACGGCAAACGCCCGGTTGCCAGAAAGGAGCTGCGCGTCTGACCATGTCTGCATTACAGCTCTATGCGGGGCCGACGGCCTTGCGCGCTCTGCAGCGCGACGGCCTGCAGGCCGAACAGTTCCGGATGATTGTCGGCGCGTCGGGCGGGCCGAAGTGGTTCGTGCTCTACGGACTGGATCGCTATCTGTTCGGGGACTTTTTTGCCCGCAGTCGACAACCGCTGGCAACTCTCGGTTCCTCGGCCGGTGCCTGGCGGCTCGCCTGCCTGGGGCTGGCGGATCCGCTGGCCGGGATTGACCGACTGGCGTGGCATTACTCCCGGCAGACCTATTCCGCGCAGCCCACCATGCATGAAATCAGCAAGGAGGCGCGCAAGCTGGTGGACATCGTACTCGGGGAGAAGGGCGCTGCCGAGATAGCGACGAACAGCCGGATCGGCGTCCACATCGTCGCGGATCGTGCACGCGGACTGTTGCGCTCGGATCGCAAGCCACTGCTGCTGGGCGGGCTGGCCTTGTGCGCGACAGCCAATACATTGAGTCGCCGCAGTCTGCGCCTGAGTTTCGAGCGCATCCTGTTTCACGCGGGCACGCCGCTCTCTTCCCTGACCGGGTTGCAGGACATGCCCACCCGCTGCGTGCAGTTGACTGAGCACAACGTCGGCGAGGCTTTGCTGGCCAGCGGCTCGATTCCACTGGTGATGGAGGGGGTGCGGGATATTCCCGGTGCACCGCCCGGGGTGTATCGGGATGGTGGCATTGTCGATTACCACTTTGACATGCCCTTTCTCGATGGCGACGGTCTGGTGCTGTATCCGCATTTCTACCCGCACCTGACGCCCGGCTGGTTCGACAAGGCATTGCGCTGGCGCCGGGTTGATCCGGCCAATTACCATAATGTCCTGTTGATTGCCCCGTCCTCGGAGTTTGTCAGTCGCCTGCCCTATGGCAAGATACCTGACCGCAAGGACTTCGAGACCATGGACGAAACGACGCGCTTCGCATATTGGCAGACCGTACTGACAGAGAGCGTGCGTCTGGCCGAGGAGTTTGCGCGCATGGCCGAGACCGGCGCGGGGCTGGATCGCATCAAACCTTTTACCGAAATCAAGAACCGTTGAGAGTGGTTGTCATGGACAAGCGACTGAAATTTTTGTCTGTCGTGCTGTTGAGCCTGGCGCTGAGTGCCTGCCTTGGCACAGTGGTTGGCACTGCAGTGGATGTCACGCTGGAAGTCGCCAAGGTGCCGTTCAAGGTGGCGGGCGCGGTCGTCGATGTTGCGACGCCCGAGGACGATGACGAGGATGACGAAGACTGACCGGGCCGGGGCCGCGGTCAGAGGCAGGGTCAGGATTCATCAATAGCGATAGTCTCGACTGCGCGGTTTGAGTGGCGCGAGCAGGAAGTAAAAGATCCAGGCAAACCAGGACAGGAAGATGATCGCCAGAATCCACGCGGCCTTCTCTCCGCCGCTGGTCACGTCAGAGCCCAGGATCAGCAGAATTGGCAGGAACCAGACGAAGAAACAGCCGAAGACCACTGCCAGCGCCAGACCAGCGGTGAGCACCGGGATCGCTAGCAGTATCAGGGCGGTAACGACGGCAAAAGTCAGCAGGGCAGATAGAATTTTCATTGCGGTACTTACATCTCCTTTGAGTTAACGGCGTTCTGGAGCTGCTGTAGCGATATTCATGCCAGAAGATTTTCCCTTACCTTTCAGCTGGTTGAATATTCAATGCGGGCGCAGTCGGGGTTTTCAACCACTTTATGGCGAAAAAACTCATTCGCCTCTGTCGCCGTCGGCCAGCGTCAGCAGTTTGCCTGGATGAGGAACGGCCCCGGCCGGAGGTAGCTCTGTTCGAGCAAGGCACAGAGCTCCTCGGCGGTATTGGCAACGGCGGCGGGGACACCGTAACCGTTGGCCAGATTTACCCAGTTGATCTCCGGATTACCGATGTCGAACAGGCTGGCGGCAACTGCGCCCACGTCTGTCACCCCCAGTCGGGCATATTCCACATTGAGAATATTGTAGCTGCGGTTGGCGTAGATCACCGTGGTGACATTGAGCCGCTCCCGGGCCTGAGTCCACAGGCACTGAATCGTGTAGCCGGCTCCGCCGTCGCCGAGCAGAGCCAGAACTCTCCGGTCCGGGCACGCCAGTGCGGCGCCCGTCGCTGCAGGGCCGCCCTGGCCGATAGAGCCGCCTGTGAGGCTGAGCCACGAATGCCGAGTGGCACCCTGGCACAGTGGATGGGCGGCATTGCCGCCGCCGGAATCCGTCGCCACGATGGCGTTGTCCGGGAGCGTGGCGGCGACCGCCTGCGAGATGACGCGCGTATTCAGGGCACCCTGTGGTCTGGGCGTGGCGACCTTGGCGAAGCGTTTGATTTCACTCTTCTCCGCCTGGAGCAGCACAACGAGTTGCTCTAGGGCATCGGCAGCATCCTCTTCGATGCGAGCCAGCGTGTGGACAGTGCAACCGTCGGGAATAGGGCGCCCGGATTGTCCCTGATAAGCGAAGAAGCTTGCAGGCGTCTGCGCTCCCACCAGAATCAGGTGTTCTGTGCCCGTGAGAGTTGCCAGGATCTGTTCCGGGAAGTAAGGCATGCGCTCGAGTTGCACCGTCCCCGGGCCGCCATCGGTACGTGCCGGGAAAGTCCCGGTGATCAGGCGGCAGCCAGTTTTGGCTGCGAGCCTTCCCGCCGCCTCCAGCGCCGGTGCCGTCAGCGCATCGTGTTCCAGCAACAGCACAGTCTTCGCGCTTGACGCCATGACCTTGGCGATGGTTGCGGCATGCTCGCTGCCGACGCGCGCGCGCTTCGGCAGCGGGTTCGGCGCGACAGGTCCTGGCGACTCACTCCAGGCGGCATCTGCACCCATGATGAGCGTTGCAATCTGGCCTTGCGACCCGGGTGTGGCCCGCAGCGTGGCAGTAAAGGCATCGGCGCCATCCTGCGCCAGCGTCTCGGCAGTGCTGCAGGACTTGATCCACGACGAAAAATTGCGTGCCAGCGTGTCGATGTCCGAAGTCAACGGCGCATCGAAGCCGATGTGAAACTGGGGATGATTGCCGACGATGTTGATCAGCGGCGTACCGGCCTTGCGCGCGTTATGCAGGTTGGCGATGCCATTCGCGAGTCCCGGTCCGAGATGCAGCAGAGTCGCGGCGGGCTTGCCCGCCATGCGGGCATAGCCGTCGGCCGCGCCGGTGCACACGCCCTCAAACAATGTCAGGACCGAGCGCATGCGTGGCACCTGATCCAGCGCCTGCACGAGATGCATCTCCGAGGTACCCGGATTGGCGAGACAGAGTTCCACACCACAGTTGACGAGGGTTTCAATCAGGGCTCTTGCACCATTCATGTTCGGTTGCTCCTACTGATCCGGGTCGAGGGAAATCATTTGCGAGGGGGCGTAACGATCACCCTGCACGAGGCCGGGGTCGACTGTTCTGCCTATGTGTTGCAAGTCTGCAGCGCTGATCTGCAACTCTGCGGCACCGGCGTTTTCCTCGACATAGCGGACGTGCTTGGTGCCGGGGATCGGGACGAAGTTCTCGTCCTGCGCCAGCACCCAGGCCAGCGCCAGTTGGGCAAGGGTGCAACGGTAAACTTCGGCGATTGTCTGCAGCTCCTTCACCATCTGCAGATTCTGGACAAAATTCTCACCCATGAAGCGCGGCATGCTCTGGCGCATGTCGTCAGGGTCGAGCTTCTGCATATCGGTGATGACGCCCGTCAGGAAGCCACGCCCGAGCGGACTGAACGGCACGAAGCCGATCCCGAGCTCACGACAGCAGTCGAAGACCTTGTACTCGGGGTCACGGGTCCACAGGGAGTATTCGGATTGCACAGCGCAAATGGGGTATTCACGATGGCCGCGGCGCAGCGTCTCTGACGATACTTCCGAGAGGCCGATATGACGAATCTTGCCCGCCCTGACGAGATCGCTCAGGGCGCCAACGCTCTCTTCGATCGGGACGTTCATGTCTCGTCGGTGCAGATAATAGAGATCGATGACGTCGGTCTGGAGACGGCGCAGGCTCGCCTCGCACGTGGCAATAATACTGGCCGGAGACCCGTCGACGACGCGCTGTCCGTCGCGAACGAGAATCCCACATTTGCTGGCCAAGATGAATTCGTGGCGGCGCTTCTTCAGCACCTCGCCGATCAATGTTTCGTTGTGCCCCATGCCGTAGAGGCTGGCGGTATCCAGAAATGTATAGCCGACATCCAGCGCCCGGTGCAGTGCACGCTCAGATTCCGCGCGATCCGCAATGCCATAAGACTGCGACATGCTCATGCAGCCAAGGCCTATGGCCGAGACTTCGAGCGCTCCTATTCTTCTTGTTTTCAAGGCTTCCCCCGCACGGCGTGTCCGCATACCGGAACGCTGGCCGGAGTTTAGCACAGGGCTGAGATGCCATCGTTTGGATCAGAGTGCAAGATGGTTTATACAGTGTTGTACTGTATAAATAGATAGTGTATAAATAAACAGTGTTTAGCGAAAAAGCCCTGTGCTGATGTGCAGAGTCCGACGACCAGATGACCAAAAGAGCGAGTCATGATCATGAAAAATATTGCCTACACCAGTGAACTGTCCAGTGAAATGCGCAGAGAGTTGCCAGACGCCTACAACGGTGTGCTGGATGCCGCCGTACAAGAGCAGGAGATCTGGCAGATTGCTGCATTGCTGCCGCACACAACCGTTCACGACATCCGCCAGAAGCTGCTCAGCCTTGCCAGCGATCAGCGCTTTGTCATGAATTACTGGCTGAAAGTGTGCAAAGTGCGCGCATTTCGCGGCCAGCCCATGCCGTGGGATCAGATTCACTAAAATTAATTTGAGATGAATCCTTGAGTTACATGAAGTTCTTCATGTGGCTATTCAAGCCTGCCCCTTGATCGAATTGGTTTCTTTGATATGATTGCGAGCAGTTGGTGAATTTAGCACCACCTTTCAGTTAGTCCTTTTAACCCGTTCCTTTACAGCAGCCCCTGAGCATTGATTTCCATCACCGCTAATACGAGCCCGTCTGCCTGTGTGCACGGTCAGCGAAGCCTTTCGAGGGCGCTGGCTGCGGGTTTTATGTGGGCGGTTTGCAGCTGGCTGCTGCTTGCCGTGCTGATGCAGACGCCCGTGCTGGCGCAGACCGCAATTGCGGAGCAGGAAGCCCTTCCCGAGATCACCGATGCTGCCAGCATCCGCATGCCAGCGGATATGAGCAAGGTGGATTTCTATCTGATCACCGTTGATGTTGGCGACCACGTCTGGGACAACTTCGGCCACACTGCGCTGCGTGTGGTGGACAGCGAGAGTGATTCGGATCTGGTCTTCAACTGGGGATTGTTCGATATCAGCGTCGGCAATGTGACCTTCGCCACCAATTTCCTGCGCGGCATCCTCAATTATCAGCTGGGTGTCTCGCCACCGGGCTGGGAGCTGGGGCGCTATGAGCGTGAACAACGCACGGTGTGGCAAGACAGGCTCAATCTGACCAATGAGCAGAAGGCGACGCTTTATCGACGTCTGGCGTGGAATCTGCGCGAAGAGAACATCGTCTACTCCTATCAGTACTTCTTCGACAATTGCACCACACGCGTCAGGGACTACCTGAACGAAGCCTTGGGAGGTCGCCTGGAGAGCCAGAACCGCGCCCCCACGCAACGTACTTTCCGCGACGAAGTCATGACCCACTACGCGTCCGTGCCATATGTTGCGTTGGGGCTCGATGTGCTGATGAATGACCGCATCGATCGGCGCATGACGCAGTGGGAGGCGATGTTCCTGCCGTCAGGTCTGCGCCAGGAGCTGCTCAGTTTTCCGTCGGACGTGGATCAAAGCGGTCAGCGTCAGCCAATGCTGACCGACGGCACCGTCGTCATGGAGTTCGAACCTCCGGACGCTGGCCCCAATCCTTATCAAATCGCTGCACTTCTGCTTTTGCTTCCCACCGTCCTGCTATTCTTCCGCTTGAAAAAAATTCCGCTGGCGTCGTTCTCGAGCCAGACAGGATTCACGTTGCGATCGCCTGCTCTGTCTTATCGCCTGTTGGGGCTGGTGGGGGGCATAGTCGCTCTGTGCAGTGGCCTGTTCGGTCTCATCATGACGGTGGCGTGGCTGGAATCGGGGCATCTGGATCTGCACCACAATCTCAATCTGCTCTTGTTCTGGCCCACTGACCTCATCGGCTTTTTCTATGCGTTGCGCTGGCTGTTGTTCGGCAAAGGCTGTGCCGTGAGCAAGACCCAGCACAACGTCATCATCCTGTACCTGCTGTGTCACTTGCTGGTGCTACTGGGGTATATCTTCGTCGCTCTCACAGGAATCGCGGCACAAGATGTCGACTCTCTGCTGCTCTACGTGGTTCCTGGCTTGCTGGGCCTTGCATTGCTGGTCTGGAATGCCGGCTTCAGTGTGATGCGCAAAATGCGTTTCTTCTAACGTTGTTCTCCGTACTTCCTCTTCTTGCTGGCCAGGTTGACTGGACAGAATCGCTTTCCTTGACTATCTGTTGATGTGAAGAACACAACCCAAAGCGCATGGAGGCGAGCATGGCAACAGACAATTTCATCAGTAAAGAAGTCTCACAAGACGGGATGACGGTCCGGGTGGAAGCCGAGCGGACGGGCGCGGGTGCCTGGATGCTGCGGGTGGTCGGTCGGCGCGGACAGATTTCGCAGTGGACCGAATTCTTCGCCAGCTCGACCGAGGCGCTGACGACAGGCTTGACTGCTATTCGGTATGAAGGCATCGAGGACTTCTACGATGATCCCGTATTTCGCTATCTGCAGGATGACAAACAAACGCTGCAGCATTGAAGTCGCTCGTTTTCGCATGCCTCTGTCGCTTCTGTGAAGGCCTTGACATGTATGCGGAATGCATCGAACGAATGCTCGGTTTTTCGTTTTCATCAATCCTGAAAGGTGATAAAGTCGCGCCAGTAATTTTGGTCGGAGTTGTTAGAGCCACTGATTTTTATCATGTTTTCAGGAGAGTCATGTGAACGTCGCATTCACTGCGGAAGAGCTGGAATTCAAGAACGCCGTGCGCGCATTTCTGGAGGCAGAGTTTCCTGCCGACATTCGCGCCAAGGTGGATGGTCGCATTCGCCTCGACAAGGAAGACTATGTGCGCTGGCAGAAGATTCTCTACCGCAAGGGCTGGGCTGCACCGAACTGGCCGGTGGAGTATGGTGGCACCGGCTGGACGGCTATCCAGAAATACATCTTCGCCGAGGAAATGGCCCGCGTGGGCGCACCCGAGCCAGTCGCCTTTGGCATCAAGATGGTCGCCCCGGTCATCTTTACCTATGGCAGTGAGGAGCAGCGTCAGCGCTTTCTGCCAGATATTCTCGCCAGCAACGTCTGGTGGTGTCAGGGTTACTCGGAACCTAACGCCGGTTCGGATCTCGCGTCGCTGAAAACCAGCGCCGTGCTGGACGGCGACCACTACGTCGTCAATGGCACCAAGACCTGGAACACCCTCGGGCAGTACGCCGACTGGATATTCTGCCTGGTGCGCACCGACCACACGGCGAAGAAGCAGGAAGGCATCACCTTTCTGCTGATCGACATGAAGACTCCCGGCATCAAACTCTCTCCGATCTATCTGATCGATGGCCACCCCGAGGTCAATGAAGTTCATTTCGATAACGTCCGCGTGCCGGTGGAGAACCGCATCGGTGAAGAGAATCAGGGCTGGACCTATGCCAAGGTGCTCCTGACCCACGAGCGCACCAACATCGCGGGCGTCCCTCGTTCGAAGATTCGCCTTGAGAAGCTGAAGGCCATCGCCGCCAACACCCCGGATGGGCAGGGTGGTGTGATGCTGGATGACCCGGTGTTCGCGAAGAAGATCGCCGAGGCGGAGATCCAGATTCTGGCCCTCGAATACGCCGAACTCAGGACGCTGGCGGCCGTGAGTGTTGGCAAGGCCCCGGGGCCGGAGTCCTCCATTCTCAAGATTGTGGGGACCGAGACGGCGCAGTATCTCGATGAGCTCGCCATGGAGCTGGCCGCCTGGCACAGTCTGCCGTTTGTGCCGGAGCAGTTCGAGAGTTGCTACGCGGGTCAGGTGGTCGGCAACGAAGGCGCGGCGGCAACGGCGCTGCATTACTTCAACAATCGCAAGCTCTCGATCTTCGGTGGTTCCAACGAAATTCAGCGCAACATCATCAGCAAGGCGGTGCTCGGGCTTTAGCGCCAGAGCGCCCGGCAGCGGGCCAGCAGATGACCCGCAATGGAGCAGGCAGTGGATTTTTCATACAGTGAAGAGCAGCAGATGCTGCAGGAAAGCGTAAGCAAGTTTGTGCAGCGCCACTATGGGTTCGATGCCCGCAAGGAGATTCTGGCGAATCCTGTGGGTTTCAGCCCGGAGAACTGGCGGCTGTTCGCGGAGCTGGGCTGGCTGACGGTGCCATTCCGGGTTGAGGACGATGGCTTTGGGGGATTCGCAACCGACCTCATGGTGATCATGGAAGAATTTGGCAAAGCCATGGTGGTGGAACCTTTCGTGGCCACAGCAGTGCTCGGCGGAGGCCTGATCAGTGAGCTTGGCAGCGCCCAGCAGAAGTCCGAATGGCTACCTGAGCTCATGGGCGGCAATCTGCAGCTGGCGTGTGCACTGGCGGAGCCGGACAGCCGCTACAACCTCGCCAGTGTCACCACGACGGCCGTCGTGCAGGGTGACAGTTTCATTGTCGATGGCAGCAAGATACTGGTTCTCAATGGTCCCGTAGCCGACCAGTTGCTGGTGTCCGTGCGCACCGCCGGTGCCGATCGCGATATCCACGGCATCTCCGTATTGCTTATCGACGCGAACAGCCCTGGCATCCGCATGCGCGGCTACACCAATGTCGATGGACATCGTGCTGCCGAGATCACCTTTACCCGAGTCAAAGTGCCGGTGGAGCGACTGCTCGGCGCAGTGGACACGGCCTATGCCGGGCTGGAGAGGGTTGTTGACCGCGCCACGCTGGCGGTGTGCGCGGAAGCGGTTGGCGCGCTGGACAGCCTGCTCGCCAAGACGGTGGAATACAGCAAGACCCGCAAGCAGTTCGGCGCTCCGATTGGCAGTTTCCAGGCATTGCAACATCGCATGG
>JACCDZ011457753.1_pt1 | contig 10199 bp, 9 predicted proteins | sample 7449551 | NCBI WGS metagenome assembly JACCDZ01 (sample SAMN15323452, study PRJNA562643) | freshwater metagenome | isolation source: river surface water | place: USA:Blue River Watershed | collected 2017-08-18
CCATTAATCCAGAAAACGCCGGATTATTAATGAACTCTTTCATTAATTCCTCCGCTTCACGTGCTATTTCTTGTGGTCGAATCTCACCTGATAATACTTTTTGCTGTATACGTTTTCCAATCTTCTTAAAAGAATTCTGCAAAAAATCAGGTTTATTCTTGAATACATTCATAAGTAATTCAATTGCACCAGAAGGATTTTTCTCGAGCTGAGAAACAGTTGATTCATCAAGACCGAAATCCTCTGGTTTTATGTCGCGTACAATCTCATGTGCAAACTTTGCTAAATGACCATTCATGAATTTCTCAGGGAGTTTGAATCCTCCTAAACCACTACCACCACTACCGCTAGCATCTATACCACCTTCGAACATCTTCCCCAACTTTTCCGCAATATTTGCAAATTCAGATGTATCTAATTTTGATTTGAACATATTCATGAAATCCCCCATTGCATTCATATTGAAACTCGATTCGAGCCCTTCAAACATGGAAGAAGATCCTCCATCACTGAGTACAATGCAGAATGACAGAAGTGTAAGATATTCCTGAATAGCAGTATGTGTTTTTTCAGATACATCCGCCCATAGTTCAGCAGTCAGTACAACACCAGGCAAAATACAGCCAGGACAGACAGTAGTATCACGTTTTGGATTGCCAGCAGTAGGTAGCACTTCCTCCCTAAAACGACGAACACGTTCTTCTGAAGTAAGCAAGAAAGCAGCATCAATACCTGATGATAATTCTGGATACACCTCCTTCAACTCAACAATAAATTCATTATATTTTTTATTGAACACATCGAACAGTGAATTATCCATTTACTATGTTGCTTTTCAATAAGCTTTATATTGTTGTAATTATAACACATACATTTATGGAATATATATGTTATATTTTTGAAAGATCACCGAATTAATAATTAAACGCCTTTGCAAGTTTTACAGAGAGCACATAGTACTTTCAGATATTTTAGAATAGCACTCTGATTTGTCTCGGACATTGTTGCCCAATGTTTATCAAATAAAGTAATTGCTGGCATAATTTCATTGAATTGATGCTTAATTTTTTCACGACCACCAATAATGATTGCATTAATATCTTCCGTTTGAATTGCTGTCGCAAATTCGGAATACACATGCTCATAGAATAAATCTAGAAGGAGTCGTGGATTAATCTTCTTCGCACCACGAATTGCCTCACATGCCATTTTAATCTCCTTCTCCTCTGGAAATGTCACTTCCAATTCTTCAAAGAAGTTCACAAGATTCGTAGTAAATGCTGTAAGACTCGACATTCTATAATTAGTATTCAGTTTTCACTATATGAACTATTAACACAAATCTTAAAGTACATTATGATCGCATAATTGGTTGTGGCATTCCTGTGTCACGTGATTTCATATACATTTCCATCTGTTTGTCAAACATCTCTTCCTTTTTTGATTTCTTATCATTCGTTCCTACAATGCTTGGTTGTGGTATATTTGGTGTCATCCCTGACCCTCCACCACCTCCAATGAATTCATATGAATGAGCCATACTATATCCTCCATTACCTTGTGCACTTGTATCTGCATCTAAAAAACTATATGGATCTGATCCACCTCCCATACCCATTTCACTAGAGACAAATGCAGCTGGTTCAAATTGTTGCTGTACACCATTCTTTGCAGCATTATTCAATATACGTTGCTGTCCAATCCAATTGAATACTTCACCATCTACTCGAGGCTCATTTTCACCGTTAATAATAAGTGTAGGTACTTTCTTTAACCAATCCGGAAGTTTTGGTCTATTAGGTGATTGATCAACACAAATGAAATTGAAGTCGTTTTTATATGAAGTCTGTGCTAGTTCCTGTAAAAAGGCTTTGGACCATTGACACTTATTTGAATAAAAACATATGTGTTTCTTTGACATATTATACACCTTTATGAGTATTATTTGACTTTCTTGTTGTCATTCAAATCACACAATAATATAAAAATTTGATTTGCCAGGAAATACATAAACATATATTATTACATTTTAAGAAGATATTGAAGGTGAAATGTTTACCAATATTAAGAAAGACTCAACTGATCCTCGTGTTTATACATTTACTCTAGATGAATCACATGTAACATGGGCAAATACATTACGTCGTATTATGCTTACTGGTGTTGAAACAGTTGCATTCCGCAGTTCAGATAATAATGAAGTTGCTTCGGATATTATTGTAGAACATAATGATACTCCTATGACAAATCAGACACTCGCACATCGCATTTCACTCCTCCCAATTAACATTAAAGATCCACTCAAATGGAAATCCGAAGATTTCACATTTCGTCTCAATGTTGTGAATGATTCAAATGATAATATGGATGTTGTTGCAGGTCAATTTGAAATATATCAGAAGAACAGTGAAGGTGAAGATGTGAAAATTAGAACTGATGCATTCTTCCCACCCAATAAACAAACAGGTGAAACAGCCCTCATTGCTGTTTTGAAACCACGCAGTATTGGTTCAAAATCAGCTACAGGTGAAAAGATCACATTATATGCTCATGCAACTATTGGAACAGGGCGTGAAAATGCAGCATTCATCCCCGTATCACAATGCTCATATACATATTCTCGTGATAATAATGAAGAACGTATTAAATCGGCCTTCGAGAAATGGCTTATTAATCATAAAAAAGTAAATCCTCGAACCCTAGAGAATGAAGATATGGCTGAGAAAAAACAAATGTATATTCGTGAATTTAATACAATGGAAATTGCTCGTGTATATAAAGTTAATGAACACGATGAACCATATTCATTCGATTTCGTAGTTGAAAGTATTGGTATATTAGATGTACCATATATTGTACGACGTGCTTGTGAAGTAGCTGAAGCAATGTGTGCTCGATATGTAAATGTAGATACTGGTGCACTTCCTGATGAAGTCACTATCAGTCCAGCTGATTCTCGTGTTATTGGATTTGATTTCGTATTCCGTGGACATGATCATACTCTCGGTAATATGCTACAAACATGGCTTGTTGAGAAACATGTTGATGGTGGCGCATCACCAGCTGTAACATTTGCTGGTTATAAAGTACCACATCCTCTTCGTGATGAAATGGTTCTTCGAATTGGTGTTGCAGATGGTAAAGAAGCGACCGCACGTCAAGCTCTTGCTGCTGCTGCACGTGGTTGTGTTGCTCTATGGAGAACATACCGTGATGCATGGGTGCGTTCAATAGAACCCCCCGCAATTGAGGATTCTACTATTGTTAAACCGACCACTGCACCACGATCACTGCGTATTGTTCGACCATCTGTTGCAACCAAATAAATTATGCCCTGAGTGTGTGTGTTTAAAAATATACAAATAATTATTAATTATTATAACAATGGATGATATAATAATTGATAATACAGAGTTATTGAATCGTATTCGTGGATGTTTTTTTGGTTGTGCTGTAGGTGATGCATTCGGTGCTGCAGGTGAATTTGGTCATCGGCGTCCTGAAGAAGATTCATCCAAACAAATCACTACAATGCTCCCTGTAAAACACTTCAAACTACCAGCCGGTTCATGGACAGATGATACATCTATGATGCTCTGTTTGGCTGAAAGTATCGTTGAATATGGTTATTTTGATCATCGAACTGTAATGAAACTCTATTTGCAATGGTTGGCTCGTGGTCATAATTCTGTATCAGGATATGCATTTGATGTAGGTAATACATGTCGACGTGCAATTGTAGAATACAGTACAAAGGGATATTTACCTGCTCGTACTGCAGATGAATACTGTCAATCAAATGGCTGTATAATGCGTCTTGCACCTGTTCCTATATTTTATGCATATGATTGTAATGAAGCTGCACAAATGAGTGGAGAATCCGCACTGACTACGCATGCGCATCCTGTCTGTAAAAGAACTACAGAACTATTTGGTTGGTTACTAGCTGCTGCAATTGGAGCAGATTCATATGGTCCACGATCAAAAGATGAACTCCTACATTTCAAAGGTGCTCCTGCATGGCTGCTTGAAGGATATGAACCTACTGTCGGCAAACCTGATCTATCTGCTTTGCGACCCGTTATTAATGGAGATTATTTGAATAAAACTCGCAGTGAGTTAGATAGTACTGGTTATGTTGTTGCTGGTCTTGAAACAGCATTATGGGTGTTTGCACATACAACAAATTTTAGAGATGGTCTTGTATATATTGTAAATCTTGGAGGAGATAGTGATACATTAGGAGCTATATATGGAATGTTAGCAGGAGCATATTATGGATATGATAGTATACCCGGTGAATGGTATGATGCATTACAAGGAAAAGATATATTAAATGCAGTTTGGTCGCCATTTATTAAATCAGTTTTTGAATTGAACGATGATCATTATGAAAATATTATGAATAAATAAATGAATACGGTTATTGCGGGTGAAAAGAATCCAGCTCTTAATAATTTACGCAAAAACTCACGTCAAATGGGTATGTTAAATGCTGCTTTACATGAACCTGGTGTTGTTGGAGGACCTACTAATACTAACATTACACAGCCTGACGTTCTTGCTGGTATTAATATGAATAGAAACTCTATAGCTCGTAATAATTCACTAACACCTGTGGAAGAACAGGAGAATATGGGTGAAACTATTGTGGAAGGTAATAATGAAGGAGAGAAGAAGGGATTCCTTAGTACATTATTTGGTGGTCGTCGTAGACGCCGTCAGACAAAGAAACGCCGCACCATTAAGCGTAAAATCTCTAAGAAGCATCGTACTAATAAACGACGTGCTGGTGCGAAGAAACATACCCGTAAAAGCCGTCGTAACAGACGCAATTAAATTTAAACTCAACAAAATTAATATAATGATATAATCTTACTATGAATTATTACATTATATTATATATTACAATACACTATATTTTATTATACAATTAATCAACTTCATCAACACGAGGAGGTACATCAGCGCTTTCAGAATCAGCAGTTCCATTTACAGAATCTTGTTCAGAAGGACTCATATTCTGATATACTTTCATTAGAAGAGGTTGTACAACATCTTGAACTTCCTTCTGCTTCTCAGTATATACTTCCTTCTCTTCTGAAGTATGTTCCTCAAGCCATGAAATACCATCCTTCACAACTTCTGACGCCTTCTCATAATCCTCTTCTGACATCTTCTTCTTTAGTTCAGAATCAAGACTATTACGTAGATTATAGAGATAACTTTCGTAACCATTCTTCGCCTCTACACGCTCATATTGCGCCTTATCATCCGCTGCAAACTTCTCGGCCTCTGATACCATACGTTCAATATCTTCCTTTGAAAGACGAGCCTTATCATTTGTAATAGTAATATTCTTGGACTTGCCACTTGATTTTTCACATGCAGATACATTAAGAATACCATTAGCGTCGAGATCATATGTGACTTCGAGCTGTGGTACACCACGAGGCATAGGAGGAATACCTTCAAGAGTGAATTCACCTAGCATGTGGCAATCACGAGTAAATTGACGCTCACCTTCAAATACACGAATAGTAGCTGCAGGTTGATTGTCACTGTATGTAGAGAATGTTTGTGTTTTCTTTGTGGGGATTGTAGTATTACGTTTAATGAGAGCAGTCATTACACCACCTGCAGTTTCAATACCAAGTGTAAGAGGAGTCACATCGAGTAGTACAATATCACTCGTCTTATCGTTGGAGTCCTTGCCGGCAGTGAGAATGTGTGCTTGAACAGCTGCACCATATGCAACGGCTTCATCAGGATTCACACCATCATTCAGCTTCTTACCACCAAAGTAGTCTTGAACCATTTGACGAATCTTTGGAATACGTGAAGAACCACCAACCATTACAATCTCATTAACGCGATCCTTAGAGATCTTGGAATCACGTAGAACTTGTTCAAGAGGCGCCATACAACGCTTGAAAGCAGCTTCACATAGCTGCTCGAATTTGGCACGAGTCAGTGTAACACTGAAATCGACACCATCAAAAAGACTATCTACTTCAATCATTGCTTGATTAGAGGATGATAGAGTACGTTTTGCACGCTCTGCAGCTGTACGAAGACGACGAAGAGCACGAGGACTCTCCTTCAGACCCGCCACCGAACCAGCATTCTTCTTACCGAACTCTGCCACACACCAATCTACAATACTATTGTCAAAGTCCTCGCCGCCTAAGTGCGTGTCGCCGGCTGTTGCTTTGACCTCAAATACACCATCATCAATAGACAATAGTGAAACATCGAATGTACCCATTCTTGTTACCGTATGGCTCTTTATCCATACTTCTTACACTTTCATGTAAGTTCAGACTATATCTTACAAGACTTAGCTAATATTTCTTCTTTAATTCTTTGAAGCATCTTTGGAAAGACTATTTTGTATTCATAGTTATTATTTGTTGACCATTCTATTGCACATTTTTCTTTTTCAGGTTGTTTCCCTGTTTTAACTTGATTTTTATACCAACAATGATTATCTTTTATTTCAATAAGATATTTTATATTTGGTAATTCAAAATCTACAATGTATGTTCTTTTAATATCATTGAATACATATGGTATTTTTGGACCATTTTTTATGTTTATATTATTATCTTGACACCATTCAATAAATCTTTTTTCTGGTATACTTTGCCATCTTATCTTATCTCCATTTTTGAGATCCATTGTTCTAATTCTAAAAGTCTTATTAGTAAATGAACAGTCTTTACAATATATTTTAAGTTTATTCTTAACTATTTCAAGATCTCTATGGCAAAATTCATTATCACAATTTTCACAATTAAATGTAATATAATATGGTTTTTCAACACATTGTATATCCTTATTTATTAACATAGGAGTATACCTTGTTTGATTCCATATCCTATATATAGGTTCATAAGACCATTGTGATAAATCAGTTATTTTCTTATTATTAATACCAGTTATTTTATTTTTAATTTTATTAAATTCATCCACTGTCAAATGAGTAAGAAAGTAATTATGATGAAATTCATCATCTTCATTTTTCCAATCATGATCAGATAATTTAAGATGATCTTCTAGAGATTGTTCAGACTTCTTTTGAACAGCCTCTTTAACGTATTCACCACAGATTATCTTTTTTGAATTGTTCTTCATAAACAATGATTGGTTTGATGCCTTTTCTTCACTGCTATTAACACACGATCTACAATATTTTCCATTATTGTTAACTTTTCTCATAAATAAATTTAATGTTATTTCTTGTTGAATATTACAAGAAATACAGTTAAACTTTACATATAGATCATTATTTCTTGAGATGGATTTATCATCTATAACTAATTTATAAATTGGTGTCTTTGTATTAGAATATTTTGCAATAATTTTATCAATTGATAATGTCTTCCAAGTTAGTGCTTCTGATTTGTTTCTTATTGAAACAATTGAATTAAGATAGGGTGTAGCATCCATTTTGTTTCAGATGTACCTCCTCTAAGCAGAATTATATTAGCTTTATTTAAGTCTTGCCTATGCACTCGTGGGCGTTTGCCTAGTCGTTGAACCTTCCTTTACAGGCTTGGCTGCTGATTGTCCAATCACATCAATTTTTATAACCTTCACGATTGCATCCAATTAATTGGATGCTGCGTTGTGGTTTGATATGCTCTAAGGAGTTTCCAGCAATTCACATAGTTTTTATTATACTGGGAAGCAGTTATTTATTGTTTACCACCCAGATCATAAATCAGTACATGCTTCTCTCCATCTGCACACTTATTATCAAGACCATATGCTACAGCAGCTGCAGTAGGTTCATTGATAATACGTAGAGGATTAAGACCAGCAATAATGGCAGCATCTTTGGTAGCTTGACGCTGTGCATCATTGAAATAGGCAGGTACAGTAATAACGGCATCCTTTACAGTTTCACCCAGATATGCCTCAGCAGTTGCCTTCATCTTCTGTAGAACCATGGCAGAGATCTCCTCAGGACGAAATTGCTTAGTTTCACCCTTGTAATCCACTTCAATAAGAGGCTTTCCAGATTCACCTTCAACTACATTGAATGGCCAGAGTTTACGATCAGATACTACAGTAGGGTCCGTGATTTTACGACCAATAAGACGCTTTGCATCGAATACTGTATTACGAGGATTACTGGCAGCATTTGACTTCGCAGAATCACCAATTAGACGCTCAGAATCAGTGAATGATACATATGAAGGGGTTGTACGATTACCCTGTTCATTAGCAATTACTTCCACCGCTCCATTTTTGAAGACGGCAACACAAGAATAGGTAGTACCCAAATCAATTCCAATAGCGTAACCCATTTTATCTACATCATATACTGTCGACAACTTTTAAGTCATTTTATAAATCAGAAAGTACCGTATTTAATATCATATTTATACAAAATGCAAAAATATAATATTTGTTTTTATTTATATTTTATAAATGTGTGCACGTGATTGCGCTTTATTATTAGCACTCAACATCCATTTCAACATCCATATCTGTTTGTCTTTGACGTTTATCATAATTCATTACAAATAGAAGTCGTGGTGTAGGAACTGTATTCACATACTGCACAACATCCGTCTTTTTTAGTGGTCTGCGCTTTCCACCCTCAGGAACTGTCTGATTCATATATGCTGTTTGCAGTGCTGTCAAATGTACATGATACTTTTTATCAATTGCTGCCATTTTCATAGTATGTTCTTTATGAACCTTGCAATAGAAATCGAATAGTGTTCCAGTAAATTCACGAACCCATTTCTCATATTGCTCGAATGCTGTACGATCTTCAGGATAATATACAAGATATGCATCAATCATATTTTGTGCACGAAGAGAGAAGAAGCGTTCATCAGTACGGTTTGTTGCACCACGCAATGTACGAATCATACGATACAGGATTGAGCGAATACGCCATCTATGACCCTTATCATCTTTAATAATAAGTCCCTGCCAATCCCACGACTTTGTTCCAGCAATTTGCATGAACCAATCATTCAATGATGCAATTGCATCGTCTGTAGGAGGAGTATATGAAGGAATATCATTCTTGTCTTCGCAAATCATTACAGTTCCATCAGTTGCAATATATCCATAATGGATCCTATATACATTAGGAGATGTAATGTGTTGTACAACACGGTGTTCAGGATGTTGTAGAAGTAGCGATGCAAACTGTGCAATAGGAGCACCAGATCCAGCAGTTTCTGCTTCAGGACCTAGTGCAATACGTAGTGCTTCAAGACTTGTTCCAACACCTTTGGATGTCATTGCATCCACCAGAAGTTCAGTAAATGATCGTGATGAATAGAAACCACTTGATGCTCCAATACGTGTTCGCGTCGCAATATGAATAGGACGACCTTCTTCATGTGCAGTTGTAAATATATTCATATTAACACCCTCCAAATATTCTTCAAAATGATAATTATTGGTCGCATCTTTCATAACCCATTGTGAAGGATCATCTTTCATTGCTTTTGGTGGTGCAACTGATAGCGGACGATTTAGCACTGTATTCCATACAACGGATCTAAACCACCATACATGTTTCATTTCCATATTGGAAATTGATTTATTATAATGAATAATTACAAGTGCATCAGTTTGCTTTGTAATCTGTAGGCATCCTCCTTCATCACTTATCAAGAATGTACGTAACTGATCCCAAGTAGGATATAGTTTGATTAGATCTCTAAAATATGGTATAATATATGATACTGTGTTTGACATCTTCTAAATATGACTAGAATTAGTATAAACTACTATTAATATATATTACACAGTTTATCTTTAAATTTAACTGTCAAATTTTTGCAGGTCAAAAGGGTTAATTAATTACACCTAAAATACAGTCAAAATCAATAGAAAGATTAGTATGAGTTCCTCTGACGATAATAGTACAATATATGAATCATCAGAATATGAAGATAGTAATAGTAGTCCGGTTTCAAATTCTTCAGAAGAAGGCAGTAGTTTGATAAACAGTAGTCAGGAAAGCGGCAGTCAGCTAGACAGCAGTCAGGAGGAGGAAACACAGGAAAACAGTCAGGTGGATGACAGTAACCAGGAGAATGATATAATAACAGGGAATGAAATTAATGCTGTCAAAGAAGAGGATGATATACTACTTGAATTAGGTGATCGTATAATTATTGACAGTACTCGTTATGGACGTATTACAGGACGTATATATTATC
>JACCDZ011568970.1_pt1 | contig 10197 bp, 7 predicted proteins | sample 7449551 | NCBI WGS metagenome assembly JACCDZ01 (sample SAMN15323452, study PRJNA562643) | freshwater metagenome | isolation source: river surface water | place: USA:Blue River Watershed | collected 2017-08-18
ATGTCATATTTTAAAGATGAATTCATAGTAAGCATAGAAAAAAAACACCATCTAAAAAAATCTAAAAAGGATAGATATTTTTATGGAGTTTCAAATGGTGCTGGTTTTGGAATGGAATTATTAAATAAAAATACAGCTTTAATTGGAACTTATTTATGCTTTTCAACATTTGGAGGTGGAATTAAAACCAATACTTGGAAAAAAAACATAAAATATCCAAATCTTTATATGATATATGGAAGTAAAGAACCCGATTTTCTGAAAGAAGAAAGTCAAATTATGAAAAAAGTATATTTAGATTCTAATTCATTTGCTGAGATTCGTTCATTTGAAGGCGGACATGATTATAAAATATGGAATCAAGAATTAATTAAATTAATGTCAAAATTATTTTCTATAAATAATAAATAACTATCTTAGCAATCTAATTACTTCACACAACAACACTGCTAATTTTATATTTTAATTAAATTAGAAAAAAACAATTATGTCAGCAGATCAATTTCAAAATGATGATGAAAGAATCCAAGATAAATTAAAACAAAAAACTTGGAACGAGGTTAGAGCAAACGATTCTTGGGCGATTTTTAAAATTATGTCAGAGTTCGTAAATGGATACGAAAGTATGGGACGAATTGGTCCTTGTGTATCTATTTTTGGTTCAGCAAGAACAAAACCAGAAGATAAATATTATTTATTAGCAGAAAAAATTGCTTATAAAATTTCTAAAGCAGGTTACGGAGTCATTACTGGTGGTGGACCAGGTATCATGGAAGCGGGTAATAAAGGAGCGCATCATGGTGGAGGAACTTCAGTAGGTTTAAATATTGAATTACCTTTCGAACAACATTACAATCCATATATTGATAGAGATAAAAACTTAAATTTCGATTACTTCTTCGTGAGAAAAGTTATGTTTGTAAAGTATTCTCAAGGCTTTGTGGTGATGCCAGGTGGTTTCGGAACTTTAGACGAAATGTTTGAAGCGATTACCTTAATTCAAACTAAAAAAATTGCTAAATTCCCTATTATTTTAGTAGGAACAGAATTCTGGACAGGCTTAATGGATTGGGTAAAAGCGGTAATGATTGATAAATTTAAAAATGCTTCACCAGAAGATTTAAATTTATTTAAAATTGTAGATAGCGAAGATGAAGTAGTTGAGGTTTTAGATACTTTTTATAAAAAATACGAATTGTCTCCAAACTTCTAATCTTTATAATAGACATGAAAAAAGTCCCAAAATTGGGACTTTTTTTATTTTATATGATATTTTATGATTGAGTATCGGGAACATCAAAATCCTACAACTTCGCTCAGGAAAACGAACTAATTTTAATTCACTTTATAAGAAATTCCAGCGTTAAAATTCATGAATTTTCCAAAAGCAAATGCACTTAGAAAATTAAAATCTCTAAAACTATAATTAACAGCAAGTTCTCCAATATAATTGGTTTTTCTTTTCTGAATGGTATCTAATAACTGATTGATGATGTACTGAGCTGGAATTAAATTTTCAATAGCTCCTTTTTCGCCACTAGCAACATAATTAAAATCACTTGTATTCACAATAAAGCTTCCTAAAATTTCAAACTTTTTGATTTCTTTTGAAACCGATAATTGATAATGATACGTATCAACAATTCCGTTAAGATTATTAATTCCTAAATTCCCATAAGCTGTATTAACATCTAAAAAATCAAAACTAATATCTTCATTAGAATAAAAGGACATAGCTGAAATATAGATTTTTTTACTTTCTAATTTCGGAAAATATTGACTCAAATTATGCTTTAGTCCGAAACCATATACTTGATAATCCCCTCGTTTTAAATCCGTTTTATTGGAGAATCTACCGATTATTTCTGATCCACTTGGCAATGCAAAAGAAAAATCTAAATACGGATAAGTAATGAATTCTTGGTTGACACCTTTAGGCGTTTTTAATCTGACTTGTTGTCCAGCTAAATCGCCAACTAAATAATAAGTGGCATCATTACCTAAAGCGGTTGGCACCTCAGCAGAAGTTGCAGTTCCTTCTAATTTTAAAAATTTAAAGTCCGAATTATTAATGATAAAACTTCTATCTGAATTGGGAATTTTAAAGGTATTACCATGTAAACCTACGCTAATTTGCCAATCTTTTTTTCTTTTGGCTGAATTCATCCAAGCTGAAGAAGCTTGATATACGGCACCATCAGTAGCTGGAACTAGATATTGCTTGGAATACAAAAGGGCATCTTCAAGAAGATACCCTATTTGTTCAAGTTGTAATGGTGTTTGCGCTTTTACTACATTAGAAAATCCAAAAAAAAGAGCGCAAATTACAAAACTATATTTCATATATATTATACATCAATTTTAGCGTAAGCTGCATTTTTCTCGATAAATTCTCTACGAGGTGGTACTTCATCACCCATTAACATAGAAAAAACTCTATCAGCTTCACCTAAATTATCAATAGTTACTTGACGGAAAGTTCTGAAATCTGGATTTAATGTAGTTTCCCACAATTGTTCCGCGTTCATCTCTCCAAGACCTTTATAACGTTGGATACTTGTTCCTCCACCCATTTCTAAAGAAATTCTATCACGTTGGTCGTCATTCCAAGCATATTGTTTTTTATTTCCTTTTTTAACTTGATATAAAGGTGGTTGTGCGATATAAACGTGTCCACCTTCGATCAATTCTTTCATGTAGCGGAAGAAGAACGTTAAAATTAAAGTTGAAATGTGAGACCCATCGACATCGGCATCACACATAATTACTACTTTATGGTAACGTAATTTTGATAAGTTTAAGGCTTTACTATCTTCTTCAGTACCAACAGTAACACCTAAAGCGGTAAAAATATTTCTAATCTCTTCGTTTTCAAAAACTTTATGCTGCATGGCTTTTTCCACATTCAAAATCTTACCTCTTAAAGGTAAAATCGCTTGGAAAAAACGATCACGACCTTGTTTTGCGGTTCCACCTGCAGAATCTCCCTCTACAAGGAAAATTTCACATTTTGCTGGATCTTGTTCAGAACAATCAGATAATTTACCAGGTAATCCACCACCGCCCATAACGGTTTTACGTTGTACCATTTCACGAGCTTTTTTCGCTGCGTGACGGGCTTGAGCCGCTAAAATTACTTTTTGTACAATAGTTTTAGCATCATTAGGATTTTCTTCTAAATAGTTTTCTAACATTTCAGCAACAGCTTGCGAAACTGGTGAAACTACTTCTCTATTTCCTAATTTAGTTTTGGTTTGTCCTTCGAATTGAGGTTCAGAGATTTTTACTGAAATAATTGCTGTTAGTCCTTCACGGAAATCATCACCAGCAATTTCGAATTTCAATTTTTCTAATAAACCTGAAGCATCTGCATATTTTTTCAACGTACGCGTTAATCCCATACGGAAACCTTGTAAATGTGTTCCTCCTTCGTGAGTATTAATATTATTAACGTAAGAAAAAATATTTTCTGTATAAGAAGTATTGTAAATTAAGGCCACTTCTACAGGAATTTCTCCTTTTTCATTTTCCATGCTAATTACATGAGAAATAATTGGTTCTCTGTTTCCATCTAAAAACTTAATAAACTCTTTTAAACCTTCTTTAGAATGAAACGTTTCAACTGGTTGACTTCCATCATCCGCTAAATGTCTTTTATCTGTTAAAGTGATCGTAATTCCTTTATTTAAGAAAGACAACTCACGTAAACGAGCCGCTAACGTATCATAAGAATATTCTAAAGTTTGCGTGAAAATTGTAGCATCTGGTTTGAAAGTTACAATCGTTCCTCTTTTATCAGTTGTTCCAATTTGTTTTACTGGATATAAACTTTTTCCTCTTTCATACTCTTGTTCGTAAATTTTCCCATCTCTGTGAACTGTTGCACGTAAATGATCAGAAAGTGCATTTACACATGAAACCCCAACTCCGTGAAGTCCTCCAGAAACTTTATATGAATCTTTATCAAACTTTCCTCCAGCTCCAATTTTAGTCATTACTACTTCTAAAGCAGAAATTCCTTCTTTTTTGTGAATATCAACTGGAATTCCACGTCCATTATCTTCTACAGAGATAGAATTGTCTTCATTAATTGCAACATGAATCGTATCACAATGTCCTGCTAAAGCTTCATCAATTGAGTTATCTACAACTTCATAAACTAAATGATGCAATCCTCTAACACCTGTATCTCCAATGTACATGGATGGACGCATTCTTACGTGCTCCATTCCTTCTAATGCCTGAATACTATCGGCAGAATAACTGGCTTTTTTATTTTCTTCACTCATAATTATTGTTCTAAAAAACGATCTTAATAATAACAAATATAACCAATTCGAATAAAAATAGGAAGCAAAACAATGGCGCGAAGTGCGAAGTTATCAACATTTGTTAATTTCTAAAAAACGGCTTAAATCGAACAAAAAGTGGCTTAAATAGGATTATAAGTCATTTTAAAAAAAGTTGAAATTGAGAAAAAACAGAAAGTGCCTTAAATCAAAAATATTTACCTCATTAAAACCGATAAAAAACGTATCAAAACCTAAAATTCTTCCTAAAAAAAGAGAGCATCAAGAAAAAATCAAGATACTCTCCAAACAAACAAAACACAATTTAATTTTAAACTTTTTCAATTTCTGAAGCAATTAAAACATCGGCTTTTACGTGAGCTGAATTAGCTCTACCGCTAGGATCTTGATTTTCTTGCCATTTTGGAATCCATTTCCTAACCGTTTCTGCAGCGCTATTTTGCGGATAATATTTATGAAAAATACTTCTATAAAAGAACGCTTCTTTTGTAGTTGGCGTGTTATATGGAAATCGTTTAGCAGCCGTTTCGAAATCAGCATCTGAAACTTGAGAAGTACAATATTCAATTAAAGTATCAATCCAGTTATATCCTACTCCATCTGAAAATTGTTCTTTCTGACGCCATAAAACTTCCTCTGGCAAATAAGGTTTTTTAGGTGTATCAAACGCTTTTCTTAAAATATATTTTTCAACTCCATTATATGTTTTAGGTTGTTTTTCTTCTGGCTTAATTTTAATCGCTAATTCTAAAAATTTCTTATCTAAAAAAGGTACACGAGCTTCTAAACCGTGAGCCATTGTTGATTTGTCGGCACGTAATAAATCTGCTGTAAATAGTTTTTGTACTCTATCAATTGTTTCTTGCTGAAATTCGGCCGCACTAGGTGCATTTCTAAAATACAAATAACCTCCAAAAACCTCATCTGCACCTTCACCAGATAAAACCATTTTAATTCCTTTTTCTGTAATTGCTTTAGATAGGAAATACATGGGTGTGCTGGCGCGAATTGATGTTACATCATAGGTTTCCAAATGCCAAATTAATTTTTCTAAAATTTCGATACCTTGTTCGATAGTGAAATGAATTTCGTGATGTTCCGTTCCGATAAATTCTGCAACTTTTCTAGCCGCTTTAGTATCAGGAGAATCCGCATCCAATCCAATAGAAAAAGAATGTATTTTTTGTCCGGTTCCTTCTAATAAACGACATGCAATTGATGAGGTTAATGAAGAATCTAATCCACCAGAAAGTAAAACTCCAAAAGGTACATCTGCCATTAATCGCTTTTTAACTGCTTTGGTTAACGATTTTCTGATTGCTTTATAATCAACTTCTTCAACCGCTTTAGAGGCATCTTCCCATTCCGGTTGATAATATTTTACAAAACCTGTTTTTTCTGTGTAAATATGTCCTGGAGGAAAGGTTGAAAACGTAGTACATTGATCTGCAATTGCTTTCATTTCGGAGGAAAAATATTTTCTACCACGTTCATCAATTCCGTAATATAAAGGCTTAATTCCAAGTGGATCACGTGCAGCAATATAATCGTCGCCATCAATCACTACAAAGGCAAACATACCATCTAAAAGATTGCAAAAATCATAGCCAAATTCTTCATATAGATGCACTATCACTTCAGAATCTGATGTCGTTCTAAACTGATGATTTCTTAAAATTGTATCACGTAATTCTTGATGATTATATATTTCCCCATTATGAACCATCCATGCGGTAGATGTTCCTTGAATAGGTTGTTTTCCAGTGTGTAAATCGACAATTGATAATCGTTCGTGAGCTAAAAAATGTCCGCTATTAGTAATATGGATATCACTTTCATCTGGTCCACGATGGCTCATTCTTTTTGATAATTGTTGTACTAATTCTTCGTCTTTTCCTTTTCCAATAATGGCTAATATTCCGCACATAACTTTATGTTTTAATTTATTTCTTGAAGCAAAAATGCATTTTAAAGTTTATTCAAAAAACTAAAAACTTAATTTTAATTAAATTTTTAAACTAAAAAATGATTTTTTAAATAAATAGAAAACTAAAACAGAATAATAACTAAGATTTACTTACAGTTATAAAAAAATGTCACGAAGACACTAAGAATATAAGTTTGAAAAGTAATTATTTACTTGAACTTATTTAAAATTAAAATCTTATAATATTTCTAAAATTTTATAAGTCACATTATTTACTGGAAACTCGGAATTAATAGTTTTATGCATCAATTGAATTCCTAGTGGTGACTGAGGAGAAATGGCAAAAACAGTCTGGTTGTCAACTGTAATTTTTGGTAAGGCTGTACAAACAAAAACGGTTAAATGATTGGTTTTAACTAAACTTCCTAAAACCACATTATCGGAAATTGGTTCGATATCTAATTTAGATAAAATAGCTTGTTGTTTTAATGCTTCTTTGAGTTTATTAGCAATTTTTTCTTGTTCAATATGGAGTTTTGACAAAGTAGTTTCGTGCTTATCTCCTGCTGAAGACTTCGCGTCGTTTTGTGCATCATCCGTTAAAGAATTGATTAAACCCTGATAAATATCTATTTTATCTTGAAGTAACGTTTCGTATTGAGAAAGTATTTTTTGTTTGAAATTTTGCATGGTTTGGTTAAGCGGATTTATGGATTGGGAGCGTTTAGTCGATTCAATTTCGTAACTAATTCTGGTTCAAAATTCAAAGGTAACGTATTCCCTACTTTTTGTTGTCCGATATCGCCTCCAAAAATAATTTGATCCCTGTGTGTGTTGTTTCCAAAATTGTCAATAAAGAATGTATCGGTTTTAAAAATCACTCTAGATTGACGCTTTTTGTTGTATAAAAGATTAAAATCTGCATAAAAGCCATCGTTTTTAATACTTCCTATATTAAATTCGGGTTTAATTGTTGCCGAAACAGTTATTTCATACAAATCACCTGATTTCATAACTTTGAAAAAATCATTGGCATTCACGCTAAATTTTCCTTCAAACAAAATAAAGTTTTTTGCAGACCAAGAACCGTCTATAATATTTTTAAAAAAGTGTGGTGAAGAGCCAAAATAAACATCACTTCTGTTTTTTATAGCTTTTTCGTCTGAACTTACTTCTGTATATTTTGCAGTACCTAAATACATACTTTGTATAACATGTACAGATTTTATTGTTTTGAAATTAAATTTTACATAAAATTCTTGTAGATCAAAATCGACCGAATAGCCTAATAAAGGATTTTCAACTTTAATTGGTACTGAACTTGAAGCTGTAAATACAAAACGTTCTAAATCGTAATTAAAATCAATATCATCTTCGTTTAAAATTTTACAGGCCTTTCCATACTTGGTTGTGCCTAAAAATTGTTCTCTAAACAATTGTAACTTTTGTTTTCTGGTGAAGCCATCTTTTACAATAATAACCGTTTCAATTACATCTGTTTTAGGTGATAATACAAAATTGTAAAACTCTTTTTCGTATGGATTTGCCACAATTATATCTTCGTAACCTAAAAACCTAACAATTAACAAAGTATTAAATTTGTTTTTTGCATAAATCTCAAATAAACCCTCAGAATCAGTTGAAGTCCCAATTGTTGTTCCATCTAAATAAACAGATGCACCAGCAATCGGTTCATTATTTGAATTCGTGATTTTTCCTTTGATGTTTTGAGAAAACACTAAAATAGGAAATAGTAATGATATTAAAATTTTATTCACTTAATTAATTTTGAATATTGAAGTTTTAAAAATTAAAAATCAAACTTATAACTGGCACCACCTAAAACTTGAACACCTTGTACTGGGAAATTCGCCCAACGGTTATATTGTTGGTTCGCTAAATTATTTCCTTTTAAAAAGAAAGTCAATCTTTTATTGTATTTATAACCTACATGAGCATTTAAATCGAAATAACTATCTAAGGTTACTTTTTCTTGATTGAAAGTTGGAATCACTACTGTTTTATCTTGAACCGTTACTAAATCCATTCTTTCTCCGACGAAAAATAATTGCATACCTCCATACCATTTCTCTGTAAAATCGATATTTAACGAAGATTCTACTTTTAATTGTGGTAAATTCCAAGCTTCTTGCAAGTTAGACACTTTAAAAGTATTATAGGTTCCACTTAAAGTGAAGGAAGATTTCTTAGAAAAATCGGCTTTAATTTCTCCGAAAAGACTAAATGTATTCAAATTATCGTATACTACATTAAATGAATTTCCGTAGTGATAACCTTGTTTATTTGTAAGTGTCGGGTCGTAAACGTTTGAAACAAAAAACGGCTTATTTTTTTCATTATTAATTCCACCACGTACATTGAAAGAAACCGCATTAGCTAATTTTCCTTTCATTCCCACATATAAATCGTAAGAATTATCTGTTGGCGATACAAATAAAGTTGGCGATACAAACGGATTACCCTCTACGAAATCAGCATAAGAGTTTTGTTTTAAATTCCCTTCAGCACCAGCGTAAGCAATCATCAAATCTCCTACTAATCTATAAGAAGCTTTTACATTTGGGTAAACGAAGAATTTTCCATCAGAAGCACCATTAAACTTATTTGTGGTATAAAATAAACCTGCACCTAAATGCACCGAAAAGTCATCTTGTTGGTATAAAAAGCTAGGTTTAGTTCCGAAAATTACATTACTGTATTTCATTTCTTCAACATTGTAATAGTCTTTTTTGAAATTACCTCCTACATAATCCACTATGAAAGAAGCTTTAATCTTACTTTCCATAATTTCGAAATCGAACGCTGGTTTTACGAAAAATCTATTTTCTCCTGAACCAAATTTATCTGAAAAACGTTTGAATTGCATCGTTGCATCGTTAAACAAACCGTCGTTGAACTCCATTCTACCACCAAGTGAAATGGTATTATAACTTTGCATTTCGGCAATTGAATTGATGGTTGTTTCATCGAAAATAATGTTTGAAGTTGGCAATCCGTACCAATTAATGGTTTGATTTTTTGCTCCTAAATCAACATTCCAATTCATATCTTTAGTTCGACTCCCGTAAGTAAAATCAAAACCAGTAGTATAGTATTTATCATCTAAAGCCACTCCTTTTATTCCGCCTTGAGAAGACAAATGACGTAATAATCCGCCCACATAATCGGTTTTACTTAATTGGTGAGCTAGGAAAACTTCGGCATTGGCAGTTCCATAATTTCCGGCTCCAAGAGAAACATAATTAGAAAACCCTTTTTCTAATTCTTCTTTATCCACATCAGCAGCTTTTCCTTTAGAAGGTACGAAAGTGGATGCTACTGGAAAAGAAAATATTTGATATTTAATTGGAATTTTTGGTTCCACTACTTCTTCCTCCACTGCTGGGGTTTCCTTTACTTTAAAAGCATCAGAAATTGTTGGAGTATATGGCTTAACAATATTTACCACTTCACTCCCAATGTTTTCGTCTTTCTTTTGAGAAAAACCAACTTGAATAGCTGAAATGGCGATGATACTAAAAATTACTTTTTTCATATATATGTTTTATTTAACCGCAAAGACGCAAAGGTTTTCGCAAGGTTCGCAATGTTTCTTATTTTATTCTTCGTAAATCAAAATTCGTAAATCGTAATTTAGATTATTTCGTAATCGACGAATTCGTTTTTGCTTCTTCCGCTTTGATTTTATCTAATTCGGTTTGACATTCTGTTACTACATCAGGAAACTCTCCAAAATTATCAATCACACTTTGCAAAATTTCAGTCGCTTGAAAACTATCTTTTAATCCGTAATAGTTTTTAGCCATCAAGACTAAACTTTTCGCACCGAAATATTTATAACCAGAATACGTACTTGAATATTTTTCAACGGCTTTATTTGAAGCATCAAATTTTCCTTCTTTGTTTTTGAAATAAGCGTCATAATATAAAGCTTCAGCG
>JACCDZ010435379.1_pt1 | contig 10195 bp, 9 predicted proteins | sample 7449551 | NCBI WGS metagenome assembly JACCDZ01 (sample SAMN15323452, study PRJNA562643) | freshwater metagenome | isolation source: river surface water | place: USA:Blue River Watershed | collected 2017-08-18
GGTTTTAATAAATTGGCCGCGTCCATGGCCCCTTCAGTTTTACCTGCACCCACTAATTGGTGTAGTTCGTCGATAAAAAGAATCGACTGCCCATTTTGATTTTTAATAAATTTCAATAGTGCTTGAAGGCGCTCTTCAAACTCACCACGATATTTCGTTCCGGCCATTAAGGCACCTAGATCTAATGAGTAAACAGTTTTTCCTTCCAGAACATCTGGAACCTTGCCTTTAACAATCGCATCAGCAAGACCTTCAACAATTGCAGTTTTACCAACACCAGCAGGACCAACTAAAACCGGGTTATTTTTCCCTCTACGTCCTAGAATTTCCATCACTGCTCTAATTTCTTTTGAACGTCCGATAACCGGATCAAGTTTTCCGTTCTCAGCAAGCTCATTTAAATTAGTTAAGAAGGTAGGTTGTTCTACTTCTTCCTCAGCGTTTTCTGCTTTTAAATCGTTGTAATCAATTTTAAATTCTGGCACTATTTGGGCCAGATACTTTAAAAGATCTGTCTCTCTTACTTCTTGTTTGCCGTTTTGAATGGCATTAGAAGATGCATATGTTAACCACTCAGATAACTTAGTCGACGCACGAAGAGAGTCTAAATCTGCTTTAGTTGTAGTAGTAGGTAAAGCTTTGATTAGATTTTCCGCTTGTGACTTATATTTTTTTAATCCACGACTTGAGTAAGACTGAGGATTATTAATCAAACCTAAAATTAAATGATAAGGCGTAATTTCCGTATTTTTTCGCTTCAAGGCTTCACTTTGAGCAATTGCAATTGAGCCTTCAACGATAGGATCAAATTTATTCATATTATTATACCTCCGAATTAGAATACTTATTTCCTTTTCTATTTTTAAAGATGGGAGTGAACAAAGGGATGTCAAGCCTTGTTCAAAAAAATATTTTTTCCCCAATGAAAAATTACGATGTTTCTTTAGAACGCGAAAATAATTCAGATAAATTTTGAGCAAATAAAGTATCAGCAATACTTAATTTGCCTTGTTTTATAATGGTGTAGGGTGATTGCAATAAAAGATGGCTTTTTTCTTTCATGATTTTTAAGGCCAATCCAGAAGAGAAACCATGATTTAAAAGTTCCAGATATTCGATGATATGATGACAAAGAAGACGCGTTTCTTGCAATTCTTCTTTACTGTATTCTGAAAAATCTTCGTGCTTAATCTTTTTATCCAATTCATGAATCACTTCTTCAATTAATCGTCTTGAAAAACAAGCAGACACAGAAATAAGAATAAGAGGAAGAGAGTTTCTAAGGCGTAAACTAAAATTAAATCCATATTTCACATAGGCCAGATAACTGGAAGTATAGAGAGTATTTTTAAGAATATAATAAACCTTATCTTCTGGATTCTTTGCTTTAGAGGTATCAAGGATAATTTTATTTTTGAGCTCATTAAAGGAATCAGCATTGAAATTGTAATGATCTTCTTTTTTTTGAGATTTTTTCGATAATGTATTGGTCGCGAAATATTTTAATTTTTTTAAACTATTAACAAAAACTGGGCGAATATCTTTTTCGATAACATCGACACCTAAAGTTTGATAACGTTCTTTTTTTAATTCAGCTAGAATTTTAAAAATAATCTTCAATTCATCTTGTGGAATTTTTTCATCAAGAATTTTTTGAACGGAATCAAAAACTTGAGCAAACTCCTCTTTTGATACTTTCATATCTTTTGTTGTATCACTGGAGAGAATGCGCGTAAATAAACATTCTTTTTTACAATAAATTGTCTAATGCTTTATGAAGAGTTGTCGTTATCTTTTTGTTTTAAATGAGTAGAAGATAATAAAGAAATAAAGAAACGAGAAACAAGGAGAACAAGAAAATGGCAGATTCATTATCACCAGATGTACGCAATCAACGACATTTAATGTATGTGCAAATTCAAGGTCAAATTGGAAAAATTCCACTTCTTTTTATTCACGGAATTCCAGTTAATTCAAAAATGTGGAAGGAGCAAATGAAACATTTTTCAGCTCATCACTATCTGATGGCCCCTGATTTACCAGGCTTAGGAAAAGGTGAGTTGCACTTTAATGCTGTGACGAGCGAGTACTATGTTGAATATTTAATGAATGTGATTCAAAGCACAGGATTTAAAAAAATGATTATTTGTGGGCATGCTTTTGGAGGGTATCTCGCTTTAAGGTTATATCAACTTATTCCAGATTTATTTCAGGCCATGATTTTGGTCAATACTCATCCGTTTTCTGATGACGATCACACAAAAATAAAACGCTGGAGAGCAATTAAAAAACTTCACGCTTATCGAGATGAATTTCTTGAGCAGCTCTATTCTCGCTACATTGGTGAATCCAATAAAAAGGATAAAAATCTCAAACGATTTTTTATTGAAGAACTTGTTGATCCCAATACAGAAGCCGGCATTAGCGCGGCAATTGCTTCTTTAACAGGAAGAATTGATTGTAGTGAAGTTTTGGATTCGATCAAAGTTCCTACGTTGTTAATTGAAGGGAGTGAAGATAAGGTGATTCCTCATGGTGTGATGAGATGGATGAAAGATCAAATCGCGATTAGTCAGTATCATTGCATTCCTAACTGCGGACATATGTCGAGTATTGAAAGACCAGAAGAATTTAATCAGGTGATGGAAAATTTTTTAAGAAACTATGTATACGAGAGAGAATTTTTATATCACTAACAAAAAAAGCCACTCCAAATGGAGTGGCTCTCAGAATATGGTGTTTCAGGGAGTAGATATAATATATCTACACAAAAAGGCCACCGTACCCAAAAGTTTGCCTTAGTCTTAGATCCCTTCTGACTTTCTAAGAGTGCAGGATAGAGACCAAAAAAAGAAAAGCTCTAATTGATTGAAAACACGTTAAAACTTTCTTTTGTCGGGGAAAAAATCAGTGGCGAATTTCTACTTAAGGGGTAGAAATCATTGATAAATAGACGTATATAGACAAAGGAGATTATAATCTTTTTTGGCGAATTTCTATGAAGTATTGGTTTTCTTTTTTCAACATTCTTTTTTTAGCAATTGTCACTCAATTGCTGAGCGCTTGCGCCTCTAAAAATTTAGTGAATGAAAAACAATATATTTGTTCTCATATTTATATTTATGCTCCAGAAGAAATTGAATTAAATGATGTTGAACGCCGTTTGATTTGTGGAGATCAAGAAAGTATTGCTTATAAAGAAATTCCTCTTTATCAAGCAAAGATTGCTCTGGAAGGTTTCTTACAAAATTTAGGTTACATCAATTCGCAAATTAATTTAAAAGGCAATACGATTGAAATTTACAGTAATGAAAAAATTGCTGTGAGACATATTGATCTCAAAGGAAAAGAATTAGAGCAAGTGCCCGCAGAGTATCAAGAAACAATTTTAGATGATCTTGCAGATAAGTACAAAAGCTATACCATTACCCCGGCCGTGCTTAATCAGATAGAGGCTTATGCCAAAGCAGATTTTAGAAACAATTCTTATGCCTGTGTCGATGTGAAATCAAATGGTATTGTTGATGAGTCGCGAGTGATTCTTAATTTAGGCCATCTGCAATCGTACAATTTTGGAAATGTTGATCGCACTAGTGTCGAGGGAATTAGACCTGAAGCGTTTGAACGCTTTTATCCTTTTGAACCAGAGGAAAAATTTAAGGCCTATAAATTAACTCTGACAGAAAAACGTTTTTTAAGAGAGGGAGTGGTTCAGGGAACTTATTTTAATGAATCTTGTGCCCAAGATGAGTTTTCATTAACTCAGTCTTTTATAACAGGAGCTCCACGAGTTATCAGATTAGGAATCGGGGCCAATACTGAAGTGGGTCCCATCTTGAGAGCGAAGTGGTCTAATCAGCGCTACGGTTCCATGGCTTCTTTATTATCAGCTTCTTTGGAATTATCATTTAGAAATCAGACGCTAAATTTAACTTCTAATCACTTTCATTGGCCAAGTATTCCCCGTTTATCTTTAAGATCTACGTTGGATATTTATCGCGATGATCAAACTAATTATGTGGAAGAGACCTTAAAGCTTCGTCCCCATATGGAGTATCGTTTAGATACTGAAAAGCGCCTATGGACAATGCGTCTGGGGCCAACATTTATTTGGAGTAATTATTCAACTAAAAATAATCAACAGCCTGAACAGACGATTAGAACCGGAGCGATTGAAGGTGTTGTTAACCTGAAGTCTCATCTTTATGAATTGTATGATGCTCATCCACAAATTGGAGATAATACGACTCTCGCTTTTGATTTCAGACATCCAAAGTTTGGATTTAGTGATCCTTTACTGCGTTTAGAGCTGACGACATTGAAGCTTTGGAATGTAGGAAATATTGGCAGAGGTGAAGGAATTATTGGGGCCAAGTTAATTTCAGGAACGACTTTTGTTCACGATAGAGTTCTTATCGACTCTCTAGAACCTTCTGTACGTTTTTACGGAGGATCAAGTGAAGATATTCGTGGTTTTAAACTTAATTCACTTCCCCTTAACAATGGTCTGGGCGCTTTAAGTAAATTAGTTTTAAAATTGGAATTTAGAAAAACTCATTTTTTTAGATCTGATCTGGAAGCCTTTGTCTTCACAGATGCAGGACGATTTGGATATAAGAGTTTTGACTTAGATGAAAGAACATTTATTTCACCAGGAGTGGGATTAAGATGGCTTTCTCCCATCGGGCCTGTTCAAGGGTATTACTCAAGGGCCTTTGTGAATCACTCAGAGATTGCCGATGATAATTTCTTTTTCCTTGGCTTAGGAGGCGGATTCTAATGAATAAAGTTAAATTCTTCCTGGCCGTCGTTTTTACTATTTTAATTCTAATTGTCAGTGCTCTAGGCTTTGTGGCCGGTGTAATTTTTCTAGCACCAGAGAAAGTGATCAACGAAAAAGTCGTTCGTTATGTCTTAGATAAAACCAAGTTCTTTAAGTCTTACTCTTTAGAAAAATTTGATTTTAGACATGAGCGCTTGACGTGGAATCATCGAAACTTTAATGGAGAAATTAAAGGTTTTTGTTTTGATTATGGAAATACTTCTACACGTATTGATACTTGTTTAAATAATCTGGAATGGAACTTTGATCTATCATGGAGTCTATTATCAGGCTTTGAAGGAAAGGGGATGGCCCCGATTAAAGCACATTTAGATTATTTGAATGTCGGTCTTATTCCAGAGAAAAAGACTGATGAAGAGATCGTTAATTATTATAGCTACTGGCGAATGTTGTGGCATAAAAGTATTCCTGATTTAGTGGTGCAAATAGATAAGATCAGCGTGCAACCAGATCTGACAAAAGATTCTAAGTTAGAGTTAGATCTTTATTTAAGTAAATTAAATCGCGAACTGATTGTCGATGTTCTGGATTTTAATTTAATTGCTCATGAAAATGATTTTAAAATTTACATTGATCGCAATTATAAAATTCCTTTTTCTCATGAATTACTAAAGCCTTTAGTACTAGATAGTTTTGTTTTAAATGGACGCTTAAATGAGCGCAAGCTTGATTTAACACTCAACTCACGCATGCAATCTGTGAGCCTGGATGTAACGACTCAGCTCTTATTTAAAGAATTAACGAGCGAATTAACTAAGCCTAGTTATTTGGAACAAATTTTAAATAGAACCAAAGCAGCTATTCGCATTGTCGATGTGAAAAAGACATTAAGGCAATTGGTGAAAGCTCCTTATAATGAATTTCCTGCCCCCATCAATGCGATGGAAGGAAACCTTATTATGAATTTTGATGTTTCTAATTATGGAATTAATCATTTTGTAACGATTAATAATATAACAACATTAAAAATGGATGGAACTCAGCAAACAGTGGATTTAGAATTAAAGACCCAAGTTCCTTTGAGTCTAGAAAATTATTCGCTAGGAGAGCTGGCCGTTAATTTAGATATTAATAAACTGCGCTTATTGCTTCCGGATGTCTCTTTAACTCAATTGCCGACAAATCTTTTGTCTGATAAGCGAATTATCAAAACACGTGCAGTGACAGAGGAAAAAGAAGGAACTGGTAAAAAAACTGAATACAATGTCGTTGTTAAAACTTCGGAACAAAGTTTCATCAGTTTAAATTCCAATTTAATAGATGAGCCAGTTAGATTTAAAACCTTTGTGAACTTATCACCAGAAGGGATAAAAGAGTTACAAGTAGGGATCAACCCTTTAAGGACAACGCTTTTTAAGCGCAAGATTCACTTGGTTAATTTTCTTCTTTCATCAAAAGAACAGGAGCAAATGCAGCTTAAATCAAAGGTTGAATTTAACCTGCCAGAGTATTTGGTGACGTTAAATTTAGAAGGGCCAGCTTCAGCACCTCGTATGGCCTTTAGTAGTCATCCTCCTTTATCTCAAGATGATATTTATGCTGTTTTATTATTTGGAAGACCGCTCTCAGATTTAAATCCAGACGATTCACAAATGGCCCAAGACACTAATAAACTAATGGCACAAGGAGTGCTTTCTCTGGCCGTTTTATATTATCTCTCAGGAACACCTATTGAAGCTATTGGTTACAACGATGAATCCAAAGTTGTGACAGCTCAAATTGGATTAGGAAGTAAAAGCTCTCTGCGCATTGGTGGAAATGGCGATGGTGTGAGTTCTGCTGGACTTAGAAGATCTTTAGGAAAGGGCTGGTATATTGATAGCTCTGTTCAAAAAAGTTCAAGCGACTTAAGCACTTATAATAATTTTGGTGTGATGTTAGAGAGAATTATTGCTTATTAATAAAAAAGGCCAATTAAATTGGCCTCGTTATTATTTTTTTATAGGAATTGTTACTAGAAGTTCATCAATAATTTTTTCTAGCTCTTCATGAATATATGGTTTTGACATTGTTGAAGCCACTTGGCGACCAAGCACATTCATTCCAATAAATCCTAATTGCATTCTCATTGAAGCTAAAACATACATACCACTTCCTGCACTTGCTGAAGCAATCAGGGCCGATTTGCGATTAAATGTTTCTCTCCAATCTTTTGTTGAAGTACTTACCCATGCTAAAAAATTAGAGAATGTGGGAGGAGTACTGCCGTTGTATTCTGGAGCAACAAAGATAAAAGCATCTGCAGTTAAATCATGCTTAAAAGGAGCAATGACATTGGCAGAGTTATGCATTTTTGCTGAGTTTGGTGAATACAGAGGCAAATCTAAGTCAACAACATTTATGAAGGAAACTTCTTGTCCCTTATTTTCCAAATGAGTTTTGAAAGATTGTGCTAATTCTAAGTTTTTTCCGTTACTTGCGGTAATAATACAAATTTTATGTTTCATAAAAAAAATTTAAACTAATTTCTTTCTTCTTGCAAGATTATAAGTAACAATAGAGAAATGAAGAAAAAAACAGCATTTTTAACATTATTCATTGGTCTGATTGTCGGAAGTTTATTCGCAAAAGGTTCAGGTGAAATTAGTCTTTCGAAAGAACCAGTTGCTCTAGAGACGACAGTAGAAGAAGGTGAAAATCTTGCAAAAAAAAATGTTTGTGCTCATGAAAAATTTGCTTTTCACTGTGTAAAATACTTGCGCAATTATGATGCAGATACACTGACTTTTGATATTCCCAATGTACATCCCTTTATTGGCGAACATATTAGCGTCAGAGTTTACGGATTAGATGCTCCAGAGTTAACGTCTAAAGATGCTTGCGAAAAAGAAATGGCCAGACATGGAAAAAAACTTGTGGAGCGCCTTTTAAAAGGGGCCAAACAAATTAACCTTCTCAATATCAAGAAAGATAAATATTTCAGAATTCTGGCCGATGTAGAAATAGATGGACAGGATTTAGGAAAGATCTTGTTGAAAAACAATTTAGCTTATGAGTACTATGGGGGCACAAAATTAAAGAAGGATTGGTGCAAGCACCAAGTGCGACAACAGAATGTCTTACCCGAATAGATTCTTAGTAGAAATTTCTTATTTAGGCTTTCGCTATCATGGCGTACAAATTCAGCCTGGATATTTAACTGTGGCCCATCGTTTCGAGGAGCTACTGAATGCTCATTTTCCAGAGCAATATCACTATCGTTTTTCTTCGCGTACAGATGCGATGGTTTCCAGCGAGCAAAGTTATTTGCTCTTAATGTTTAATGTAGAAGTCACGCTTGAAGATGTATTGAATGTCTTTAAAAAATTGCCTACAGATATTCAGATTAAATCAATCAAGAAAAAACCTAGTGATTATATTTTAGGTAACGATGTTTTAGAGAAAGACTATAGTTATTATTTTCACTTTGGAGCAGAAAAATTAAATGCTTTTTTAGCGCCTTTTATTTGTCATATTGATGATGAACTTAATATTTCTCAAATGCAGTTAATGGCCCAAATGTTTGAGGGGACTCATGACTTTCGTGCTTTAAGTTTTAAACCCGCTGAAGACCAAAAAACGATCCGTCAGATTTCTCATAGTAAAATTGTTCAAGTGAATGATATTTTTGGTTATCCTGTTGAAAACGTATGGGAATTTCAAGTGCGTGGACAAGGATTTTTACGTGGACAAGTTCGCATGATGATGGCGGCTTTAGTTAGTGCCGGACAAAATAAACTAAATTCTCAAGTATTAAAAGACCTCTTAAAAGGTAAACCAACTGAGTATTATGCTTGGCGAGCACCAGGTGTAGGACTCACTCTAAAAAGAACACTTTTAAAAAGTGAATTTTCTCGTTAAGATTTAAAGATCAAATAATTTTCTTGTATTCAATTTTTTGTGAAGGATTATAAAAAATGAATAAACTAACAGTTTTGGCAATGACTGCCTTTTTCTCTGTTTCTGCATTTTCTTCTGAAGCCGTAGGCTTTTTTTCTAATGGCAAACTACAAGACAGTGTTTCCATTTTAAATCTAGGTGATGAAGTTCATAAACTTTTCATGCAAAGAAAGCGTTTCTATTCTACAGAAGAACTTTATGATGTGGTTGAAGATCTTACTCGTTACATAAGAGCAAGCGAGACAAATTCTGAGACACTGCAATTGGGAGACCTCTCAAACGAGCATGGAGGAAATACCAATGAACATTCAAGCCATCAAAACGGTCTTGATATTGATATTGTCTATCTAACAAAAAATAGAAAACTGCAAAGTAAGACGGCCCCTTTTTGGCAAGAAGAGTTTGTGAAAAACGGGAAAGTCACAAGTAACTTAGATACCAAAAGAAATTTAGAGTTATTTAAGTATGCGGTTGAAAATCATCCTGTGCGCAGAATTTTTGTTGATGAAGTCATTAAAAATCATTTCTGCAAATATGCTAAAGACAACGATTTATTAAAAGATAAAAAATACGTTGAAACGCTAAGAAGATTGCGCCCAGCTAAGTTGCACACGAATCATTTTCACGTGAGAATCACTTGTCCAAAAGATGATGTGAATTGCCAGGATCAGGCAGAAGTTCCAGCGGGAAGTGGTTGCTAGTAAATACAGTCTAGAGGAAAACGTTCTTGAGCTTCAATGTCTAACTGGCCTTGAAGCTCTTTGACTTCTCCGTTTTCATACCTGATGAAAAGATCGTTCTTATCTTTTATTTCATAAGCTTCAGAGTCATAAAGAATTTCACCCTTGTTTTTTTCGATTCGAGTATACAGCTTTCCTTTTTTTAGAGGAGTGCTTTCGACAATATATTCATTGCCATCTTTGTCTTCTTGATAAACCAGATAAGTAGGCACATTTCTATTGTCCCCATCTTTATAAAAAAATCTTAAACGATAGACAGTATCATTCATTTTTTTATGAACATTTTTAAAAAGAATGTGAGGGGAATAAGTTGTTTTAACTAATTTTTGATCTTTAAAAAGAAGAAGTGCTTTAGCGCAGATATCATTACTGGCCGCATCTGTGGCTTCTTCCATTTCTTCTGGAATTGACTCTACTTTATCGATATTAATTTTTTCTTTTTTTAAAACCAGATCTCCTTCTTTAGAGATTCTTGGTTCTAAAATAGGTTTTTGAAATTGTTGATTATTTGATCGAGAGCTGATCAATTGAAAAAGTAAAAAAGCTCCAATTCCCAATAAAATAAAAAATGAAATAACAAGAGCAATCTTCACCGGAAGAGTGATTCTAGGGCGTGTTGTTGGTTGCTCATCTAGAATAATTTCCTGGATGATCTCTTGAAGATAATCTTGTTTCGGAGGAGTTTTATTATCTTTCATAAAGAAAAACTAGTACCACGTTTTACATCTTGTAC
>JACCDZ011518505.1_pt1 | contig 10195 bp, 15 predicted proteins | sample 7449551 | NCBI WGS metagenome assembly JACCDZ01 (sample SAMN15323452, study PRJNA562643) | freshwater metagenome | isolation source: river surface water | place: USA:Blue River Watershed | collected 2017-08-18
AAAATTGCTCAAGCTCGTAAATCATTATTAGCTCAACAACAATTCGATACTGCTGTTGCAGAAATTGAAGCGTATTTTAATGATGAACAAAACTTTTTAAAAAGTGAATTGAGCGTAAATGTCACGCTGACTGAAGCTAACTATCAACGTCTACTTCCTTTGTTACAAGAGGTTGGCTTGCTTAGTCGTATTACACCTCAACAAGATCTTTATACCGTGTTCTTTTCTGAACATGCTGTAGTTGAAGATACTCCTACAGTGATACCTGTACAACAGTCTCCTGCTCCTGTATTAACTGTTAATCCAAATGCATTTGCTCCTCCTGTTGAAAATGTCTTTCAACCAACTGTAGATCCGATTTTTGATCAAGCACCTGTTGTAGAAGATGTGGTTGTAGAAATTAAAGATTCATTACAAAAGCCTACAGTTACTCCTACAGTATCTTCAAACAACACTCAAAATCTTTTTGTAATGCCTGATGGTCATTTAACTTATAATGACTCTCCTTTCTAATTAGAGGGGGTTTATCCTCCTCAATACAAAATATATAAAGACTTTTTATAAAGGTTTAATAAAGTGGCTGCTAGTACAGACATTAAATGGTTTAGATATAAAAATAAAAATGCTCCTCAAATTACAAATAACTGGGGAGCTATTACACCTGTTTTAGATGCATGTCTAGTTACAGGATTTTCAGAACAAGTTGTTAAAGATGTAGAGATTAGTAGTAAAGTTGTTAAGTTAATTTTTGATGAGCCGACAGATTACTTGCTATATCAAGTTATAGAAGTTTCAGGTTCAGACCTTGAGGCGATTAATGGACAATTCCGTATCACACGTATCTCACAGGATACTAAAGAAGTCTATTATGAATTGGAGACAAGTAGCTCTTATGTCACCACAGGTGGCTATGTAATTGCTAAATTAGCCTCTTTAGGGTGGGAGAAAGCGTATGAAGGTGTTGGTAAAGGTGCTTACAGATCTACAAATGAAAAATTAATACAAGACCTTATCTTAGGGTTGTAGACGGGGCTTTAGATAATTATAACACAACGTATCTCAAGTATGCTCGTGTAGGTATCGTAGAAGATATGACAGGTATTGATAATTTGGCTGGTGTACAAGCGCCTTATGATTCTACTTATCCTAATAAAAACTGGGAAACTACAATGGTAGGTGCAACTACATCAACATTAAATGACTATTGCTATCTAGGTATAACTACTTCAGGAGATGCTGTTCGTCCTAACTCATTATGTTTTAATGTTCAATATACTTCAACCACTTTCTTCAAAGTGTATGCAAGTGTGTCTGTTCCATTAAATGAAATCGTAGATGCTGTTCTAATAAGAACAGGAGAAATGGTTACGTTGTTTATGAATGATGTTTCTATACCATTGGTTAATACGTCTAATCTTCCGTTAACTGCTGTTAATTTTAATTTACTTGATGATACAGTTATAGGTAATACTTCTGTTAGTGGAGGTATACATAAATTCTCAGGGACAATGTATTCTGCTAAAGTACTTAGAAACACAATTGATTTATCTTTACTCTAGTTGATATATAAATATTTTAACTTTTTAATATTATTAAGGATTCATTATGAATTTCAATGTAGAAACTTTTACAATTTCAGAAACTAACCAGTTATTTTTCGTATCAGACTTACATTTCTTCCATAAAAAGATTATTGAATTTACTGGACGTCCAACTACGTTAGAAAACTTAAACAACTGGATTATTCAACAATGTAATTCAGTTATTCCAAATAAACACTCAACCGTCCTCCACTTAGGAGACATGTTCTTTGGTTGTACAAATGAACAAGCTGTGGAAATTCTTTCACAGCTTAACGGTGACTGGTGGTTTATTTTAGGTAACCATGATAATCCTTCTAAGTTAGAGACTGTTATTAATACAGTTAATAAATTGAAAGGTACTAATCATCGTTGCTTAGGTTGGTATCATAAGTTACTTGTTAAACAAGAGCCTAAAGTAAAAGGTGAAAAGTGGTACAAGAAACTTCTGATTTTGTGTCACTTCCCTATCGAAGATTGGGATTCAAAACATTATGGGTCAGCAATGATTCATGGTCATGTACATGGTGGTAGTTCAGATCATGATGGTAGAGGTCTTTCTAAGATCCCTAATAGATTTGATGTAGGTATTGATAATAGTCATACCTTCACACCATTTAGTTTTGAAGATGTTAAAAGAATTTTAAGAAAAACGAGAGATGTGTAAGATAACTGTAAAAGGTCATATTCAAGTTTTTCCTAAAGATAGAAGTAGGCTTTCTCGTAAGAAAAAGCCTTACGAAGAACAGACAATCGTTATCAAACTCAGTAATGATATTGGTCGGTTGTATAGTTCTATGTTGTTCAAAGAGAAAGGCATTTTACTGGAGCCACCTCCATTCGGATGTCATGTTACTTTGAATAATGGTAAACATTTTTTTGATGTTGCCAAACAAAAGGATTATCTAAAGGAATTAGATGGCAAAGCTATTCAAATTGTTATTGATGTTAATATGTATAGACATTGGGAGTTTTTCGCAATGCCTGTTATAGGTACAGAATTAAACAAAATAAGAAGAAGATTGGGTCTGCCATACAAGGATGATTTTCATGTAACAATAGGTAGGTTGCATCCTAATACCAAAAGGTTAGGTCTGCTTACTAAAGAAATTAACGAATTGTAATTATGTAGGTATCAATGGAACGTTGGGCTAAGATAAAAGGTTATCCATCTTATGAGGTAAGTACTGATGGATCAGTACGAAGAATACTAAAAGATGGTAAAGTTAAATACTTAAAAGCTTGTGATAATGGAAATGGCTATTTAAGACTCAATCTATATAAAGATGGAACTGGTAAGAAGTGTTTTCTACATAGACTTGTAGCAGAAGCATTCTTAACAAATCGCAAGAGACTCCCTGAAGTACATCATCGTGATCATGATAAAAGTAATAATACTTTATCTAACTTACAATGGGTAACTTCGAGAGAAAATAATAGACATAAAGTTGTTTATTACCGTAATAAAGAAGGTTACAAATGAGCAAAAATCCTATAACAATCCCCATGTATACTACGCATTTTTTTGTAAATACAAAAAACAAGAAGACGTTCTACTCAGGTTCTGAGGAAGAAGGTTGGAGTATTTATAATAAAGGTCTAGACACTTGGGAGAAAGTTCCTAACTTAGATTTAACTTTAACTCCTATTGAAGAGTTTACCGATGTAACAGAAAGTCAAACACTCTGTTCTTCTGTTGAAAATACTGACTACTCAATTACATTAGTTAAAAGCAAAAAACATGAAAATGTAAAAGATGAATTTAGAAGTCCTGCTTTGACGCTGGATGATCTGCAATATATTTATAAGCTATTTGAAAAGCACTCAGGTGGTACTCCACTAGGATTTATCCCAGGTGAAATCAATTGGTCTGTATATTACGATCATGAACTAAATACTTGGGCTCCACAAGAAGATTATACTTGTGAGGGTCTAACTATATATACTACTAACTACTCAGTTGTTGAGAAAGTTATTAAAGATTTAAACCAAATTTAAAAGGAAATTACAATGGCTAAAAAAGGTTCTAACCCAGGCGCAAAAGCTCAGTACGCTGCATACAAAGCTAAAGACAGCGCTACTAAAAACAAAACACGCAAGTTGCTTAAACATCTTAAAAAGCACCCTAACGATGCTCAAGCGTTAGAAGCTCAAAAGAAAGGTGTTGGCTATCGTCGTAAAAACCCTATCAATAAGAATGGTTGGGTTAACGAAGAAGTGCGTGACTTTGTTAAAAAGTACACACTAGTCTTTCAAGACTTTACCCTAAGCTATAAAGAGCTTTCAACTATGGGTAAAGAAAACTCTATGAAAGTTGCTCAAGCTGTTAAACTTATGAAGAAAGCCGCTAAACTTCCACCTGTATTTAATAAAGGTAAGGTTACTGCTTACTACTTGAATAAGTTTAATAAAGCTTAATCAAATTTAAAAATTGCGCTTCGTTTCTAACCCTCTTTTCGAGGCGCAATTATCCAAAGAAGGTAAAAATTATGAAACTTAAAAACTTAATGTTTATTGCAATAACTACACTATCTACAACATTTGCATACGCTGAAACTAACACAAATAAGGTTAGTAAAGGTCCAACTTCTAGTGTAAGTAATAAACAAGGCACAGCTAAAGTATCCTATTATGGTCCAGGGTTCCACGGTCGAAAGACTGCTAGTGGTTCTCGTTTTGATATGAACGCTATCTCCGTAGCGCATAAAAGCTTGCCATTCGGTACTAAAGTTCAGTTCACTTGCTCCCAAACAGGACGTACAGTGACAGCTAAAGTAACAGATAGAGGTCCATATATTCACGGACGTTCTTTTGATTTATCTTTAGGTGCTGCTAAAGCTTTAGGTATTCTTGATCGTGGTGTTGCCACTGTTCAATACAAAATCATTAACTAAGAGTTAAACAACAATTATGAAAACTGTTCGAGATATTGAAAACGCATCTTTAACTGATGATTTGCAAACGTCTGCAATGAGCATGGTGCTTAATGCTACGTCTTTCAATCATATTATTAGTAATCTATATCGTAACCCTCTAGGCGCTGTTATGCGTGAGCTTACAACTAATGCTCTAGAGTCTCATATTATCGCTGGTACTGATAAGCGTGTAGCTATTCAATTACCAACTGCTCTTGATCAAGAATTTGTTATCCGTGATTTCGGAACAGGTTTGACTCACGACCAAGTTGAGAAATATCTCAACAGTTTGTTCTCATCTTCTAAAGATGGTGACAACAACATGATGGGTGGTTTTGGATTAGGTTCTAAATCTCCACTCGCATTAGTAGATACTTTTAACTTAGTATCTATTTGTAATGGTAAGAAAAATACTTATGCTTGGATTAAAGAAGGTGGTAAGCTTCCGTCCCTAGTTCGTATGGGTGATGAAGAAGATTACGATGAGCCTACTAAAGAACATTCAGGCTTAAAGATTGTTGTACCATTAGGTTCTTCATCTAAACTTGATGTTTCTCGTCTAGAGAGCATCTGTAAGTTTGAAGCCCGTCTTCAATTATTCTGTTTCACAAAAGAGAAACTAATCCTTACTGATAATATTCATACCTCTAATTATGAAGATTTAAACGATATTACTTCGTCTATCTTATTAGAAGAATTGTTATTATCTCTTCCTACTGTGGATGTTTTTAAACGTTCTACTCAAGACTTAGATGGTCATTCTGTTAATCAAGTTAATGGTCAGTATGTTTCTATCGGTGGTGTTGCTTATCCTTATAGCTTCTCTGGTACAAACTTGTCTTCATTAACAAATGCTTTCCAAACCTCTAATCAATATTTGTTTGCTATTAAAGCTCCGATTGGTAGTCTTGATTTGCCAATGTCTCGTGAAGAAGTTTTAGATACCGTTAATAACCAAACGCTTATTGCTAATCTAGTTAAGCAAGCTGAAGGTGAAGTACAAGATCATATCCGCTCATTAAATATTGATTTAGATTGTAGTTTAACTGATTACTATGCTCAAATGGAAAATATGCGTGGAACAACTGCGTCTACAACAGTAACTTCAGGTGGTGTTCAGTTCAATCTTGATATCTCTGATAGTACTTTTGAAAAGTATGAAGATCTCCTTATTAAGTCGTTTAAAGAGGCTTATACTCGTCAGAACCCTTACAGTAGCGGTGGCGTATTACGTTACAGCAACTTAAGATCTGATCATAAATTCTTTGACAACCTTGCATTTAAGTTTTTAGAACTACAAGGTATGAAGATGTTTAAGTACAGTTCAGCAATGACTGATCGTGACCGTCTTAAAGAATCTTGGTACTACGGTGGTCCTCGTTTAGATCTTCGTAAAGAGAACTTTAGCTTTGTAATGACTTCAACACCATTACCTAAAGGTATTACAACTTATGATCTTGAGATGTATATCCGAGAAGAGCTTAAGCCAAATCATCGTGTAATTTTAATTCAAGTTGAAGATGAACTGAAAGAATCAGCTGAGCGTATCATGGAAATTGGTATTGCATGGCAGAAAGCTTTCTGTGATCCTACACATAACCCTGAGACAGAGTATCTAGGTTATTTAGACGGTGAAGAAATTAAAGAATATCGTAAAGCTGTTCGTGATGCTCAAAAAGCTAATACGACTACAATTACACGTTCTACATACGATTTCGTACCTGGTCTTCGTGTTCAAAATTTGAGTGACAGCAGTGTTCATATCTTTGGTTCTAGCTTAGGTTTTACTGTAAGTGACGATAAGGTTTATAAGCTTATTGACTCTAACGGTAAAACTGTTGGAGCTGGTCCTGAATATTTATCTGCTAATCAAAAAGTTAAGAAAGTTATCTTAATTGAAGATGAAAGATCTCTTCCATTTGATTTATCAGATTTTATTAATGCTACTGATAACTCTAATAATTTTAATCCTCGTGCTTCATATGCAAAAGAAATTTTAGAAGATTTTGTTGTAATGAAAGTTCAATCTCGTTCATTCGATAAAGCTTTAGAGCGTTTTGAATCTGAAGGATATACTGTTTATACGAACAGTGGTACTAAGTTCAAAATTGAAAAACCAAAGCTTGACGATGCTGATGAAGATGTGAAAACTTCTATTCTTTTCCCATATTTGACTAATTATGTTTATCATAATATTTCTACAGCACGTTCTTACGGTTATAGCCGTAATGCACACTTGAAACTTGTTAATAAAGTCGTTTTAAATGGTTTGAAAAAACTTCCTGAAAATGACTATCAAAAAACAATGATCAAGAAGATTGAAGCTAATCTACAAAACGAAAATCTGTTCGATGATCGTAATATGTCTAGTTTAAAGTTCATGTATGATTTCGATGAGAAAGCTGTAGAAGGTTCTTTAACAGGATTAGTAGATTGTGCTTCTGAAGTCTTCTCAGAAGATACTTCAATTCAAAGTAATTTAATTAACCTAATTAAGTCAGAAACTTTCAGAGATCACTTGATCGAACGCTACTTACAAAGTCTTGTAAAACAAAAAGGAAATAACCCATGAAATATAAGTTAAGTACAATCGTACTACCTAGTAATAAAGCAATCACTTTTTACTTCAAGAATAAGAAACGTGATGTTACTAAAACACTTACCTTTTCTGATACACACCCTAACTTCCAATTAGCTCTAGCTTGGTTGAATAATACTCGCCAATCGGAGCTTTTCCTTGAGAAGCGTAAAGTGTATGAAGAAGATGCAGAAAATCTATTTGGTCTATATGACATTTATTCAGCAGTGACTAAATGGTCTAATGGCGAATTAGAAATTAATCGTCAAGGTGCTACCTATAAAGGTAAAGCTATTGATTCAGATCTAGAAGCTATGCTTCTTAAAGTATTCTTAGCTGATCCTACAGCTGAAGATACATTTGAAGCTTGGACTCAGTACTTAGATATCGCAACAGGTTATGACGTAAGTTATAAAGTTGCTAAACGTTTATTCTTATTCCTTAAGAAAAATGATTTATCTATTACTAAAGAAGGTAAAGTGTTAGCTTGGAAAGTAGTTCGTTCGAACTACAAAGATAAGCATTCAAATACATTCGATAACAGTGTTGGTCAAGTGGTTGAAATGCCTCGTAGCCAAGTAAACGATGACGACAATCAACATTGTTCTTATGGTCTGCACGTATGTTCTTGGGGTTACTTAAGTAGCTTCTCAAGCTACGGTGATCCTGTAATGCAAGTAGAAGTTGATATTAAAGATATCGTTTCTATTCCGTTAGATTATGACGGTGAAAAAGTGCGTGTTTGTAAATATAAAGTTGTAGCAGAAGCTGGTAAGTGGGGTCAAGATGTTGATTCTACACGTCTGCCTGTTAAGCTTATTTCAAATAGCTTCGCAGCTAACGCATAAAATAAAAAGCCCTAGTGTAATAGCTAGGGCTACTTAAAAGGAGTTATTATTTGAGTAGTATTCTAAGTAGTCTAGATGATTTTGATCTAGGCGGAAATTCAAGAAGTCGTATTTTGTCTTTACATGATATTGTGGATGCAGTTAGTGTAAGTCAAATCGTTAATGAAATTAATAAAATTAACGAAGAAGATCATCAGACTGAACGTGAACTCGCATATCAGTACGATATTACAAATTATAAACGTAAACCTATTTACCTAGATATTAGCACCCCAGGTGGTAGTGTCTATGATGGTCTAGTTTTAGTCTCAGTTATTGAGCAAAGTAAAACTCCTATTATTACTCGTATTCAAGGTTATGCCTTCTCCTTCGGCTTAATCTTATTATTAGCAGGGCATGAGCGTCATGTTAGTCGACATGCAAGTTTAATGTATCATCAGATTCTTACTGAAATCTCAGGTCCTTTAAAGGGTATCGAAGAATCTCTTGCTATCAGCAAAGAGATGCAAGAACGTCTTGAGAATTATGTTATTGAAAAGACAAAGTTTACCAAAAAACGCTTGAATAAAATCTATCGCCAAAAGAAAGATGTTTACATCTATGCTGAAGAAGCTTTAGAGCTTGGTATTGCAACAAAAATTATTTAAATAATTTAAGAGGTACTTATGATTGGTAACCTTGTAATAATTTTCTTAGTGTCTGCATCGTTTGTCTATGTTGTTTATTATTGTTTCCTGTTTCATTACACTCTGAATGAATACACGAAAATTTTCGAAATGCATCGTAAAGGAAATGAAAAAGGTTTCGAGATCGATCTACCTGACTATTCAGAGATATCTTTTGATATCTCATATTCTGATTATAAAAAAGCGAAAGCTTATAATGAGAAGATGGAAAGTTTGTACGAAGAAATTAATAAACTATAAGGATTAGTATAACGATGGGCACTAAAATTCAAAGATCAAAAGAAAATAGACACCGTAAAAATCAAACGTTTGAAAAGAACGGTTATACAGAAAGCTCACAACAAACTCATAATAAATATAAAGATACTTTTGGCATCAAAGATATTACCTTGTCTAATAAACAAAAAGATTTCCAAGATGTTCTCCGTGATAATATCCTTACATTTGTTGAAGGTCCTGCTGGGGTTGGTAAAAGCTTAGCAGCCTTCCATTATGCCGTTCAAAAGTATATGGAAGAACCTTCTACACAAATTATCGTAATCCGCACACCTGTGGAAGCTGGTAGCGATAAAATCGGATTCTTACCTTCAGACCTAAAAGATAAACTAGAACCTCACTTCTCTAGTACTAAACTTCTTTTAGAAACCCTGTTAAGCCCTGATAAGGTTCAAGCAGATATGGAAGGAAGATACAAACGTATCCAATTCTTAATTCCTAACTATGCTATTGGTGCTACGTGGGATAATGCAATTATTTGTATTGATGAAGCTCAACAAATCCAACCTCTTATTATGAAGTTGCTCCTAGAGCGTATCGGTGTTAATTCCAAAGTAATTGTTATGGGCGATCCATCACAAGTATACGTAGGAACTAAAGACCGTCATGGTATGAGAGATGCAATGTCGAAATTCTTCCAAGTTGATGATGGAGGTGAGTTACAAGCTCTGTATCCTGATATTGGCTATTTTAAATTTGAAGCTAAAGACTGTATGCGAAGTGATATCGTTAAGACAGTTATTGAAGCCTATTCAAAAAACCCTGTTAAATAATGAAAAAATTAAATTCTAATTTAAAAAATGATTTAACTAACGAATCTCCTGAGGGGCTAGATGAAACTAGTCCCGTTGGTGATACTATAAAAGTTAAAGCTAAACTTGTACTAAGAACTACTGCTAAAGCTGTTCTTATTTCTAACGATAATGGTCAAGCGTGGATACCATTGTCGCTTATCGTAGATCATAAACACAAGCTTAATAAAAAGAATCCTTGGCGTTTTAAAGTCAAGTCGTTCTTTAAGATTAATTATGTACAGTCAAATGTTTTTAAGGAATCTTAATGACAGTTCTTATAATAGTTTTGTTTGTTTTCTTGTTAATACTTATCTATGGATCTATCTTTGTTAAAAGACTTATTGAAGAAATTGATGTTAAAGAACAATTAATATTTAATCTTAAAAAAGCCTTACAAGAAGAACAAGATAAGTCTATGTACTTGAGCCGAAGTGTTCAATTGTTAAATGAAGCGAAACGCTCTAAAACGCCAGACGCTGTTTGCTCTTTGAGGTGAGTATGTTTTACTTTCTTGGTGT
>JACCDZ012086018.1_pt1 | contig 10192 bp, 12 predicted proteins | sample 7449551 | NCBI WGS metagenome assembly JACCDZ01 (sample SAMN15323452, study PRJNA562643) | freshwater metagenome | isolation source: river surface water | place: USA:Blue River Watershed | collected 2017-08-18
AAGATGTGATAAGACCACGAGGTCTACCAACAATCTCACCAATAATATCTAGTTGTTTACCAGCAGCTGTATCAATACTACGAAGCTGCATCAGTTTCTGTATTTGGCTTTGGAGAGTAGCCTGTTCAGAAATAAGAAGTCTTAAATACTTCTCAAAAATAGGCTTGTCTTTAAACTGTTCAGTTACTCTGGCAAAAGCTTCTTCAAGGTATTCTACATATTGAAATTCATTCACGCAGATACTCCTTATATTGTTGTGATTTCAATATTCACATCATACAATGTTGCAATCTGATCATAGTTGATTGTGATGTTGCTTACACCAACAGGACTTGGTGCTGTGCCAATAGTAAGTGAATTAACCTGATGACCCGGAACATTGTTGATAGGTGTGAACAATCTTGTATACACAACACTATCACCGATTGAATAGTTGTCAGCGAAGTAGTCAAGCAACTCTTGTTTAACAAGTGTTGTACCCTCACCCGGAAAATCCCCGTTGACATCAAGAGTCATCTTGATATAAATTGTAATTGGTGTTGGTCTTTTGAACGAAACAGAATGTTCAATGCCTTGACTGTCAATAACTTGTACTGTTGTAGTGCCGAAAGACTTAATACCTGTTGGCTTGTTATTCCAGATAGCATTACCAATCTCACTAGACAAACCACCTAATACAATAGGCATGAAAGCGTGTGGAGGGATACCTTTAGCGTCAGTGGCATCGGTATCATTCTCATACACTACAACTTTCTCAACACCTTCTACTGATATAATCTCAGATATAATAGATTCAATAATGTTGCCAGCTTGCGTAAATTTAACATTTCTGAATCGCTCACGAAGCTCTTCATCTGTCTCTTCTAATCTACCCGTTGTTGCGGGGAGTGGATTATACACACTATCAAGACCAATTTGTGGTACACTGATATTTGTCAGAGCATTTGCAAATTCTTCAATAACTCCAATCTCATCGCAAACAATAGTACCGAGCTTAATTACTTTATTACAAATAAGATTTGTACTAATTTCAAATGTAACTACTTGGAAGGGGTCTAGTCTCTCAATAAACAGATCACCATTCTTGTAATAAGTTTTAACTACAGCAGATGCGTTAGTGTCAATGTTTGTTTTAAGAGCAGCAAGAATCTCAGCAGATGTAGCAGATGCGTCAGACACAATTGAGAACGTAGTGTATGTCACACCAAGATCATTTGTATATCTTACAAAATATGTTGTACTGTTAGCTACTGTCAGTGTATTAAAACCTATACCTGTAGCATCTGTCAGATTGAAATAAACAGGGGCAAGCAAGCTATAATCTTTGAGGGTGTTTACACTTCTCACCTTTGTTTGTAAGCTTGCAAACTGTTCATTAGTTCCTTCAAACAAACATTGAGCAGATGTAGCAGCAGATTGGAATCTTGTAATACCACTCAATGCAACCATATTATCCAATGCTACGCCAGATGCAGTTGCTGGGTTAAAGGCATCATACACTTGTTGTGAAGCTTGCCACAAGTCAGTGAGGGATGGTGTAACGAGTGCAATCATTCTACCAAGGGCAGTGTTATCACTAACATCAACAGTATCACCAGCTGGAGCCAAATCAGAGAAGAGACTTGTTGCTGTGGATTGTAAATCTGTAAGTATTTCTTCAAATCTTTTTAGAGAAAAGCCTTCTTCTGTAAGACCAGCCATGTTATGCTCCGATGTTAATTGTTATTGGTTGTGTGACGCCTTCGGATGTTCTTACAGTGAATGTAACTTGTAATGCCCTCAATGAATTATCAAGAGAACTTTCATAAGTTACTATTTCAATTACACCTGCATCGTCCAATATTTGTTTCTGAAATATTGTGTCTACAGTTGACTTGCTTCTTATTTTACCAAAAATCTTCTGATAGTAAGGGACACCAGCAACTGTATTTATAAAGTATTCACCAAGGAATGTTTGCAATCTAACTTTCAGTCTTTGAGAGACAGTTGTTAGTTGGTTATCTGTAACAGGAGCTTGTCCGTTTATAAAGATAATATCGTGAAGGTCTTCGTCGAGAAGTAAATCCATTATACTGGGCCTCCAGTTTGTGATGGGCCAGCCTGAACACCAATGTGTTTGTGCGTATTCATATTAATACCACCAAGGGTGAATGTCCCAACCTGAGTTATGTTTCCGTTGAATGTCATATTACCTGTCCAAACACTATTAGCAACATCCATTGTCATAGAGCTTGCATTAATGTCAACAGTTGTAGCATTGACAATAGCGTCAGTGCAATTAAGTGTAATCTTTTGGTTTGTGTTAATTACACAATCACCATTCGATTTAAGGCGTATCTCCACTTCATTGCCACTACCAAGGTTATGTGATATCACACTATCTTGTGTACTGTGCGACCATGTATGTTTTGACGGGCTGTTAGTGCTTGCACTGAAGGGAAAGAGGCCGGGTATTGCGATAGCGTCTCTTTTATCAAAACGTCTATAATCATTTGGAATAGTGGGTGCACCAGTGCCCATCTTAAAGTTATCAATACTCTTATGTGCAAATATACACAGAACAGTATCCCCAATGTTTATCGGGAATGTAAAGCTAGATGTTTTACTGGCAGGGAACATTACAGGAACACCAAGAATTGGTGGATGTTCCTCAACAGCACCACTCTTATATAAGTTCTTTACACTTGGTTGAACATCTACTTTACAAGAATTCAGATTGTCATATACCTTCATGACTATGCAAGGAATAGAAGTGTACATTTTAGATGAACTATAATTGAATGAGTTTGTCAGAAGTTCCTGTAAACTAATATCTTGCATATTTAATCCTTATTCAAAATCTTTTTCTTGTGGTATATCGCAGTAACATTCAACATACCAATCATTGTCTCGATATGATCCAAAGTGTCTAGTGTCTGTAACCTTGAAATAACCAGTTATCTTGTTGCTTATCAAGTGTACAATCTTGCCCGGAACTATATCAGGATTCAACAGGGCTTTAAACTGAACACCCTCTCTCCTTGATTTGTCACCTTTCTGCTTGCGACTAGAAGGTGTGGTGTAGTAAGGAATTTCAACCAAACCAGTTTTCTCGGAAAGTACAACGGCAGTACCCTTATCCTTGTGGCTCAAACCTCCTGCGTCAGTCACTGTGAGCGTGTTCTGGTCAATTGAATACTCAAGGCCGAATGTCTCTGAAAGCTCTTCTAACGCTCTCTTTGGCGTCCCTGTGAGGGGGTATCCAAAAGGGATTGTATTGTTGATATTCAATCCAGAGAAAATTCCTCTTACAACTCCGGGCATTGAACCACGTATTTCTTCAATAACATCTTTCACCGTTTTACCATCAGGTACTGTACTAGATAGTGTTTGGTGGTTAAGGGCAACATACCCCTCACCTAATAGCAGCTGGGTTACTTTATCTGGCCCTTGTCTGCGTGTAGACACCTGAACCACCTCACCATAGAACAATCTTTTTAAAGGGGTATTCTCATCTGTATACCCACAATAGAATTCACAAGCGAGGAATTCAGTGAATTTGTTGAGGGTTTCATCAGATAAGTTATATATTTCAATACTTACCGAATTACCCTTCTTTTTATTATCGGAACTTTTAGACACTTCAAACGTGACCTGAAGATTCTCAATCAGAACACCAGTGCCTGCTTTGTAGTCACCGACAATCAATCGGTATCCCCTATCACGTTGAAGCATTTAAATCTCCTAGTATAAATAATATAAATTATAATATTGAGCCATAGCTGATGCAGATGTTTTAAGCAATCCTGCTTCTTTTGACTTCGGAAGTAATATCATATACCCACTAAGACCATCATCGTTTAATGAATAATCTGCAAGCATTGGATAGCTACTAACTAGCTTATAACCAAGAAGGACAGGACTACCATCCTCCTTAACTATATCTAATCTCCATCCGTTGTCTCTTTCATTCCACAAGAATGTCAAAGTAAACCTAGCGCCTTCGATGGCTGTTGAATATGTATAATACTGATCCTCATATAGAGGTAATTGAATTATCTTCATAGTCCGAGAGCCTTATTAACAAGATCGAATAATTTCAAGCCACCCGCAGAAACTAGTTCATACAATCCGCTTGTGTCAGTTAGCTTTGTTTCATGATCTTTCGCATCAAGTACATCTTCTGGGCTATCGGCTGTTCCACCAGTTCCTGTGTCGCCTACTGGTGTAGAGATATTACCTTTACTCTTCTTAGATGATGTTTTACCAGATATCTCTTGGGCTACATCATCAGACAATTTCTCATCTCTTAATGAAACAAATGTAACTTGTTCAATGTCGATATTTAAATCGAAACTATCGCCCGTATCTACAGTCTCTGCAAAAGTGATATTACTAATATAACAATCATCATGTGATTTCTTAATTACACCAAGGTGTGAGAACTCAAGAATAGATACAAGCTCATGGTTTCTCTCAACAGTTTTCAGTATTTCCTCAACGGTATACACCCAATCTGGACGTTGTGAGTTTGGAACATTAACTGAAGGTGGAGATACTCCAGTAAACTGAGTTACACTTTGTGGAAGATATTTAAACAACTTACTAGCGCCTTTCCCAATTACAGGTGAAGCACCATCTGGGATTGGTTGTGAATTATATATTCGTCTATCGCTAAGTTTGTAAGCAGCAGCATCATTTTCATAAATGAATGGTCTGGTTGTGTTAAAATCAGCATTGGTGATAACGCCAGTAAGAGAGAACTTTGGGTTTTCCTTGCTAACATTATCAGTAATTGTTGACCCACTTTCAATAGGGTGTTTTGTGATGGAGCTTGAATACTGCCGTGAATAACTCACGACAGCATCCATCCATATCAAGTCACCATTCTTTCTCTTAATAGCAATACTCATTAATTATCACCATTCATTTCAATTGCTGCTTTGGTGAGAGTTGCTTTCATGTATTCTTCAAATACATTTGAACCCATCATTTGATCAGGTGAACCATTGAATACTACAGAAAGATCACCAAAATACACGGCATTTGTTGATGCCGGTTTACCCAGTATAGCCTCTCTGTTATCAGCAGCAGCCTTCATGTTAGCAAGCAGTTGTTCAGGTGTAGGCATTGGTAAACCACGAGCAGACATTTGTCTTTCAAGAAGAACTCGCTTATTATTGGTATACTCAGGGTCACTGTTTAGGCCAGCATAGTAACTGTCTCTGTCTGTCTGCAATGCAGCGTTCTCTGACGCCTGATAAGCCATAGTACCACCAACGCCAGCCATCAGTGCGAGGATTAGAGGGTGTTTCAATATTGACGAAAGACCACCAAACAATCCACCTTTACCTGCGCCCGGAATACTACCCATACCACCACCTATCTTACCTATGGCATTGGCAACCATAAACAATGCACCAGCAAATGCTGCTGCGCCTGCGGCTGCTGCCAACCATTTGTTTTCTTCCATGAAAGCTAAGAATTCGCCAGTAAGACTCTTCCCACCTCGCATACCAACGGCAACGTCTTCAAGTACAAGAAGAAACAACCCAAGAGCAGCAGCAATTCTACCGAAGTGAGTAGCAAGGATTAGTGCACCAGCAGCAAATATGCTTAGGTTTGTTCCACCAATTCCTAACGAATCACCGAGCCTATCAAATCCATCAATCAGACTTGTAAGGTGAATTCCTGCCTCAGTCATGAAGTCGCCAAGACGATCTATACTAACACCAAGAGAGTTAATTAACTTAGTGTTGTCCTTGAGGAAGTTAGACATGCTTGCAAACATCTTAGCAAATCCGCTGTCACTTCCAGCAATAGCCATCATTTCAACCATGTCGCTTACAGCGTTGTTGAATCTTGCTTGTTCTGCGGCAGTGGTTTTCATTGCTTTTTCTAAAGCACCACCAGCCTTAGCCCTCTCTTCAAGAATCCTTGAGAACTCTTCAAGCACATCTACTGATCTTACAGTACCTGCCTCCATTGCCTTAAACAATTTAGCGGAAGCATCTTTGCCTGTACCAAAACCAGCAGCCTGAGCCATTGCTGAGATAACTCCGGGCATACGCTCTGCTACATTTATGTTCAGGGAGGGTCGTTAATCCTCCCCCGCTTTATTCAAGCTGCTACACGTTTCCGTGTAGATCAGACTATATCTTCTCCATTTAAAAGGAGTCTACCATTTCCACTCACTTGAGTGTACGCCTTACGGCTAGTCGTTGAACCTTCTCTTTCGAGCTTGGCTGCTGATCGCCCAATCTTGACAATTTTCAAACATTCACGCCCGATATTACTATCCACGTTGTAGTTTGTCAAGCTCTAAGGGGTTTCCAGCAATTAGATAGATTATTCACTAACGAGTTTCCCCGTTAGGCAGCTAACATTAACTGACCTTTGAGTTCTTCGGACATTACCTGCCCTTTCGTTGTGTTCAACAGTGTTCGTTAATCACTGCCCGTTCTCTTATGAACTGCTGCATATCTCTATGCAGACCAGACTATATCATCACCCTCTAAATTGTAGGGTGTGTAGCACTTTGGGTCACTTGACCCTACTCCCTTGCGGGATAGTCGTTGAACGTTCTCCATTTTAAGGAGCTTCGCTGCTGATTGCCCAATCCTTTGATTTTCAAGCGTTCACATCTACCGTTTCCAGTTATGTTGTAGCTCAAAGGCTCTAAGGGGTTTCCAGCAATTCACTACATTATTCGACACATGTTACCATGTGAAGGAACTAATTATTAATTCATCATCTGCTCGATGGCTCTCATGCCACCTTTTGTATCATCGGTTGATAAACCCATTACCCTAGCATATTTAGATACACCACTGAAAATGTTCTGAACACTTCCTGTTGACATACCAGCACTTGTACCAGATGCAAGCATTCTAGTATAAGCAGGGGTTGTGGCTCTATAATCAAAACCTACTTGGTTTGCTAGGTTACGAACCCATTGTACTTGTGCATTACCAGCTGCATCATTCTGTGCTTGAGTGTTAGTTGGGAGGGCTGTAACAGCACCCATCGCCAATCTCTGACCTTGCATTTCCTGACTCACCCTATTAAGGTTCATCATTGCAAAACCACCACCAATGCCCGGAATAAATCCAGAAAGGTTGCTTGTTGCAGCACCGAGAGCACCACCTACTGTGGCTCTACCCATTATACTGCCACCACGACCTCCTACAGAGCCTCCAGATACACGATTAGCTAATGCCTGCGCTCTGCGTTCACCAGCTTCAATAATCGCAGCAGCACGCTTTGCACCGGCTTCACGGATAGCTGCTGTACGAGCAGCCATTAGCTGTTCACGCTTGGCAACATTCTCTTGTATTCTAGCTAAGTTTTGAGCAGCCTTTGTTCTACGATTATCTTCACGAATAGCTTGACTATGAAGTCTTTCCGCAGCGGCTCTCATTTTATTGTTTAGTTTTTGTGCTTCTGCCATCTGTGAATCAGACCCAAGAGCACCAAACATTTTATCGTACATTGCTTGCTGGGAAGCCCTAGCTTTAGCAGTCATTGTTTTAGAGCCAGAAGTTAGCCCAGAAACAGAGTTTCTAAAATTACCTGCCCATGCTTTTGAGTTTTTCCCAGCAGCACCAACCCATCTTGATGAACGAATTTTTGCAAAATTAGGGTCAGCGAATATACTATTACTTGCATTTATTTTGGTACGTGAGTTAGTTTTACGAACCTTCTCATATACCTTATTTAGCTTCTCATATTGCTTCTGCCGTTCTGCTAATACTTTGTTGCCAGCTTGAATAGATTTGTTCTCAGCATCAGCAGCCTTGCTAGTACCTTTAAGGATACCAGACATTGCTCTGCCACGAGATTCAACCTTTTCAAGTTTACCAACGATCTTAGATAAATTCTTTTCGAGAGTATTAAGAGAGCGTTGGTTTACCTTTATACCTAATTCCGCAAAGAAATCTGCAATTTTTGTAGCGGCCATACATCACCTACTGTTATTATTTTTCTTTTGGAGTTGTTCATTCTTTTTATGCTCTTCGGACACTAGAGTTTGTTGAACATCTATAATCTCCAAAAGATCGTAAGCATCTTGTACAGTGTACTTAGTTTGCAAATCATGTAGACTTGCAAGCTTTAATTCGCTTGTGATGATAGTCAAGATTTCAAACTCTTGACTAAATTCATCCATCACTCTTTGTTGCTCTCTACTCGGCCTAGACTCTGTTGTTACAGTTCTTGTTCTGAACCGAGTAGTGTAAAAACGCTTCCAAAGTTAAACTCTACAATCTCTTTAACCAGAGTGAACAGTCTGGTATAATCACCAGAGAACTCAGCATCAAAGTTAATGGTCATAGTTCCTTTGGTTGCAGAAGAAACAATATCCTTAACCAACACTTCGACATCTACTGAGTCGAGGTTGTCAAATAGTTTCTCCATAGCAATACTTACAGGGTTTACGCCGTCCTTCTCACCCTTGATCAGTTCACTGAAAGCTGGGCCAATAAGTTTAGTAAGTTGCTTGAGGGTTTTAAGACCCTTTGTTGCAGGCATCGAAGTGATCAGGAACTCATCTTCCCCAATCTTGATTGTGCACTGTTTTATAGCCATGTTTGTATCCTCCTAATTGTTATTAAAATTTGTCCAAAACGCTGTTTGTAATTTTAGATGTAACATCATCAACAAAATCAGTTGTTGAATTAAAGATGTCAGGTAGTGGTTTCGCATTACCTTTTACGGACGCGAGAGTGCTCATCATTTGGATAGTCCAAATTCTGTTTGTTAAATTTTCATTAAAGGTAACTGTCGGAAACGACGAGACATATGCTTCAGAAGAAGATATTTTGGTTAAACCAGAATTATCTATTATTGAGACTTGAAGGCGAGCAGATTGCAAAGCCATATCAGCGAGAAGTAATTCAGTAAGAACATCATTACTTATTGAGGTTTGTAAAAACTCTAATTTAAGCGTTGCGCTTGTGTCAAGAGTTTGCCTACGTGAATTTCTTCCTCTAATACCACGAAGCATCGTAAACGCTTCCGCAGTCCATGAAACTTCTACAGATACAAGATCAGTCATCCTGTATCCTTCTATGTCAATTACTACATCAGATGGTGAGTATGTTAGAATGTTAGACATTTATCCTCCGAACAATCCAAAGTCTCTGAGAAGTGGTAGCAGTGAAGTACCAAAGAACGCAACACTTTCAGCAGAAGATAGATCAGAGTTACCACCAACATTTAATGAGGCCTGTGTGCAACCAATTACCCAAGTTCTTGTTTCCATTCCATTACTAAATGTAACTCTAGGAATATCCTCAACCCAAGCGGTTAATGCCATGAATGTAGTTGAGCCACGGTTATCTTTAATAAATAGAGGGAATTTACCAATCTGTGTAGCTACATCAATATTGTATATAGCAGAAAGTATATCGTTTGACTGTGATGATTGTGCAAGTGTCAGCTCAACCTGATAACCAGAGTCTTTATTGTAAACTCTTGCTCTACCACCATCCATTGATTTAGCTGATGTGAATGGTTTTACTTCTTTAAATATGTCAACAAATGTGCCGTCTGCATATCCGTCCAGAAGATACATACCAGCAATGCTTATTGTTACATCTTGTGGTGAATAATGAAGAATTCCCATATTGTCTCCAAATAAAAGGGGCCGAAGCCCCTATTACGAGTAATGCCGACGATGGTTACGCCCAACGAGGGTCTACAGTGTAGCCAAGCTGACCAAGTACACCTTGATCTTCAGCCGACAACGATGAGTTACCACCGATGAACTGCTCAAGACGGACTGCCTGAATCTGCCATTCACGAGTTTGCATCGAATTACCAAACTCAGAACTTGGAACTACGGCAATATAAGCTTCAGCGGAGAAGTATGTACTACGGCCAGAGTTATCTTTTACTGTGATCGAAAACAAACCAGAAGAGTTACGGCTATTCTTGTCATTGATATACAGCTGAGAAAGAATGTCGTTACTGTTGGAGGTTTGTTGAAGAGGGAGAGTAAGAGTTGCAGAGGTGTTAGCTTTGTAAATACGGGTGTTAGTATCATCCGCACCAGTGTATAGTTCAAATGTATCACTATTTCTTTCGATGGATACAATGCTGTCTTCAGAGAAGCCAGATACAATGTGCGTTACACCAGTTGATTCTTGCGACAAGATGATTGTTATATCGTTAGGACTATATGTTGCTAATGTTTGTGCCATGTTTTGTTCCT
>JACCDZ010012863.1_pt1 | contig 10191 bp, 10 predicted proteins | sample 7449551 | NCBI WGS metagenome assembly JACCDZ01 (sample SAMN15323452, study PRJNA562643) | freshwater metagenome | isolation source: river surface water | place: USA:Blue River Watershed | collected 2017-08-18
ACGGTTGACGGCTTGGCTGGCGTGGCCAATCACGAAATCGATGTCGTCCTCGGTGGTAAAACGACCGAGGGTGAAGCGAATGGAGCTGTGCGCGAGTTCATCGCTGAGGCCCAGTGCGCGCAGCACATAGGACGGTTCCAGCGAGGCCGAGGTACAGGCCGAACCGGACGACACGGCAAGATCTTTCAGCGCCATGATCAGCGACTCGCCTTCCACGAAATTGAAGCTGACATTGAGGTTGCCAGCGATACGCTGCACGGCATCGCCATTGAGGAAGACCTGCTCCAGGCCCTGCAGGCCCATCCAGAGCTTGTCACGCAATACGCGCAGACGATCTTGCTCGGCGTGCATCTCCAGCTTGGCCAGACGGAAGGCTTCGCCCATGCCGACCAGCTGATGCGTGGCCAGCGTGCCTGAACGCATGCCGCGCTCGTGACCACCACCATGAAGCTGTGCTTCCAGACGCACACGCGGCTTGCGACGCACATACAGCGCGCCCACGCCCTTGGGGCCATAGGTCTTGTGCGCGCAGAAGCTCATCAGATCAACTTTCATCGCCTCAAGATCGATGTCGATCTTGCCGGTCGACTGCGCGGCATCGACATGGAACAGGATGCCGCGAGCGCGCGTGATCTCGCCGATAGCCGCGATGTCAGTAATGGTGCCGATCTCGTTGTTCACATGCATCAGCGATACCAGCAGCGTGTCATCGCGCAATACCGCTTCGACTGCTGCCGGATGAATCAGGCCCGTACCTGCTTCCGGGTCAAGATAAGTGACTTCAAAGCCTTCGCGCTCGAGCTGACGGCAGGCGTCCAGTACAGCCTTGTGCTCGATTTTCGAGGTCACAATGTGCTTGCCCTTGCTTTTGTAAAAGCCAGCCACGCCTTTGATGGCGAGGTTGTTCGATTCGGTGGCGCCGGAAGTCCAGACGATTTCACGCGGATCGGCATTGACCAGTGCAGCCACATGGCCACGCGCATCCTCGACAGCCTCTTCCGCCTGCCAGCCGTAGAAATGCGAACGCGAAGCCGGGTTACCGAAGTTCCCCTCGACGCGCAGGCAGTTCATCATGGCTTCGGCCACGCGCGGATCCACGGGTGTCGTCGCGGAATAGTCGAGATAGATCGGACGCTTCATGAATAACCCCTAACACTCAATTCAGTTCACCGCTGCCAAGCTGGCACCGGACTCAATACCTTGGCGGCGACGCACTTGCGCCTCGCTCTGGCGGATAGCCACTGCCTGCACCTGCCGCCGCGTTAACAATTCCTGCAAGCTGATGTTGGCGAGGAAATGATGGATTTGTTCGCTCAAGTCCGTCCATAGTTCATGGGTCAGACAGGTCACGCCTTTCTGGCAATCGCCTTGGCCACCACAGCGCGTGGCATCCACCGACTCATCCACGGCATCAATGATGTCGGCCACATAAATTTCATCGGCCAAGCGCGCCAGCTGATAGCCGCCGCCCGGCCCGCGCACGCTGCTGACCAACGCGCCCTTGCGCAACTTGGCGAACAACTGCTCCAGATACGACACCGAGATCGACTGGCGCTCGGAGATATCACTGAGGCTGACCGGTCCTTTTTGCGCATGCAACGCCAGATCCAGCATCGCCGTTACAGCGTAGCGGCCTTTGGTAGTTAATCGCATGCGTGACCTCGCCACTTGTCCTAGTATTTCAGTAGGATATTAATTCCTAGTGAAATAGTCAAGTATTAGACCTAGCGGAACGGTCGGGATTGTAGGGAGGTCGAGCCGACTTTGCCAGCCTGCATTATGCTGATTTCACTGTCACGCCGACTCTGCTAGCTCGGCTTGACTGTCGCTAGCGTCGTCGCCAGCAAGGCATCCGGCTTTTGATCGCAGACATTGATACCGGCTTCTTTTAAGGCCTTGCAGAACATGTCCATGCGCGCTTCGTTAGCTTGCATATGGTCGAGCAGATCACGCATGGCATCCAACACTGGGTCCGGCAGGTCCGGATTGGCTGCATAAGCCTGGAACCCAATCTTTGCAGCGTAGTCACGACGCGCCTGCTCTTCGGCATCCACCTCAGCGCGAATGATGATGCGGCCCGGCGTGCCCACCACGGTGGCACCAGCCGGCACGGGCTTTACCACCACGGCATTGGAGCCAATGCGTGCGCCCGCTGACACCGTGATTGGCCCCAGCACTTTCGCCCCCGCCCCAACCACCACGCCATTTTCCAACGTGGGATGGCGCTTGCCTGCGTCCCAGGACGTGCCGCCCAGCGTTACGCCGTGATAGAGCGTGACATCATCGCCAATTTCTGCCGTTTCGCCGATGACCACGCCCATGCCGTGATCAATAAAGAAACGACGGCCGATTTTTGCGCCCGGATGAATCTCGATGCCGGTCCAGAATCGCGACAGCGTCGAAATAAACCGTGCCAAACCCTTCCAATTCGCATGCCACAACGCATGCGACCAGCGATGTGCCATCGCAGCATGCAGGCCGGGGTAATTCAGTAAAACCTCGAAGCGCGTACGCGCCGCAGGGTCACGGGCAAAAACAGAATCAATATCTTCACGAATGCGATCAAACATCGGTTTTCCCCGAGGATTTCGCGGTAAGGGATACGCCACCGCGACCAACTTTTTCGCCACTCAGCGCCAGCACACGCTTGAAGAAGCCGCGCAAGAGATTGTACTCCGGCCGATCCAGGCGCGTGCGACCGAACAGGCGACGGAGACGCGTCATGATCTGACGGGGGTTCTCGGGATCGAGAAAGCCGATAGCGATTAGGGTGCGTTCGCAGTGGGCGTAAAATTGGGTCATGTCTTCGCCATTCACCAGTTCTTCATCCCACGGCACTAGAGTCATGGGCATGCTCGGCTGCGGGTGTGTATCTGACTCAGGCTGGGGACGCTGCGAGTCCAGTCCGGCCGCCGCGCTGCATCGTGGCGGCGTTCCCTCGGACTCAACGAGCAAATGCGCCATGCGCGCCTCATACGCCAACACCTGAACGGCAGCCGCCACATTGAGCACCCCATACTCCGGATTAGTCGGAATAAACACATGGGCATGGCAAAGCATGAGCTCGTCGTTGGTCAAGCCACGGTCTTCGCGACCAAAGACAAAGGCAACCTTGGCACCGATGCGCGCGTGCTGCTCGGCAGCCTCGCCCGCGCTGCGGGCATCGAGCTGCGGCAGGCCTATCGTGCGATTGCGCGCACTGGCACCGAGCACCAGCTGGCAGTCGGCTATCGCCTCCTCCAGCGTGGCCACAACACGCGCCTGCGCGAGTACGTCAGAGGCGCTGGAGGCCAGCGAACTGGCATCGGCATGCGGGAAAAGCTTAGGGGCGACCAACACGAGGTCGTGCAAGCCCATGGTTTTCATGGCACGAGCAGCAGCACCGATATTGGCCGGCAAGGTCGTGTTGACGAGGATGATGCGAGTCGAGATGTTCATAGGGCGCGCATGTTACACTATGCGCCTCAACCGTTCTTTATCAGAGTCTGTTCCATGCAACCCATGCTGACCATGGCGCTGCGCGCCGCTAACTTGGCCGCTGACATCATCGCCAAGGCCGCCGACCGCCTCGACCTCGTCGATGTCGAAGCCAAAGGCCTCAATGATTACGTGACGCAAGTCGATAAGGCCGCCGAACGCGCCATTATCGAGTTCATCCGCAAAACCTATCCCAGCCACGCGATTCAGGCTGAAGAGTCGGGCTTTGTGGCCGGCAAAGGTGGCGAGCAGGAATGGCTCTGGATCGTCGATCCGCTCGATGGCACAACCAATTTTATTCACGGCTTCCCGCAATACGCCGTGTCGATCGCTATTCAGCATAACGGCGTCACCGAGCATGCCGTGGTTCTGGACCCGATGCGTCGCGAGGCCTTCAGTGCCAGTCGTGGCGGTGGCGCTGCCATGAACGGTCGCCGCCTGCGTGTGTCTGAACGCCGTGGCCTGGAAGGCGCGCTGATCGGTACCGGCTTCCCCTTCCGCCCCGACCAAATGCATGCAATGGATGGCTACCTGAACATGTTCAAGGCCGTTGCCAGCCAGACTGCCGGCCTGCGTCGTGCCGGCTCGGCTGCGCTGGATCTGGCCTATGTGGCGGCGGGTCGTCTTGATGGTTTCTTCGAGTTTGGTCTCGCACCGTGGGATATTGCTGCCGGCGAGCTGATCATTCGCGAAGCCGGTGGTTTGGTATCCGACTTTGTTGGCGGCCACGGCTATCTGGAAAGCGGCAATATCGTTGCTGGCAACGCCAAGGTATTCAAGGGCTTGCTAACCACCCTAGCCCCACATCTGCCAGAAGCGCTCAAGCGCTAAACCGAGCTCGGGGGGATGCCGCAAGGCATCCTCTGCGATCGTGCAATCGCTTACAAACCTTTGAAGCTATGTGAAATGCCAACGCGCACATTGCTGAAATCGTAGGCATTTTCGATTTGATTGGGTTGACTCATGTCGGCCCAGCGGGCCTCCATAAACACGTTGGCATCATTGAACTCCCGGCGCAGGCCAAACAAGCCCTCATAAGCACTGCCACGAGTCATCTGCATCATGCCAGCACTGGCATAGGCAGAATAGGTGTCACTGATTTTGTACAGGCTATCTACCCCTAAACCCATACCGAAATTGCTGGCAACAGCAAGGTTCTGCGCGGGATTTGACCATTGATAGCGTACAACTTCGGCTCGCGGCGACACATGAAAATCACCCGAATTCGGCAGATTCCAAGACAGGCCATTCCGCTGCTGAATGAAGCTGATGGCATTGCCATTCTGGCAACCAGACACCTGGCACGCCACGCCATCCAGTTTCGATTCGCTGCTAACCAGACTTAAACCTGCATCGGGGGCATGAATCCCACCCTCAATCGCATCGAAAGCACTGCGCAATCGCTTCTCGTCTAAAGAAAGCGGCAGCAACGGGGTGGGCAGCTTCGAGAAAAGGTCTTTCAGCGATAGCCAAGGCCGAAGCTCGGCACCATGTGCGCCGCCTGCGGTCAGAGAAATTGCCAATATCAGCTTCTTTTTCATAGCCTGCACAGTCAGTAAGTGAGGTATATGTTAAGAGTTGCTTAATTTTCACACAACAACAAGAGTGCTTCTGTTTGGGCACTGTTGTTGTTCAGTGAACTCGTCAACTCATCAGCTGATAAGGGCCACCTTGGACTAATGCTTTTTGATAGGCCGGCCGCGCTTGAATTTTCTGCAAAAAGGCACTAACTGCAGGCCATTTGGCATCGAGCCCGCCACGCGCCGCGGCCGCTTCAATAGGAAAACTCATTTGAACATCTGCTGCCGTGAAATCATCGCCAGCAAACCACGCTGAACGACTCAGCTCGGCCTCCAAATAATCCAGATGCTGGGTAATTTGCGGATCAATGAAACTCTTCTGCACGCCTTGTGAGATCTTTCGCACCAGCGGCCTAAGCAACGCCGGCAAGGCAGGCGACTTTGGCAAGAAGGAAAAGACCAGTTTCATGAGCAACGGCGGCATGGCGGAGCCTTCGGCAAAATGCAGCCAGTAGGTGTAGCGCCGGCGCTCTGCTGTGCCGGCGGCAGGCTGCAGACGACCTTGGCCGTAACAATCAATCAGGTACTCAATGATCGCGCCTGATTCAGCGACCGTGATATCCCCATCGGTAATGACCGGCGACTTGCCTAAGGGATGCACAGCCCGCAACTCAGGTGGTGCCAACAGGGTCTTGGCATCACGCTGATAGCGCACCACCTCATAGGGCAAGCCCAGCTCTTCGAGCAGCCAGAGTATACGCTGCGACCGCGAGTTATTGAGGTGGTGAACACGAATCACGGGCGGTCATCCTCTTCTTTTTTCACTTCAACGATAAAGTCTTCCTTGGACAGACCCATTGCCAGCGCATAGCTGGTGGCAATGTAAATCGACGAGTAAGTGCCTGCGAAAAGACCGATCAGCATGGCAATCGAGAACCACTTCAAGGCAGTCCCGCCGAGCAACAGCAGCGAGAGCACAACCAGCACGACAGTCGCAACCGTCATGACGGTACGGCGCAGGGTTTCTGTCAGCGAAATATCCACAATTTCGACGACATCGGCGCGGCGCAGCTTGCGGAAATTCTCACGGATACGATCGAACACCACCACGGTATCGTTCAATGAGTAGCCGATCAGCGCCAGTACAGCCGCCAGCACCGTAAGGTCAAACGGCAGGCCAAAGAGCGAGAACATGCCGACCGTAAACAGCACATCGTGGAACAGGGAGATGACCGCGCCCACCGCAAACTTGAAGCGATAGCGAATGGCGATATAGATCATCATCATGCCGAGGGCCACAGCGACCGCCAGCAGCGACTGGGCATAGAGCTCATCGCCGACCTGCGAGCCGACGCTGTCGACCTGCAAGGCTTGCGCAGGATTGCCCGGCGTGGAGGCCAGCTCGGCGATCTTGCGACCGAGCAATGTGGCATCGCCCGGCTGCGGCGGCAGACGCACCTGCAGCGAGTTGGCACCGCCAAGGTACTGCACAACGGCATCGTGAATGCCGCCCGCTGCCAGCGCATCGCTGACTTGCGACTGCTGGGCCGGCTGAGCGAAATGCAGCTCGATGGATGTGCCGCCAGTGAAATCCAAGCCCAAATTGAGGCCGCGAGTGATCAACGAACCCAAGCCGATGAGCACCACCAAGGCAGACACCATGGCCATGCCACGGCGATAGCGCATGAAGCGAATAATGCGAACGTCAGACATGAGCCTTCCTCAAATACTTAAGCGGGTGACGCGGCGGCCACCGTAAATCAATTGCACGATGCCGCGCGTCACCGTGATGGCGGTAAACAGCGAAGCCAGAATGCCGATGAACAGCGTCACGGCAAAGCCCTTGATGGGGCCGGTGCCGATGGCAAAGAGAATGACCGCCACGACCAGTGTGGTGACATGGGAGTCGATAATGGTGGCAAAGGCGCGATCATAACCGGCGAGAATCGACGACACGGGCGACAGACCACGCGCAAGTTCTTCACGAATACGTTCGTAAATCAGCACGTTGGCATCCACTGCCATGCCTACGGTGAGCACGATGCCGGCGATGCCAGGCAACGACAGCGCGGCACCGATGGCACCCATCGCCGCCACCACAATCGCCACGTTAATCAGCAAGGCAACATTGGCGATGATGCCAAACACGCGGTAGAACACCAGCATGAACAAGGCAACCAGTGCGAAGCCAACCTGCGTTGAAAGCACGCCCTTGTCGATATTGTCCTGACCTAGGCTGGGGCCGACGGTACGCTCTTCAACGAAGTACATGGGTGCAGCCAGCGCACCAGCACGCAGCAGCAGCGCCAGCTCCTGACCTTCGGCCGGCGAATCAAGGCCGGTAATGCGGAATTGCGAACCGAGCATGGATTGCACGGTGGCAACATTGATCACGCGCTTGTCGGTATAGGGCTCACGCACTTCGGTAACCTTGCCGGCGGCATCGGTATCGAAACGGATACGCTGCTTGTTTTCAACAAAAAGCACCGCCATCTGACGACCAACGTTGTCACGCGTGGCATCGGCCATGAGGCGACCACCTCGCGAGTCGAGATTAATATTGACCTGCGGTTGCGAAAGCTCGTCGAAACTCGACTGTGCATTGGTCACGCGCTCACCAGTGACGATCTTGCGCTTCTCCAGCAGCACCATGCCGCCTTGACTACGCTGGAAACGCTCAGTACCTGGCGGCGTTGAAAAGCCTTCGGCCGATTCGGTACTGGTAAAGCGGAACTCTAGGCTGGCGGTACGACCGAGAATACGCTTGGCCTCAGCGGTATCTTGCAGACCCGGCAGTTCGACCACGATGCGACTGCTACCCTGACGCTGTACCAACGCTTCGGCAACGCCCAGTTCGTTGATACGATTGCGCAGAGTCGTCAAGTTCTGACCAACGGCGTAATCGGTAATTTCGCGGCGCTTGATCTGTGTGAAGTCGAGCTTGAGCGCCGGGCCTTCAGCACCCGCCACAGGGGTCACTTGGAAATCGGCAAATTCGCGCCGCACGAGCACGGCGGCTGTATCACGATCAGCCTCGTTGGCGAAGCGAATATCCAGCGCACCACCCGGCAGATCAGCAACGGCACGATAGGCCAGCTGCTTGTCACGCAGCAGCTTCTTGATGTCTGCGACATAACCTTCCTGACGCTGCTCCAGTGCTTTGTCGACATCGACTTCAAGCTGGAAATGCACGCCGCCGCGCAAGTCCAGACCGAGCTTCATGGGCTTGCCGCCGATACTGCTGAGCCAATGCGGCGTGGTCGGTGCCAAGTTCAGCGCCACCACATAATTCTCGCCCAAGGCACGACGCAACACAGCCTGTGCCTGCACCTGTGCTTCAGGCGTATTCAAGCGCAGCAGCACGCCCTTGGCCTGAACTTCATCGCCATGATGAGCAATCTTTGCCTCATCCAGCGCAAAGGCGGCCCGCTTCAGCAGATCAGCATCCACCGGCACACTCGCTTGTGCACCCGAAACCTGCAACGCGGGCTCATCTGGATAGAAATTGGGAAGGGCATAAATCGTACTGACCAACATGACCACGAAGATCAGGGCATATTTCCAGGCGGGGAAACGCATGCGAACACCTGCAGACACAAAAAAAGGAAGCGCCCGACATTCGGGCGCAAGATAACTCAGAGGCTTTTCAGCGTACCCTTGGGCAGACTCGCCACAACGGATGCTTTCTGGACCTTCACTTCCATCGTGTCGCTGAGGGCGATCACGGCAAAGTCACCTTCCAGCTTAACAATGCGACCGAGCAAACCGCCGGCGAAAACCACTTCATCGCCCTTTTGCAGGTTGTCGATGAGTGCACGGGCTTCCTTTTGGCGCTTGGCCTGCGGACGCCAGAGCAGGAAATAGAAAATCACCACAAAGCCAACCAACATGACCAGCTGGCCGGTCATGGACGGTTGACCCGCAACGGCAGCGCCACCTTCAGCCATGGCATCAGAAATCAGGAAACTCATTGCAACACTCCAATTTTAAGGGTTAAGCGGGGGCGTGGGCAGGCCACGTCGGGCATAGAAGTCATCCACGAAGGCCTGCAATCTACCGGTTTCAATAGCCTCACGCAAACCCGCCATGAGGCGCTGGTAATAGCGCAGATTGTGGATGGTGCCGAGCTGGGCACCGAGCATCTCACCGCATTTGTCGAGGTGGTAGAGATAGGCACGGGTAAAGCCGGTGCAGGCCTGACAGTCGCAGTGCGGATCGAGCGGCCCAGTATCCGTCTTGTACTGGCTGTTGCGGATACGCACGATGCCGTCGGTGACGAAATAGTGACCGTTACGTGCGTTGCGAGTGGGCATGACGCAGTCGAACATGTCGATACCGCGACGCACGCCCTCAACCAGATCCTCGGGCTTGCCGACACCCATGACGTAGCGCGGCTTGTCGGCCGGCAGATGCTCCGGGAGAAAGTCGAGGATGCGGATCATGTCCTCTTTCGGCTCGCCCACGGACAGGCCGCCGATGGCATAACCGTCGAAACCGATCGCTTCGAGGCCCGCCAGCGACTGTAGCCGCAGGTCTTCGTACATGCCACCCTGGACGATGCCGAAAAGCGCATTCGGATTACCTTCATGAGCATCCTTTGAGCGCTTGGCCCAACGCAGCGAAAGCTGCATGGACTTGTCGGCCTCCTGATGCGTGGCCGGGTACGGCGTGCACTCATCGAAGATCATGACGATGTCGGAGCCGAGGTCGCGCTGGATGTGCATGCTGTCTTCGGGGCTCATAAACACGCGGCTGCCATCCACCGGCGATTGGAACTTCACGCCCTCCTCGGTGATCTTGCGCAGCTTACCCAGACTGAACACCTGGAAGCCGCCGGAGTCCGTGAGGATGGGTCCCTGCCATTGCGTGAAATCGTGCAGGTCACCGTGTGCCTTGATGACTTCGGTGCCAGGCCGCAGCCACAAGTGAAAAGTGTTGCCGAGAATGATCTCAGCGCCGATGGCATGGATATCACGCGGCAGCATGCCTTTGACCGTGCCATAGGTGCCGACCGGCATGAATGCAGGCGTCTGCACGGTGCCGCGATCAAAGCTGAGTTCGCCGCGACGGGCCTTGCCGTCGGTGGCTTTCAGGGTGAATTGCATTAGAGCTCCGAAGGCCGGGCCGTGTCATTGGCGGCGGGCTCATTAACATTGAGACCGCGTGCAATGAACATGGCATCGCCATAACTGAA
>JACCDZ010313038.1_pt1 | contig 10190 bp, 10 predicted proteins | sample 7449551 | NCBI WGS metagenome assembly JACCDZ01 (sample SAMN15323452, study PRJNA562643) | freshwater metagenome | isolation source: river surface water | place: USA:Blue River Watershed | collected 2017-08-18
CGGCCATATCAAAGCCAAGAGCAAATATTATTGCCACAACCTCAGGGCCCGAAAGCACCGTTGCGCATTCTGACTGTCGATGACAATGAAGCAAACTTGAAGCTCATTAATACATTACTCAGTGATTTAGTTGAGCACATCGACTCCGCGGAAAATGGTGCTGAGGCATGGCAAAAAGCTTCGCATAGTCATTACGATGTTACTGACATTGATCAGATCTCCAGGCAACTTTTTTGAATATTATATAAATTCATGGCGCGGCCCCCGATCATTCGGATGATTTTCTCTCTGAGATGGTCATATCCATCAAGATAAATATGTTTTTTATCATAATCTTGTACCGATTCAATTAAGTTGATTCCTTCAAAACATTGGAATACCCAGCGTAGTGTCGGGGAAGCATTGGGTTGGTTTATCTGGCTGGGGATCGTCTCGTTTGCTTGCTTCATCGTCTTTCTCATTCGACGCTGCGCGATGGAGTACACCAGTAATGACAAGGTCATAATCATCAGCAAAGCGTCAATACGACTCGGCTTTTTGATAAACAGCGATGAAACAAAAAACAATGGGTCCTTTAAAAATCTGAAGCCTCTTTCCACGGCCGATTGTGCTTTGTAGTGGTGAAGGACAGCTTCTGGGCTGATGTCTTTTTCTGCGGCATTGGTGGCGAGCACAAAACACGATTTCTGCTCGATAGCATGCTGGATAACCTCCTGCTTTTGTTCGATTTCAGCACTGACTTGCCAGAGGATATTTTTCACTGCTGCATCTTTTTTCGGTCGACCTTTTCCTTCATAAGTTTTGTGTTCAATGCAGTCAAACTGTGTCAGGTAGTGATAGGTCGGCTTCTTATTCAAGTCACCTAACGCTTTTATCGCATCTTGTTTGCAAGCAAAACGCTGTGCCTGTAAGTGAAAAAAGTCCTTTTCAAGTTTCAACTTATCGCGTTCGACTTGTTTGGTGATGGTCTTTTTCGCCCGCTCGCCGGCAGCTTTAGAATGCACCACCATCCAGCGTTGCGGTATCCCCATATGCTCTACATGATTGACGGTGTATTGATAGTTGTCATCAATTTTCTGCCATTCTTGTGCCGCCAACGCTTGTGTAATGAGGGTGTTTTCAAGTTTGATGGTGGAAGGGATCAGTGTAATGAAAGTTAACTGCGATAAAAATTCGGCGTTGTCTTTGTGGTACAGTTTACAATCAGCGACCAGATAACTGGGTTGTTTGGTGTTTTTCAGCATCTCCACCAGGGCTTTGGCGCGCTCTTTGAACACTTTGGTATCAGCAGTATTGCCATCCCAATTTTTACAGGCCAGCGGAATTCCACCATCCTGACTGACAATCATTTCCTGAACGACTTGTTTTAAATCAGGGCGATGTGCTTTGCTGTAGCCGTGCGTGATGTGAATAACTTGCTCATCGCTATCCTCGTCAGAACTTCCGGCATAGTCTCCGGTTAATGAATGGCTGGTGGTGTCCAATGACTTGAATGTGCAGTCTACGGCTTCTAACGAACAGGCTTGATGGGACACCAAAGAAAATAAGCTTTCACAGCCAAAATCAGCGCATTGGTCAAGCGTTCTACCTAACTTATGGCGATTAAAGTGCGAGGCGCTGACACCTTCGCGAAACAAATGTTCCATCGGCAGATTGGTGAAAAACTGTGGGCTAAGCGACAGCGGGCGGCTCGAAAATCCTAAGCCATTCATGATCATGCCTTTAATGGCCTCGCCTGGGGTGATTTCCTGCTTGTCATCTTGTGGTAAGTGTTGATCTAGCAAGGGGACAATGTTTAAGTCATCAATGACGCCAGCTACAATGCCATGATGGTCTAACCGTTTGATTTTTAATTTCATATTGCCCCCGAAAGTTGAGGCTATATGATACCGAATGACAGATCAGGCTGGAATATTCAAAATAGAAAAATGAGGTTTTGGTCTGATCAATGTCAGGTCTAAAAATGGTTGAACGTGAATTAACGGATTCATAGCCCCTCCGCAGCGGGGATGGCATCGCCATCCCCTTATTCGTTTTGTTAGATGAATTACAGCGACTTGGTGCTGAAATACCATTCGGTATAGTTGTAACCCTGAGATTTACGCGCTTCTGCGTCTGCCATCGTCGCTGGTGGCGGCACAATGACATCCTGACCTGGCTGCCAGTTTTCCGGCGTGGCAACTTTGTGAGTGTCACTGGTCTGCAACGCTTTGAGTACGCGGACAAACTCATCGACACTACGGCCATTACTCATCGGGTAATACACCATGGCACGCAGAATGCCAGTCGGGTCAATAAAGAAGGTCGCACGTACTGCGGCAGTATCACTGGCACCTGGCTGGATCATGCCGTATGACTTCGCCACTTCCATCGACAAATCCGCAATGATTGGGAACGGAATGTTGACGCCAAATTTCTCTTCAATACTGCGCGCCCAGGCGATGTGAGAGTGCACGCTATCGATAGATAAACCCAGTAACTCACAATTAAGTTCCGCAAAATCTGCGGCGCGATTGGCAAAACCGATGAACTCAGTGGTACAGACTGGCGTGAAGTCTGCCGGATGAGAGAACAACACAAGCCATTTCCCCTGATAGTCGGATAATGACTTCATGCCATGCGTTGTTTTAGCAGTGAACGCCGGAGCTGGTTTGTTCAGTTGTGGAAAAGTGATATTTGAATCTGACATGGTAAAACCCCTTAGGTTGATTGAGTTACTTCTTCCTAAATGCCCTATGCATTAGTGTATTCTAATATAGAATAAGCATATAACTATTAGAAATAACTTAAATGGATGTGGTTAATCGATAAAAGCGATGAATAGTGCTGGACAGGTCAAGAGTGGTAATCAGGTCTTACTTTTGGATTACCCAAATTAATAGTTGCGAGTTTTCTAATATTAGCTAAGATAGTAATTGATTACTTTCTTTTTGGGTTAACGGACGTGCAACGGAAAAATCTTACTGCAGATGAACGCAAGGCAGCGACAGTTAGTGCTGTTCTGATGTTGGCTGCAGAGCAAAACCCAAGCGATATAACGACCTCTGCGATTGCGCAGAAAATGGGATTAACACAGGGGGCTCTATTCAGACATTTCGATAGTAAGGATTCCATTATGGAAGCCGTCATGAGCTGGGTCGCTGACAGCATTCTGAACCGAATTGAAACGGCCGCGCAAAACGAATCGTCGCCTTTAGCTGCACTACGTGCGGTTTTCATGACGCATATAAAGTTTGTATTTGAGAACCCCGGAGTACCGAGGCTGCTTTTGAGTGAGTTGCAACGCCCGGGCATTACCAAGCCTAAAGAGCAGACAAAAATCATGCTCACTGGTTACAAAACCAAACTCATACAAATTTTGGAAACTGCCATTGCTCGCAATGAACTGCCACAGGAACTTGATATTAAAATTGCTGTTGTGATGTTTATTGGCTCCATACAAGGGCTGGTTATGCAAGCGCTAATTGCCGGTGACGTCAGTCTTATTCGTCGTGATGCCGCTGGTGTTTTTGCAATTTATCTTCGTGGCATTGGAAACAACAAATGAAATTAACTCCGAAGCAACGCCAAAGTATTCCGTTAATAGTCTTCGTGCTCCTGTTACTTACAATATTTATATTTGTTGCTGTGCGATCTGGGCCGCTTGCGCCGATTTCTGTGACTTTAAGTACAGTTGAATCCAGAACGATCTCGCCGGACCTTTCAGGGGTAGGCACAGTGCAAGCCCGTTATACCTACAAAATAGGTCCAGTCATCACCGGAAAAATTGCAAGCCTGAATGTAAACGTTGGTGAAAGAGTTGAGGCAGGGCAATTACTGGGTGAAATGGATGCTGTAGATATCGCTCAAAGGCTCCAGGCTCAGGAAGCAGCCATCAGAAGTTCTGAGGCTGTTGTTTTACAAGCAACAGCAAAAGAGGATTATGCCAAAAGTCAGGCCCGGCGCTATGAGCAACTTATTTTAACCCGTGGTACCAGCGAAGAAACACTCCTCTCAAAACGTCAAGAGCTGGCAATAGCCAGTGCAACCCTCAGTGCGAGTATCTCGGAAATGGCTCGACTGCGCGCAGAGCGGGACGCGTTGTTATCCCAACTTAAAAATCTGAATTTGATCGCCTTTGCCGATGGTTTGGTTGCAGCCAGAAATGCCGAGCCAGGGTCTACAGTGACTGCCGGGCAAACGGTCATCGAAATTATTGACCCCGATAGTTTGTGGATAAACGCCCGATTTGACCAGCATAGTGCAGAGGGGTTAGGGACAGGGCTTCCTGCAGAAATCACGTTGCGTTCCCGCCAATCTCAAACTCTGGCAGGCTCTGTACTTTGGGTCGAACCCAAAGCTGATGCAGTTACCGAAGAAATGTTAGCCAAAATTGTTTTTGCCACTACGCCAACACCACTCCCATCTATTGGAGAATTGGCACAAATCAGATTACGACTACCGGCTCTAGCTGAAACACCTACAGTGCTAAATGCTGCTATTCGCACACTGAACGGGCAACGCGGTGTCTGGAAACTAACCCAGGATGGTATTCTCTTTGTTCCAGTTGTACTTGGACGAACGGATCTTGACGGTTATGTACAAGTACTTGAAGGTTTGCAAGTGGGTGATCAGGTCGTGTTATACAGCGATAAAACTCTCAAAGCGGACAGCCGGATTCACATTACGGAGTCTTTGACAGGAACGTCACGTTGATTAGCCTGGCTGGTAGGGACATTCTTCATTCCTGGGGTAAATTCATTTTTACCGGTATAGGTCTAGGGCTTTTGATAGGTGTGACGCTCATTATGGCTGGTGTCTATCGTGGCATGGTCGACGATGGCAGGGTGTTGTTAGATAACAGTGGTGCGGACCTTTGGGTTGTTCAAAAAGATACTTTAGGTCCTTATGCCGAATCATCGAGCCTACCAGATGACTGGTGGCGGTCCTTCGCCAGCTTGCCAGGTGTCATGGGTGCTTCAAATGTTACTTACTTAACTATGCAGGTAAAAAAGGGCGAACGGGATGTTCGTGCCATGGTGGTAGGTATTGCACAAGACGGACCCACTGCAGCTGGCTGGCCACCGCAACTTGTCGCAGGCAGGCATATTACACGGAGCCACTACGAAGCTGTGGCTGATGTTGCTTCAGGCTTTGTGTTGGGGGATGAATTAAAAATCCGTCGTAATTTCTACAAAGTAGTAGGACTCACGCGCCGGATGGTATCTTCAGGCGGTGATCCGATGATATTCATCCCGCTCAAGGATGCACAAGAAGCTCAGTTTCTCAAAGACAACGATGCCATTTTAATGCAACGCAGACGGACCGAAGAAAATCCAATCTTTAACCGTCCAAATGTACCCGGATTGCTGGAAGCGGTAATAGAATCGCAGATCGTTAATCATTCAGTGAATGCGGTGTTAGTCAGAATTAAACCCGGCTACTCGGCCGAAGAAATCGCTACTTCGGTCCGTCGCTGGAACCGCCTCACCGTCTACACCCGTCAACAAATGGAACAAATCCTTATCGGCAAGTTGATTGCCACCTCTGCCAGGCAAATTGCTATGTTTCTGGTGATTTTGGCGGTCGTCAGTGCTGCGATAGTTGCATTTATTATTTACACACTGACGATGGATAAAATCCGAGAAATCGCGGTGCTTAAGCTTATCGGGACCCGTAACTGGACTATCTCCTGGATGATACTGCAGCAAGCGCTTGTGCTCGGATGTCTGGGATTTGTTGTAGGCAAAATCACAGCTACTTTTGCTGCTCCTTATTTCCCCAAATACGTGCTTTTGATGCCATTTGATTCAGTTATTGGATTTTTTGCGGTTGTCGTGATCTGCATTTTATCCAGTATTGTTGCTATCAGAATGGCTCTGAAGGTAGATCCGGCAGAGGCGATTGGGGGGTAATATGGCCAAGCAAGGCATTATTATTGAAGGACTGAGCAAACAATATGGTTATGGTGATACGGCGTTTTTGGCACTAAAAAACGTAAATATGCATGTAGCTCCAGGTGAGGTCGTTGGGCTAATTGGACCGTCTGGCTCAGGGAAAAGTACCTTATTGAAATGTTTGGGGGCCGTCATCGACCCTACTGCCGGGCGAATGACACTGGGAGATGAAGTCATCTTCGATGGGGCGTGGCATGTCAAAGATCTCAGAGCATTACGCAGAGATAAAATAGGTTTTGTATTCCAAGCACCCTACCTCATCCCATTTCTCGATGTTCTGGATAATGTCGCACTATTACCAATGCTTGCAGGTGTAGATAACACAACAGCCAGAAAACAAGCACTTGAATTGTTGACTGCACTGGATGTTCAGCATCGTGCATCTGCGATGCCTTCACAGTTATCTGGTGGAGAGCAACAGCGCGTTGCGATTGCCCGAGGCCTGGTGAATAGACCGCCGGTTATTTTAGCCGATGAGCCAACGGCACCGTTAGACTCAGTTAGAGCACTTTCGGTGATACGGATATTAAACGATATGGCAAAACGTTTCGAAACGGCTGTAATTGTTGTTACACATGATGAGAAAATCATTCCTACTTTCAAAAGGATTTACCATATTCGGGATGGAGTAACCCACGAAGAAGTTGGAGAAGGCAGGTCTCTTACTTAAACAGGGATTTTTGATAACAGAACAGTCGGGTGCATTGATAAGTCTGCGCCGGCGCTATGTTAGACCCTTGTTAAGGTTGATAGCCGTTTTAACACGAATGCTGTTTTGAAGTGTAGTTATCAACAGAATGCGCTCGCCGGGTCGCTTCCGATCGAAGTGACACTCAGTATTGTTGAACCGAGGATGGAGTTTTCGTATGGCAGAACAAACACAATTCAGCGTTCAGCTGAAGCTTCTGGACGGTTATAAATTTGAAATCGACTTTGGCGACGCCGGGCAGATCTTCAGCGATGAGCCGCCGCCACTTGGTGCAGGTGACGGCCCAAATCCGTCACGTTTACTGGCTGCTTCGGTTGCTAATTGTCTGGCAGCCAGCCTGCTGTTTGCAATACGAAAATTTAAAGAAGATCCAGGGCCCGTCAGCGCCGAAGTACGTGGAGAGCTGGAGCGTCAAGAAGGTCGTTGGCGCATCGGCAAGCTGCACGTCAATCTGCAGCTTGAGCACCAAGCTGCATCGATAGAGCATCTGGACAGGGCCTTAAGCCAGTTTGAGAATTTCTGTGTGGTGACGCAAAGCGTACGTCATGGCATCGAAGTTGCCGTTCAGGTACGTGATAACCAAGGGACGCTGCTACATCAAGGCTGACGTTCAATTTTTGCACCGGTAGCAACAGATGAGCCCATAAAAAAACAGCTATGTGGCTAATCAGATGTAAATAAATGTTTATATTTTATTTTGGAATAAGCTTATTCCGTTTGTTGAGTTTTAATTCATGACGGTCTATGCTGACCTATATTAGATGCGTCTAATTAAAAATGAGTCAACGCCACCTAACAAAACCATGTGGCTGGTACTCAGCCATCCAACAGGGGTTGATATGAAAAGAACTGTAGTAGTGGGAGCTGGTTTAGGTGGTATGTCAGTGGTGTACGAACTGCGTGAAAAGCTGCCAAAAGACCATGAAGTGATACTCATCGGCGAAAGTAACGAGTTCCATTTTATTCCCTCTAACCCCTGGGTGGCTCTCGGTGAACGCACCCGCGATCAGGTGATCCTGGACCTGACGCCTTATGTAAAGAAATACAAAATCCCGTTTAATGGCAGTGGTGTTAGCCATATTGACAGCTCCGCTCAGCAAGTGACTACCGGTGACGGTCAGCAATATACCTATGACTATCTGGTGCTTTGTACCGGGCCACGTCTGGCCTTTGAAACAGTTCCGGGAGCAGGTCCTGAACATGGCTTTACCCAGTCCATTTGTACTGTCGACCATGCGGTAAAAGCATTTGAGACCTACCAGCAATTACTGAAAAATCCGGGGCCTGTATTGGTCGGCGCTATGCAAGGCGCAAGCTGCTTTGGTCCAGCCTATGAATATGTGCTGACGCTGGAGCACCTGCTGCGGAAACAGAAAATCCGAGACCGCATCCCCATTACTTTTGTTACCTCTGAGCCCTACATCGGCCACATGGGACTTGGTGGTGTTGGTGATTCAAAAGCACTGATGGAGCATGAATTCCGCGATCGTGGAATACACTGGATTTGTAACGCCAGAGTGACAGAATTCACCGACGGCAAGGCACATGTTGAGGAACTGAACCGTAAAGGTGAAGTGGATTTTACACATGAGCTTCCCTTCAATTTAGCCATGTTCCTACCTTCTTTTAAAGGTTCTGAAGCCATTGCAGCAGTGCCGGACTTGTGTAATCCCAAAGGTTTTGTCATCACCAACGAATTTCAACAAAGTCCAAAACACCCTGCAATATTCGCGGCCGGAGTCTGTGTGGCGCTGCCGCCGCTGGAACAAACACCGGTGCCGGTGGGCGTGCCAAAAACCGGCTTTATGATTGAATCGATGACCACAGCCATTGTCGAAAACATTCTGAGCCTGGAACAGGGTGAAGCAATGAAAACCCGGCCCACCCTGAATGCGATTTGTCTGGCTGACATGGGAGATAAAGGTGCCGCTTTTGTTGCACTGCCACAAAATCCGCCGCGTAACGTCAACTGGACTTCAATGGGCAAATGGGTGCATGTCGCGAAAGTGGCGTTTGAAAAGTACTTTATGTACAAAGTGAAACACGGTACCAGTGAACCAATCTATGAGAAGTATGTGTTGGGAGCTGTCGGTATTCACCGCACCAAAGAATAGATTGATTTGATTACAGTGATCAAGCCTGCTAGCGCAGGCTTTAGAATTTTCTTAGATTGTACGTATCACTGCTTTTGTGTCGCCGAGTAAGTGGGTGCAATGAAAATGTTTAGCTCACGTGCAAATTAACCTAATTGCAATAGCCAAACTCACTAAGCACTTGCCTACAAGATTGAAGCGCCAAACGCTCGTAACGTATCTTCCTCAATTCTTCACGAATATAGCTTTCCCTCAGGGGCGATAACTCCAATAGAATTTGCAGGCCGCTTTCTTTGCCAGCCAGTATGGCCTCTTGGTCAATCAGCTGCTCTAGCTTTTGACTGATGATGGCATTCGGTTCAGGCGTTGATGGTGGGATTTCTGGCGCAGATTGCTGCTGGCCCTGATGGGCATTATCTGTAGGGATTGAAAATAGCAACGGAGCGGTACCTGGTTGACGGGTGACAACTATCTTGCCCTCATTAGCCAAACTCAAACTCAGACGATGAAAAACCTGCTTTAGATTTTTACGATTGTACTCCTGTAATCCAGAATGCTTCGCAAACAACTCCATTAATTGCGTTCCGGTCTTGGCGAGGCCATCTGCCAGTGTCGTTTGGATAAAATTCACAACTTCCTTTTTTTCGGTTTGTTTCATTTTTATCACCTCAGATATCTAAGTTTTCTGATGCCTCAAGCGCATCCTGAACGTCAATTCCCAAGTACCGCACTGTACTTTCGATTTTCTTGTGACCAAGCAACAGCTGAATTGCCCGTATATTTTTATCACGTTTGTAGAGGATGGATACTTTGGTTCTGCGCATGGAGTGCGTGCCATAGAGACTTGAATCTAGTCCGATCGACTCGACCCATTTATGGACAATTCGATCATAAGCACGGGTCGTCATGTGTGTAATATTGTGTTTTCTCGATGGAAATAGAAAATCATCGAACTTCAACGTCTTCGATTCGACCCAGGCTTTGACGGTTTTACGTGTCTGAGGTGTGAGCTCGAATTGGACTGGTTTACCTGTCTTATGTTGCACGATACTGGTTCTCGCCAAGACCTCCCCTGAACGCATCACATCAGACACCTTGAGCGATACCAAATCACAGCCGCGTAACTTGGAATCTATCGCTAAATTCAGTAAAGCCAATTCACGAGTGTTCTTTGCAATTTCAAGCCTGGTTCGAATAGCCCAAATCTCTTGCTGCTTCAATGGAGCCTTCTGACCTATGATCCGGCCCTTATTCCATGCAACACGTTTTTCCATGATGACCTCCCGATTTTTTGAGAAACCATAAGGTGAATTCACTTGGTATAGATGAAAGGCTCTCGAAAATAAAGCTCAAAAAACACACAAAATGAGGAAGGCTTTGTCAGGAAATTCCGCTCTGCATTCGAAAGCGGACGTTCAATGTGGGAAACCGACAATGTCAGCAATTGGCACA
>JACCDZ010049052.1_pt1 | contig 10188 bp, 11 predicted proteins | sample 7449551 | NCBI WGS metagenome assembly JACCDZ01 (sample SAMN15323452, study PRJNA562643) | freshwater metagenome | isolation source: river surface water | place: USA:Blue River Watershed | collected 2017-08-18
ATTCTTTCTCAAACATTACATCCGAGAAAGAATCCAAGAGTTACAAAAAGAACTAGACAGATAACTCCTGCCCAGAACTCTTGTAACTCAACGGAGGCCTTACGAGCCTCCAAGTCAGCATGATAATCCTTCATAATCATCTCCAGAAAGGATTAAACATCGAAAAGAGTATTTGCAATTATACTGAGCTACTCACCCGACTCAGTGCAGTCTTAGTTTAGAGTGGCTGCTGCAACCACTTTGTAACCTGCTTCCTCAGCAGCTTGAATAGCTGCAAAGATTGAAGGAGCAGTGAAAACCACCACCATCCCTTCAGAGGTTACTATTTGTACACGAACATCCATGATAGGACTCCTAGCATGTACAAACATCTGAGATTTCACAGGTACTCAGACACAACCTAATTGTATAACCCGACAATCACGGGAAGATTGAGTAACAGAGTTCTCACACTTTACTCAAGCAGTTTACTGACTTGCTCAGGTCGTAGAGTTCTGCGCTTCACGTACGAAGACCTCCCAGAACAATGGTACACAGTACTTAACAGGTGACTGTGATTAACCTTGCCAATGATCCAGTTGAAACTTAAGAAGCACGAAGCTCCCGTAGTTTCAACTGGTGCCAGTTGATGGCACGGTGGAGTTTGTCACGCTCCACCCGGGTGTCTTCGTCCTCACAAGGAGGATCTTCCCAGTGGCGGACTGGGAACGAGGCTAGCTCTTCACGAGCTTCCTCGATTGCGCGCTCACATAGAGCGATGTACTCGGCACGAGTCATGTGACTCTCCTTAAAGTGAGAAACTTAATACGGGGTTCTCACACACTTTCCCGTTTGGCAGATTTGCCGTTAGTAGTAACGCTCCACGAAGGAACTCATCACTACACCCAGAGGGCTTTCGTACAACCAAGAGCCAGCCCTCAACAGAGCTCAAGGAGGAACACAGCGGGGGCAGGTAAGCCCGAACTGAGTGCAGTTTTAGGTCGTGCAATAGACCTTTGCCGAAGGGTCACCCCCTCAAAGATTATCCATCTGCTCTTGGCTCTTGAACACCAAGCAGCATTTGGTCGCGTAATCAGGATACACTCTGATCAAGCGCAGGCTATCTTCGCGGAGCGAGGACGCCGTTAGCCGGAGTCACCCGTCAGTGCAAGTTGCCCTCCACGAGGAACTACTCGTCACTTCGGATAGGCACTGCTCACCCTCAGAACCCCAACGGGGATTACGGAGCGACGAGCGGCCGTAACCGCGCTTTGCTTCATAATCTCACTTGGCAGCCGCGAGGAGCGGAGTCCTCGCAGCATCTCTAAGGGAGTAAGGCAGCCATCTTCAGCACACAGTTGCCTACACTGTATGGACACGCCCCTCCTTGGAGCGTGTTTCGGCTTAGTTGTTAAAAAGGCATGTCATCGTAGATGCCCTCATAATAAAGGCCATCGTCGTCAACGACATCCGTGTTGCGAGGAGGGGGGCCGTCCCAGTCATCATCTGACTCGGCATTCTCTCTCAACGCATTAAAATTAACTTCCATAAGATTTTTAAGCCTAGTGTATAGAAGACTATGGTCTACACCGCTAGGGAGTTCGCAAGATAGGAGAGCAGACTCCCACTTAGCAAACTCGTCGTTATCACAGTCCAGAGCAGCCATCTCAAGGCTGTCCAAGATCGCCATATACTCAAGAGAATATACACCATAATCAGACGGTGGTGACCACCAATCTAAATACGGAAAGCATACTTTCTCAAACATAGAACGAGCTTGAAGAGCAGGCATTGCACCTACCCCTCTCTCCATAAGTATTTGTTGTGCCTGGACATTGTGATATCCATAGCCTTCCCCTAACAACTGGAAAGTCCGTAAACACAACAATATTCTAAAATTATTTGTCCAGATAACACCAATTAACTGACTATTGTAATAGGAACCTACTGGTTCTCCTTGCATACACGATTTAACCGATGTATTGTATGCAATATCGATTTCTTCTTGTGTAATAGCAAGCTTTGCACTTGCCATTACGTTTAAAGTATTTGTGGAACATTGCGCTCCACATTTGATTGCAGCTTTTGTTGGCTTAGTACCTCGTGCCAACTCAGCTGCGTATTTATCTTTATCTTGCACGCCAAGGATGTTCAGCAAGATAGTGTTGAATCTTGCTTTAGCCTGCGCTGTAATAAAGTTATGCGCGAACATATTAATACTACTCTGTACTAAAATAGTTCGGGTAGGATTGCCCTACCCGAAAACCTATTACAGGGGTTCGTATTCTGCAGCTGCGTCCACGATCTGCTGTTGAATGCAGTCATGGATTGCCACAGTTTTGGTGTTATTGGAAAGCAATGTTTCCAAGCACCCCTGTCTGCGGGAGGTGAAGTTACCTACAGTCGGATTAGCCTCACGCATGATCTCACACGCGATTGACACTTCCTGCTGCATGCGCAGACCAACATGAGCATGAGCCCACATCAGTCCACCAGCAATTACACGAGCAAACATATGCAAGTTAACTGCCTTCTTGGTATCAACACCCAAGGTATTAGCCAAACCTTGATAGTCCCACGCAATGCGGAAGTTCTCTACCAAAGCCGACCCCAGCTTATCTGTACCATCAGCACGCAGGCGGTTTTTCTCATTGTTGACGAGAACCACTAAGCGATCTTTTGGTGCAGTTTCTACTGACAAGCCCGCTGCTGCAATCCGATCAAGCATACGCTCGGACTTTAACAGACGATCTTCCAGTACGGATTCTTCGGTTGCTGGCACCAAAGAAACCAAACGCGTTGGGGACAACATCTCAGCCAGCACCACTTCGCTAACCTGACCGGTTGCTTGCTTGATCTGGTCCATAGACTCCACTTGGATACCGATCCCACCTTGAATGTGAGTTCCAAATGTTGCCACGGTTTTTGCCAAATCGCGCAAATCAACGCCGGTCAGTGCTTTCTTGGCGAATTGCTTCACCAATTGTGGCACCAACGAATCAGCAGTCAGAGCGGCCTGGAAGTACTCAACAAGTTTGTCTTGTACCAGAATTTCCGCTTCTTGCACCCGCATTTGTGAAGCCGAATAACGCGCAACCTTCTCCTTTTCGGATCCAGCTTTGATAAGCGCATCATTAACTTCCGCATACGTATACATCTTCAACACGGCAGGTTTGATGTTTGTTGGTACAAACAAGCCTTCGATTTCAGATGCAGTGTGCTCTGCCGACCAGATTGCTGTCGGATTGTTTTTGTTAAGAGTTGGGTTAAGATACTTCAACTCCGCCAAACGTCCCACCAAAAATGCAGAAATAGGGAGCACAAGGTACGCTTGCTTATCTCCGTCTGCGTCATCACCGTTATTCACAGTGGCTTTGGCGTTAACGTACCCGCTTGTCCCGTCAAGGATAGCCGCAATTTTGGCTTCCTCTACAGTCAAACGGATGCTCACAACCAAATCCTTGAACACAACACGACGTGCTTGACACGCAATGATGGTTGGACTCTTGGCTGAGAGGATCCCACAGACCTCGTTGTAGTCTTTTTCTGCCTGTGTCAACGAGTGACGCATAGAATGCGCAAACATCTCATTGGCTTGCAAGGCATACGAAGAACACACAAGAAGGGTGCTGCCGTATGTGGGAATACGTGCGAGTTCCTTACCCGCAAGCATCTTGTCTCGTGCCTGGCTCATTTTAGAGAAGAAAGTTTCCTCTTCACCTTCAGACACCGAGAACTTGGCTGCGTTGAATTCGTCTTGCTCTAGACCCGAAGTGCGGCTTACAAACCACCACAACGATTCCAGCAACGTGCCGAATAGCCCTTCAACATAGGAATATCCAGCATGATCCGTTGGCGCAATTGAAGCCATCAGCTTCTCACCGGCAGGGATTAAGACAGAGTCTTTCTCTCCAGTGATTCGTACCCACTGTTTATCATCTTGCATTAACATCTGCAACATGCTAACCAGCAGGCGTTTGTCCTGCTTGATACTCCAGGACCGGGTGCATGTGCCTACGCTTTCAAACACACCCTCAATGAGTCCGAGTGCCAGCTCTTTCAAGCTAACCTCGAGGATCTCTGCTTCTGGGATTGCCCCGTTAACAAGATCCAAGGTCATTAGCACTTTGCGTGCATGGTTGTTCCCTTTGTTGGAACGGAATGCTGCTTTGATGACAGCATCAGCTTGTTCCTTACCGTACTGGGTACGGATGTGAAGGAGACTTTGGGCATTAAAGCGAGTCGCAAGAGGTTTGCGCTCAATGGTCCCTTTGTCACGCAAGGCTTGAATCACTTCTGGAGCGGTTTTACCAGAAGCTTCTACTTCCTCGTACACAAGCTTCATCAGAGTACTCTTACGAATATCTGTTACCCGCTTGCTGAAGGAAGACTCAAAGGCTTCAAATCCCATGAGGTTTTCTGGGGTATACTGCCACGCATTGGTCATTGCTGACTCAGTGATAACAGCATCCACATCCTGGTAGTACCCTACACGAACAGGTACTCCATTAGGCAGAGTGTGCGTTTTAAAGCCACCTGCCGATGCCTTGACTTGAGCAGCTTTTACACTACCAAAGCCAATGATACATGTAGGCTGATCAGAATCAGCCAAACCCAGATCACGGAATAGTGGATGAACGACAAGATCCATGTCGCCAATCACTACTTTCTGACCCAGTGCATGTTGACCCACTTGGCGGTGAGTCCCGTACCGAACACGAGCGATCTTGTTCGCACCACCACAGCCAGCAGCAAAGCTAGCAACGAGGGCAGCGACAGTTTCACGCTCGGCTTGGGAAACTTTGGCTTGAGGGTTGCAGACGCGATCCAAGAGATCTTTGTCCAAACCTACTACCACAAAGTCCATTTTAGTTGTATGGACTGTTTCCTTCGCCTTGGCATGTTTTGCTTCACGAACTACCATCTTAGCAATGGATTCGAAAGACTGCACATACCCAGCAGTTTGACAGCCACCCCCAAAGATATTTACATCTTTGAGGTAGCTATCGGCCGGTTGAACGTACCCGTGTTTGGCATACAACTCGGAATCCCCGAATGCCATCATACCACGGCTTGTCAGCAAATCTTCCAACCATAAATCAGATGCGGTTTTGGAGGCCGCACTGCCCTGGATTGGTTTCTTGATGATGAAGATCTTGGCTTCATCACCAAAGGAGGCTGCTTTCTTACCCCCTTTTTTGACATGTACCACTTGGATTGCTTTGCTGTTCTCCAGCAACCCTTGGAGGTCAATCATTGCAGATTTCAAGCACACCACACGTTGCAACACCGTAAAGTGACGTTGCTCCATGAGGTCCTTATCTACAAAGAACGCCCGTTCTTGAACCTTCATCATGTCACAAAAGTCTTTGACACTCAAAGAAACTTTGTAATCTTGGAAGGTCAGGGTGACGTTTAACCCTGTGGCTTTGGCTTCGAACTCTCCGTGAACGTTGGAGATGTCCTTCCTGCCTTTAAGCTTACCAGCCACATCGGTAAGCCCATTGAAGAATTTATAGACCGCTTCTTCCACAGTCTTGTCTTCGTATTCCCAAGTGCCTTTGGCAATCTCGGCAAAGACGGCTAGACTTGGAGTTTCCCCCTTATCCGCCTTACTCCGCATTTTAATGAAGGGTATGGTTATAGCCTTCATAAGGGTATAGAGTTCGCCCTTGTCTCCCGCCGGGGCAGTTTTCCCACATTCAATGACTGCATGCAGGAACTTACCGAGGTTAACGACTTGGTTTACAACACCAAGTCCAAGACGAGCATCCGCCTCTTCCTTAGTATTGTTCGCCTTAATCTTGAGCACTTCAAGTACCAGTGCTTCAAGTTCAGCCATACCGTCGTTAATGATATAGCCTGGAACAACCAATGCTTTGGCAGCTTCGTTTGCCTTAACAGCAGACTTACGATTGTGTGCCAACATTGGTGTGGTCTTCATGACCGATGCGTACGCTTCTTTCGAAGCCTTCACATCCCCATTGCTAAGAACGTATTGCACGTCAGAAGCTGCCTTAGCTACATCTTTGACGGTTGAGTGCAAGTCCAAAGCAGCTTGACGTGCTTCTTCGGACCGCAGGGTTGCGGTTTGCTGCAAAGCATACATACCTTCATATGTTGCAGCGGTTGGGACGGCATTGGCAGCTTGCATAGCGTTATGCAGGGTTGTTGCCAAGTGAGCCTGGGCATGCGAGCGCGCGACTTTGGTGTCGTCCATACGCTGCATGATTTTGGTGAGGTTGATGTTAGTCATTGTCATGACTCCGTAAGAAACTTAAGCCGAACCAGCAGAGTGCTAGTACGTGCCTGTTTCTTAATCCCTTATCGGCCGCTAATTACTTAGCTTTGTTGGCCGACTTTGGCTGACGTTTAACCGCCAGCTTGGCTACAGCGGTTCGTGCCACTGCAACCGAAATTCTTTCCTTCAGCACCATGCGTGCCAGCAGTGCCATGTTACGGCCCTTTTTGGCTGCCCACTTGATTGCACTGCGGTATTCCGCAATGCTAGCAAGCAGAGCCTTGCGCTCTTGCTTAGCAGCGTAAGAGGCTGAGTAAACATCAGCCTCTTTGTCACCGCCTGCCTTGGCTTTTTTGGCTTTCGCCATTTCCAAGGCTGTCAGCGACAGCACGCCAACAGCAGCACGGGCAGCTTTTGCTTTAGCCGCAGCTTTGGCTTTTGCCAAGGCAGCCCAGTTCGCTGCTTCTTCAGCAGCACGGGCAGCAGCGGCAGCTTTTGCGGTCTCGGCAGTCCAGCCATGCGGCTGAACTTTGGCTACAGCAGTGCGACGGCGGCGAGCGATCAGCTGATCGCGACGTGCAGCTTTCGCTGCCAATGCAGCTTGGCGGGCTTGGCGTTGTGCCGCTGCATTGGCAGCAACACGGGCGGCGGCAGCAGCAGCGTCGATAGTAGCAGCTTTGGCAGCAGCAGCGGCAGCTTTGGTGGCAGCAGCGAGCGCGGCGGCGGCTTGGGCTGCCGCCTCCTGTTTTGCCAGCTCAGCGCGCAGCTGAGCAAGGATATCAGATTTCATGATTTAACTCCTGTTAAGGGTTTCTGGCTCATTACACCAGTCTGTCTAGTACAGAACGAGGGATAACTAGAATGGTATTACAATCACAACTGGCACACTTTAAACATCGTGGCTCGCAATAACACTAGAAGATACTACATATGTTATTGACAGGGATTCACACCCTATATCACAGTCGTGCTCCTTATTAGTTTATTATAGAGAGAAAAAGGAGATCCTCTCTGGCTTACCATCCTCAGTGTATAGAGAGCCACTCATATACAGACCCCACAATTAAGCAGGGTTTCGGTAATGAACAGTTTATAGACATGCTTAGGTCTTTGGTTCAGCACCCTTCGGACACAATATCCTTTTGGGTGCTTGAAAGAGAAGCCCACCACTGGGCGAACTCCTCTTCCGAGAAAGTTCGTGTCACAAGAGGTGACACGATCTCTCCTAGAGGTAGAATTACTACCTCATCATTGCGTTGATCCATAATATACTCCAATGAACCAACGGTATGTTGTACTTCTAAGGTGACAACAATTAACCTACCAGTTTTAAGCCTTGGCAGGCTTTCTTCCTTTTTTTGTATAATTAGTACGAGGACGTTGCATCCTCTGGTGAGATTCCTCACCAAGTTTATTTAAATAATGCTCTTCAATTAAATCCAAACTACCTTCTAAAGTAACTTCTACTTCTACTTTTTCTTCAACTACCTTCATAAAACTATTTAAGTATGCTCGATGTTCTACTTTTCTTTTATTTAACTCGTTTTCTAATTTAGAAAATTTAAAGTTTAGAGAAGTATCAAATTTAAGCTTAGTATTTAGAAATACAAGTGGCCCGTCAACTATCTGAGCATTTAAATAATCTGCATTATAATCTTCAACCAAATTATAATTAGTACCATTATTTAAATATATCATTGCAGCTGTGCGGGCCTCAATTTCGCCCACACTAGCTTTATAACAATTATCAGTTAATTTACTTAACCATAAAATATCTTTATCATAGTACTTCTCTAATTCTCTGTAATTATCAAGTACTTGCCCAGCTATCTTATATAATTCTTTTTCTTCTTTATTTAATAAATATAAAGTACTTCCGTTTTTCCGCAGACTTTCTGCTGCGGCTTTATCTCCATAAAAATAGCTAGCTTTAAAATAATATTTAGTGTGGTTGCTCCCACACGCTCTTTTCTCTATGTCTTGCAAGGCGTGTTGAAGCTCGTGGGTCAACACAGCACCCACACCTTTTATACAATTATTATATAAAACTATTTCTTTTTTACCAGGGTGGTAGTACCCTGCGCAGTCTTTACCTGCGATGTTTTCTACAATTATTTTAATTTTTAATAATTCTGGATATACTTTAACTAATTCACAATTAGCGTTTAAATTATAATTCTCATCAAATAAATCTGGATAATAACCTACCCAGATAGACTCCCCTGTCAGCGGGGAGTCGTGGAGGATAGCGCCAACAACATGTCTTTGAGTGAACATGCTAATTACTCCGGAAGTGGGGCGATGTATTCAAAGGAACACCAATTACCTTTTAGGCAGTTTATAGACATACCTAGGTCTTGTGGGCTACTTATACTCAGGGAAGAGTATTTTCACCCACTGGTCATTCTCCATGACCAGGATTTGTACTTGATCCGTGATATTCTCCAGATCAATAGTTTATACACTATGTTTTACAATAGGGAATAGTGCTTACCCTTATGTATAATTACTACTTAACTATCTAAATACCTCTTAATTCTTTTTATTCTAGGCTTGACTGTGCAGTCAAGCAGGTGAGAGATGTGCGGATCTCTCACCTCTTCATATATACAACTCATACCAAACATATTACTAACTATTTTTTCCAGCGCACTTATAAGTGGTCTTCCATGACCAGTACAACATGCGTACTGGTCGGCTTCGTATTCAGTTATCAGCTCATACTCTTCCATGTTATAATGAGAAATGTGACGATTCCGGTGAAACCGATGTCCCAACTCATGGGCGATAACCGCCTCTAGTTCTTCGTTATTTAACAACTTAATAAGACAAGTACTTAACATAATTATATCTTTCTGCAGGTCAATAACGCCTGCATAACTACCTATCATCTCATTACTCATTACAACTATTTCTTTACTTACATTAGACCGATAATTACTTACAACTAAGGGGTAATTAATTTCATCTAAAACTATAACCATACGTACTACATTATATTTATTTTTATTTACTTCCAAAACAAATTTAATTACAGAAACAACAAAAAGAACAAACATGTTAATTGCTGCTTTCATGACTTGCCTCCTTAGAGTTTAATAGGCTCATTACACCTACTCTGCCTAGTACAGAGAAAAAAGAATAACTAGAATGTACAGCAGGGTATTTAAACCCATGTAGACCTGTGCTACATACACACCTTTCTTTTATTAAGTAGTGAGTAAAGGATCTCACTAGCTGTTTCGTCCTTTTGGACTCATCAGAGAGACAACACAGTCTCTGACAGCAAGCAGTTTTAAGACATGCTCAGGTCTTGTTGTTTACTCAGCGTTTGGACGGCTTACGCCAAACGCCGCAATAGCGGCAGCCAAGCCCACTGCAGCTACTGCTACAACAGATGCAGGGATAGTGGGGTGTGCTTTTGGCAACTCAATTGCCACTACGAGGCACACCATGCCCAAGGCCACGGCAGCGAATGCTGCCAAGATCACCACCAACAAAGTTTTCATATGCTATCTCCAATCTCACCTAGTATGAGAAGTATAGTGAACTAGGATGCTGTTTCGAGCTTTATTGCTCTCATCAGTTGTACAAAGAAGTACAATACAGTAGAGTAGTTTATACACATACTCAGGTGTTTAAAGTTAACTAACTGCGTGAGCATAGCAAACCATCAAATGAATGATGAATAATGCTAAGACACTAATTATAACTTTCAATTGTAAATCATTATTCATGATAGACAACCTCCAGAATTAGTTAATTTTAATATACAACTGTTGTGTCTTAACTGTACTCTCCATACAAGAAGGGTGGGGTGGCAATAGGGTACCCCCCGTTCTCTTACACAGATACAGTGAAAACACACCTAGTCATCGTCCTCAAAAATTATAAAAATTATGCGCAGCCGTCCTTGAAATTTATAAAATCCATCGTCTTACTTGAAAATCCATCACAGTCGTCCTTAC
>JACCDZ012078587.1_pt1 | contig 10178 bp, 8 predicted proteins | sample 7449551 | NCBI WGS metagenome assembly JACCDZ01 (sample SAMN15323452, study PRJNA562643) | freshwater metagenome | isolation source: river surface water | place: USA:Blue River Watershed | collected 2017-08-18
ACAAGGTCTGGAAACCGGCTTGCTGCAAGTCCGCGTCCAGCGTCGGCCGACCGCAGTGGTCGAACATCATCTTGCCACTGAAGCGTTCAAGCATGGGCATGAAATCGAGCAGCAGGTCTTTTTCGACCTGGAACTGCGCCCACAAGTCGAGCGCCTTCAGCCGCATGAGCAAGGGCCCGATGTCGGCGTAGTAGCCAAACCCGTGCAGGGCCGGGTTGAAGGCGATGCCGATGACGCCGCGTGCCTTCAGGTCGGCCAGCGTCTCCAGCGAGCAATCGTTGGGCACCACCGCAATGCCTTTGTAGCGGCCTTGCCCCATGGCGATGGCATCGAGCAGGCAGCGGTTGTCGGTGCCATAACCCGAGTTGGGGCCGACCAGCAAGGCGTGCTCGACGCCGTGGCAAGCCATCACCTCCAAAAAATAGCGGGCGTCGCCCATCTCTTGCCCGGCCGGGCGGTAGCCCACATCGGGCGCATAGGGAAAGCGCTGCGGGTCCAGCACATGGCAGTGCGAATCGATCTTGCGCTCGTCAAAAATGGACATGCGGGCCAATCAGAAGGTGGCAAGGATGGCTTGCTTGAGTTCGGGGGTGATCTCGGGCATCACGCCAAACCAGGCCTTGAAGGCCGGACGGGCCTGGTTGAGCAGCATGCCCAGACCGTTGACGGTGGTGTGACCGCGCAAACGGGCTGCGGCGAGCAACGGCGTTTCCAGCGGGATGTAAATGACGTCCGACACCATGGCCGACAGCGGCAAGGCATCGAGCGCCACATCGAGTGGCGGCTGGCCGTACATGCCTTGGTTGGTGGTGTTGACGAGCAGGGCCGCACCGTCCATGGCAGCGTTGCGCTCGGACCAGGGCACCACTTTGACAAGAGCCTCCAAACCAGCCGCCAGCGCCTGCGCTTTGTCGATGCTGCGGTTGGTCAGGCGAATCTCGCGGGCCCCTTCGTCGATCAGGCTGAGCACCACGGCCCGCGCCGCACCGCCCGCGCCCAGCACGACCGCCGGGCCTGCATCGGCACGCCAATCGGGTTTCACATCTTTGAGGCTTTGGATGTAGCCATAGCCATCGTTGTTGAAGCCGTGCAGGCTGCCGTCGTCCTGGACGACGATGCAGTTGATCGCGCCCATGCGCTGAGCCACCGGATCTACCCTGTCCATGAGCTTGAGCGCCTCCACCTTGTGTGGCAGCGAGATGTTGCAACCCGCCAGGCCCAGCGCAGACAAGCCGCGAATGGCCGCTTCCAGGTTTTGGGGTTCGACCTGAAAGTGGCCATAAGCACCCTTCAAGCCATATTTGGCCAGCCAGTGGTTGTGCAATATGGGTGAGCGTGACTGGAGGATGGGCGAGCCCATCACCCCGGCCAGTTTGAACTTCGTGTGATCCATGAGTGTGTGGTGGATGGTTTATTTCTTGTTGACGGGTGGCAAGATGTCTTTGACCACTTGCTTGCCTTTGACCACTGTGGTGAGGTAGCTCTCACGGTCCAGATCACCGTTCTCGTCGTAGCTCACATCCAGCAACAAACCGGGGGTGGTCTTGGCAGACAAGGTGACGTTTTTCATGGCCGCGGCAAAAGCTTTCGAATCGAACTTGCCGATCTTCTCGGTCACCGCCTTGACGGTGTAAATGCCGATGTAGCCTTTGAGGCCGTTGTGGTCAGAGCGGGTGTTGAACTCTTTTTGGAAAGCGGCATCGAATTTCTTGACGCCCGCCTGCGGCGCATCGGCCGTCAGGCCCACATGCGCAATGGCCCCATTGGCAGCCTCCCCGGCCAGCTCGATCACCTTCTGACTGGTCAGCACGGTTTCGCCCAGAACGGGTTTTTTGTACCCCTGCTTGCGAATCTCACGCAACATGCGGGCAGCTTCTTCTTCGTTGGTGTAGACGAACAGCGCATCGCCACTGGATTGCTTGGCCTTGATGACGGCGCTGCTGAAGTCGACCTGGCCGGGTTCGGTGGAAATGTCGGCCCCCACCTTGATGCCCCGCGCTTCCAAAGCCTTGGTGATCAGGTCACGACCGCCCTTGCCAAAATCGTTGTTGGTGTAGACCACATCGACCACTTTGGCCTTGAGCTTGTCCTGGATGTACCCCGCCATTTTGGGCATGGCCGAAGCTTGTGTGAACGACGTGCGAAACACATAGGGGTTGCCCTGCTGCGTGATGGCTGCCGCTTCACCACCCGTGAAGTTGGGGATCTCGGCACGGCGCGTGGCCGCCATGCTCACCAAGATGGAGCCGGAAAACACGGGGCCCATGACCACATAAGCACCATCGTCAGCCGCCTTTTCGGCCAGGCCCTTGGCCACGCCGGGGTTGGACTGCGTGTCACTGGAGCTGTAGTCGATCTTGCGGCCCAAAATGCCGCCTGCGGCGTTGATCTCTTTGACGGCCAGCTTCATGCCGTTGTCAAAGTTGGTGCCCGAGGTAGCCCCGGTGCCGGTCAGCTCGACCAGGCCGACGATCTTGACCGTCTGGGCCTGCACACAGGCCGATGCGAACAGTGCGCTGATCAACGCGGATTTCAAAATGGCTTTCATGCTTGTCTCCTGATTGTGCGGGCGGCGTACCGCCCTTGTGTTGAACAACTGTCTTCACGCATCTTGCGTGACGGGTCTGTGAATCGCCATCAGGAATTACCTGACAACATTAGCCTTGGCGACGCAACAGCCTGTGCGCGGGTCAAGTGGCCTTGTCCATGGCCTGGACCTTGTCCCCCCCCGCCACCGAATAGCGCATGGACACTTTGCGAGTGGCCTGGAACTGCTCGATGGTCTCGCCTCTGAACGCGGCATAGACCTCGGGGTTGGACACCCCGAGCACTGCCGCCATTTTTTCGAGCACGAAGAAAATCACACCACGGCGGATCATCTCGATCCACTTGCGGCCCCGGATCAGGTCTTTTTCTTCTTCGCTCAGGCCATGTTCGCTGGCCAGTGCCTCAAAGTCGCTCACAAAACGTGCGCGGTGCTCGGGCAGGGTCAAGGCGTGCAAAAAGCGGTTGATGCGCAAGTTAGCGTGGCTGCGTGCATGCGTGAAGGGGTATGTGCCTTGCAAAGCGCCTGCACCCTCCAACTCATGACCCATGTGCTGGCGGTGCGCAGCCAAGGCGGCGGGATCGGGCTCGCCGCCTTGGTCTTCCAACACCAGCGTGGCAATGTTGGTCATCGACGGCGCATAGGTTTGTTTGTGCACCAGCTGGACTTGGTCTGACAATGCACCGCGCATGATGAGCCACATGATGACCTCGGCGCCTTCCATGCCGCCCTTGGCGGCGTAGTCAGCGATGCGCATGTTCACCAATTGCTCAGGGGCTTTTTCAAGCAGATCGAGGAATTCATGGTCCCAGGCTTCGTTGAGGAAACCCGCACGCTCACCATGCACCTGGTGCGACAAGCCGCCAGTGGCCATGATGGCGACATTCAGATCTTCGGGGTAGCTCTCAATGGCACGGCGCAGCGCCTGGCCCAGCTTCCACATGCGCTTGGCACTGGGCACGGGCAGTTGCAGCACCCCCACTTGCAACGGCACCACCTGGCCCGGCCAGGGACCGCGCTCGTCGCCCAACATGGACAGTGGCGACAAAAAGCCATGGTCCACCGGCTTGCCCTGGAAGAAAGACATGTCGAACTCGTCGGCCACCAGCGACATGCCAATGTGCTGTGACAGGCCCAGATGGCCCATGGCAGGGGCCACTTCGCGCGGACCGCCGCCCTCGTCTGCCGCCACATAACGGTCGTCGATGCCCAGCACAAAGGCCGAGTAGTGGTCCAGGAAGAAGGACGTGATGTGGTCGTTGTAGATCGTGAAGATCACGTCGATCTTCTTCTCGTGCACCCAGCCCCGGATGACATCGAAGCCGTCAAAGATCGGCTTCCACGCCGGATCGTTGTGTTTGCCGGTGTCCTTGGCAAAACCGATGGTGGGTGAGTGCGAGGCGCCAATACCGCCAACGATGCGTGCCATGGTGAGTGTCCTTGAAAATCAGTCGAGTGCAGCTTTGGCCTTGACGATCACGCTCGCCAGCTTGGCCGACTCGGCCTGGATGTAGGCATTGAATTGATCGCGGGTGGGCGTGAAAGGCTCGTAGCCAAACGAGACAAACTTCTCGCGCACATCGGGCTCGGCCAGGGCCTTGGCGATGTCGGCATTGATTTTGTCAGCCACAGCTTTGGGCAAGCCTTTGGGCGCAGCGATCGCGGTCCAGCCGCTGACTTCAAAGTCCTTGGGGCCGCCCGCTTCAGCGACGGTGGGCACGTCCTTGTACGCGGGCAGACGCTTGGGTGCGGCAATGGCCAGGAACTTGAGCTTGCCCGCCCGGTACAGCGGGCCTGCGGTGGCGCTGGTGCCCATGGCAAAAGCCAGCTCACCGGTGGACACGCCGGTATAGAGCTGCGTGGTTTCTTTGTAGATCACATGCTGCATCTCGGTGCCCGTCACCGTCTCGAACAAAGCCGAGCCCAGGTGCACCGGATTGCCCACCGACCAAGAGCCGTAGTTGAGCTTGCCCGGGTTGGCTTTGGCATCCGCCACGATGTCGGCCACGTTCTTGTACTTGCTGTCAGTGGCCGCAGTGAAGAAGAAGTAGGTCTTGAACAGCGGCAACAGCACGTCGAAGTCGGCGGCGGCGTTGTAGGGCAGCTTCTTGAACAGATGCGGGTAGGCCGTCAGGTGCACGATGTCAAGCTGGATCAGGTCGGTGCCGTCGGTGGCGCCACGCTTGAAGGCGTCGATGGCGATGAAGCCGTTGCCGCCCGGGCGGTTTTCCACCGTGACGGGTTGACCCCAGCTTTTCGAGAGCTTATCGGCCACCAGGCGTGCCACACCTTCAGGACCGCTGCCCACCGGGAAGGGGGTGATGATGCGCACCGGCTTGGTCGGGAAGGTCTGGGCCTGGGCGGACAAGGCCAGGCCAAGGGTCAGGGCGGTGAGGGCACGTTTGAACATGAGGGTCTCCGGTTTTGATGAATGTCAATTCGCAAGGCGCGAATGGGTGGCGATTTTGAAAAGCCCACCCCGAACTGCCAAGATGCCGTGATCGCGACCGCGATAACATGGCGTTATCACCAACTCCAAGTCGCGCCATGAAACTGACCGCCCTGCAGGCCCTGGTGGCCGCCATCGAAGAAGGCAGCCTGCGCGGCGCTGCCCGCCGCATCGGTGTCTCGCAGCCGGCCCTGACCAAGCTGGTGCGCGAGCTAGAGATGGAACTGGCCGCGCCGCTGCTGGAGCGGCACTCGCAAGGCGTGCGCCCCACGCCGCAGGGGCAGGTGCTGTTTGAACATTCGCTCAAAGTGGCCAAAGAGCTGGCTACGGCGACCGACCAGATCCAGCAGCTGGGCGGGCAGATGCGGGGCGAGCTGAACGTAGCGGCTGTGCCCGTGGCCATGATGCTTCTGATCCCGGAAACCCTGCGCACCTTCAGCCGGGCATTCCCGGACATCCGACTGCGTGTAAGCGAGGAGCTGTTTGTGGAGCAATTGCAGAAGCTGCGCAACGGCCAGGTGGACCTGGTGGTCGGCGGCATCCCCGAGGGTTTGCCCAGCGGCGAATTCATCGCCGAGGAACTGATGACCACGTCCATGGTAGTGGTGGCGCGACGAGGGAGTCGTTATGCGCGCGCAAAGCGGCTGGCCGAACTGGCCCAGGCTCCGTGGGTCTATACCGGCACATCCGCTCAAACCGGTTATGCCACACGGCTTTTTGAATTGAACGGCCTGAGCGCACCGCCTGTGGGTGCGATGGTCAATTCCACGCTGGCGCTTTTGGCACTTCTGGGTTCTGGCGATTTACTGGGTTTGATGCCCGAGCAAATCATCGCCCACCCCTTGGGGCAAGACATCGTGCGCGTGCCCCTCGAAGATGCAGGCTTGCCGCTGACGGTGGGGGTCATTGTCCGCAGCGGTTCCGTGGTGTCGCCCGCGATTCGCCAGTTCATTGCCCACTTGCACCGGGCGGCACATCAACTCTGAACCCACACGCTTTACAAGGCGTTTCTACAATGCGCCTTCCACCTCAAACCCGGAGAGCCTCATGCACCGCCACGACCCGACTCGCCCCACCCACATCACCCGCCGCGAGGCTGGTTTGTGGCTGACCTTGAGCGGCTTGGGCAGCAGCGTCTGGGCACAAACCGCTTCAGAAGCCGCTCTGGAAGCCAAAGCCCCGGCCTTGCCGCCACTGGGCAGCGTTCTGAACGTGCCCAACATCACACTGTTGGACGGCACGGCATTCAGTGCACAGGCGGGGCAACCGTTGCTGGTGTACTGGTGGTCCAGCACTTGCCCCTTTTGCGCTTTGCAAAGCCCAAGCATGCAGGCCCTGTGGCAGGCCCAGCGACAGCGCGGGCTCAATATGGTGGCGTTGTCCATTGACAAGACCGCTGAAGAAGCACGCGCCTACCTGCACAAGCGTGGCTACACCTTCCCCGCCGCGTGGGCCAGCCCCCAATGGCGCCAACAGTTTCCCAAACCCAAGGGTCTGCCTGTCACCCTGCTGCTCGATGCGCAGCGCAAGGTGGTCCTGGCGGAAAAGGGTCAGATGTTTGCCGAAGACGTGGAGGCCATCGGGCAGCTGTTCTGACCCTAGTCAGGCTTTGGCCAAATGCTGTTTGGCCAGGTTCACATACCAGTTGAGGCAAGCGGGGTTGGCCATGGCGTCCTTGTTGACGACCTTCTCCAACGGCTGACCCAGCATGAGTTTCTTGATCGGCAACTCCTGCTTTTTGCCAGACAAGGTGCGTGGAATTTCAGTGACCTGGAAAATTTCATTCGGAATGAAACGCGGGCTCAGTGCCACCTTGATCGCGTTGTTGAGCTTGGCTTTGAGCGCATCGTCCAAAACTGTGCCCGGGCGCAGCACCACAAACAGCGGCATGTAGCTTTCCTTGCCCAGGTATTCCAGATCAACAACCATCGAGTCCATGACTTCGGGCAGGGCCTCGACGGCGCTGTACAGCTCGCTGGTGCCCATGCGCAGGCCGTGGCGGTTGATGGTGGCGTCGCTACGGCCAAAGATCACGCAGCCTTCGCCCTCGCCTTGCGCGTTACCAATGCGCAGCCAGTCGCCGTGCCGCCAGACGCCGCCCATGCTGGCCGGGCCGTCACCGCCACCGGGCTTTCGGCCGTGGCCTGCGGGGTACATCTCGAAGTAGCTGGCGAGATAACGCGCGTTGTCCTTGTCGCCCCAGAAGAACAGCGGCATCGACGGAATGGGTTGCGTGCAGACCAGTTCGCCCACTTCGCCTTTGACCGGTTGCCCGGCTTCGTTCCACGACTCGACGGCCGCGCCCAGCATGCGGCACTGCATGACGCCGGGCTCTTGCGGTAGCTCGCGGTGACCGCCGACAAAGGCTCCGGCAAAGTCGGTACCGCCCGAGATGTTGCACCACCAGATGTCGGTGCCGATTTTTTTGAACTGCTCGGTGCCCCAGCTTTGTGTTTCGGGCGACAAGGGCGAGCCGGTGGTGCCCAAAGCCCGCACCAGCGACAAGTCACCGCAGCGCGAAATGTCCAAACCGGCCTTGTGGCAGTTGGCGAAGAAGGCCGCGCCTGCACCCAAGAAGGTGACTTTTTCTTCAGCCGCCATGCGCCACAAAATGCCCCAGTCGGGGTTGTCTTTGCTGCCTCCGGGATTGCCGTCGTAAATCACGCAGGTCACGCCGTTGAGCAGGCCTGCGACCTGCGCGTTCCACATGACCCAGCCGGTCGAGCTGTACCAGTGGAAACGTTCGCCCCAACTGTTGGGGTGATAGCTGCAGCCCACATCGTTGTGCAAAATTTTGTTGGCCAGGGCCACGATCACGGTGCCGCCATGGCCGTGCACAATGGGCTTGGGCAAGCCGGTGGTGCCACTCGAATAGACAATCCACAGCGGATGGTCAAAGGGCAACCACATCGGCTCGAAAGCCTGCACTTCGGCATCATCGCGAGAGGTCACGACAGACAAGGGCGTGCTGGCAGCCACATCGCATTGGGCGATGTCCACCGTGCCCAGGTTGTCGTGGATGATGACGTGCTGCACGCTGGGCAAAGCGTCCTTGAGTTCCTGCACCACGGTGATGCGGTCAAAATCGCGGCCCCCATAACTCACCCCATCAACGGCGATCAACACCTTGGGCTCGATCTGCTTGAAGCGGTCCAGCACGGCGTTGGTGCCCATGTCGGGCGCGCAAATGCTCCAGACGCCGCCAATGCTGATGGTGGCCAGAAAAGCCACCATGGCTTCAGGAATATTGGGCAAATACGCTGCCACCCGGTCACCTGGCTGCACACCATGCGCCTGCAAGTGCAAAGCCAGAGCGGCCACCTGACGACGCAGCTCGGGCCAGCTCATCTCGCGGCGCAGGCCTTTTTCATTCAAGCTGATGACAGCAGGGAACCCGGCCGCATGGGCTGCTTGCACATGGCGCAAGACCTGGTGTGCGTAATTCGTCTTGGCGCCTTCGAACCAGACTGCACCGGGCATGACATTGCGGGACAAGGCCGCCTTGTGCGGCGTGGGAGACTCCATCTCGAAGTAATCCCACATGCTTTGCCAAAAGCCTTCCAGATCGGAGACCGACCATCGCCACAGGTCGTTGTAGGTCTCAAACGTCAGGCCGCGTTGATCGCGCAACCAGTTTTGATACAAACGGATCTGGGGCACATAGGGTGCGGGGGTGGGCGTAGCAGCGGTGTTCATGAGCCGAGAGTAGCAGTGGGCATACGCCCTTGTCACTCGGTCAAACCCGTCAACGTACACCTAGGTGACAGGTGCGTGAAATGGGCGAATGCTCAGCCTTGCTGCATGCGCTGGCTTTTCCAATACACATCGTCGCCACCGTTCATGCGGTTGAGCACACGGGCCAGCACAAACATCAAATCGGACAGGCGGTTGAGGTATTGCCGCGGCGTATCGTTGAGCGCCTCTTCGTTGCCTAGGGCCACGCAAGCACGCTCGGCGCGCCGCGCAACAGTTCGACACACATGGGCCAGTGCGGCACCTCGCGTGCCTGCGGGCAAGATGAACTCTTCAAGCTTGGGCAATTGCCCGTTGTACTTGGCCAAAGCAGCATCCAACGCTGCGACGGCCTCTTCCTTGAGCAATTCAAAACCGGGGATGGACAACTCGCCACCCAGGTTGAACAACTGGTGCTGAATTTCCACCAGCAGATCGCGCACATCGGCGGGCATGTCTTCGCACAACAAAACGCCGATGTTGGAGTTGAGTTCATCCACCTCGCCCATGGCGTGCACGCGCAAGCTGTTTTTGGACACACGCTGGTTGTTGCCCAAGCCGGTGGTGCCGTTGTCGCCGGTGCGGGTGGCGATTTGTGTGAGTCGGTTGCCCATGGATGCGTCCTCTGTTCGGTCTCATATTCTGGCTGCCAATTGTCGACCAAGTTCCCTTGGCTTGTCTGACAGAGGACAAGCCCGAAGCGGCAAGCGGCGTAAACTGCACGTTCATCAATTCAGCGGGCCGGGTCCGCTGACCAGGAGACATCCCCATGAACGCCCCCACCGCTGCCGCCCATCTGGCCCCCGAAATTGCACAACGCGAAGTGCCAGAAGCCTTTTTGGCCGCCCTGAAAGCACGCTTTGGGGACAACTGCTCCACTGCCTTGGTGGTGCGTGAGCAGCATGGACGCGACGAGTCGGCCTTCACTCATGTGCCACCACCGGCTGCGGTGGTGTTTGCAGAAAACACGCAAGACGTGGCCGATGCCGTAAAGCTGTGTGCGGACTACAAAGTGCCGGTGATTCCATTTGGCGTGGGCTCCTCGCTCGAAGGGCATTTGCTGGCGGTGCAAGGCGGCATCAGCATTGACCTGATGCGCATGAACAAGGTGTTGTCGATCAACGCCGAAGACCTGACGGTGACGGTGCAGCCGGGCGTGACGCGCAAGCAGCTCAACGAAGAGATCAAGTCCACCGGCCTGTTCTTCCCGATCGACCCGGGTGCCGATGCCACCATTGGCGGCATGAGCGCCACACGCGCCAGCGGCACCAACGCCGTGCGCTACGGCACCATGCGCGAGAATGTGTTGGCCTTGGAAGTGGTGACCTCTGCAGGCGACATCATCCGCACAGGCACCCGTGCCAAAAAGTCGAGCGCCGGCTACGACCTGACACGCCTGATGGTGGGCAGCGAAGGCACGCTGGGCGTGATGACCGAAATCACCGTGCGCCT
>JACCDZ010995257.1_pt1 | contig 10176 bp, 9 predicted proteins | sample 7449551 | NCBI WGS metagenome assembly JACCDZ01 (sample SAMN15323452, study PRJNA562643) | freshwater metagenome | isolation source: river surface water | place: USA:Blue River Watershed | collected 2017-08-18
GTGAAATACCCTTACATATACCAACATTATTACAGAAACTACAGTCACGTATATAATATTAATAGTATAATACCTATCGGTAAACATTATGAGTTGTGTAATAATATCTATCATGATTTGAAGGATCGATTTGATGTCACACCTAATATTTTTTACAATAATAAGGCTACGTTAGTCTTTAATTATATAGAAGCAAATGGTATACCAATAGATAATAAAGTATTCTCAGAGTTTTTTTATAGTACTAGTTCAAGTAAAGTATATTCTCAATATAATTTAAAAACGTTTACTCGAAGACCTACTAATACATTCAAAGGTGTTAATTATACAGCACTTAAAAAGTCTAATAATTGCAGGGAAGCAATTATATGTAATAACGACACATTAGTTGAAGTTGATATATCGTCATATCATCTTTACCTGATTGCAAATTTGATAGGGTATAAGTTTGATTTTGACGGAGACATACATCAATATTTTGCAGATATATATGGTGTTGATTACGATACTGCTAAACAAATTACATTTAAGCAAATGTATGGTAGTGTAGATAATGAATATAAAGATATTGAATTCTTTAAAAAGATGTCGGAGTATATAGACTCTACATGGACTAATTATTGTAATAACGATAATACACATACATGCATTATATCAAACCATGTATATGATAGTAATAATACCAAAGATATAACTAAGTATAAATTATTCAACTATATTATTCAAAACTATGAAACATCATTGAACATATTGATGATGTTAGATATGATTAAAATTTTAAGAAATATTAATACCAAATTAATATTATATACATATGATGCATTTACGTTCGATGTTGATACTAATGAGAAAAAAGAATTCAAACAAATTATAAATATTTTTAAAAAATACGGGCTTAAAATTAAATATAAAACTGGGAAAAATTACAATTTTTAAATATACATGCTATTTATTAGTATAAATGAATCTATATTTAAATGTCACAAATCTATACGAATAAATTATTCTGCACATTCACTTCTTTTGAAGATGTTGAATTGTTAGTTGATAAAATCAAATTACAATACACTATATTATTTAATAAAATTTTTATTCTTAAAATAGAGTCTACTGATGAATACTGTCTTACATATAACGTGGAGATGGGAAATATTTCAGAATTGCCATATGGATCTATCATGGTTCATCGTAAAAAAGAATCGAATACATTATATACCATTAACGCATTAAATTGTTTGGTGAAGTCTTTAAATAATGGTAGATTAGATAAATCTTTTAATGTTAGTTGGGATAATTATAAAAATTCAATACTATTAACACGTAACGGTGACTTACATATTTTGAATACAAACGTACATAAAATCGTAAAATTGTAAAATTAAAATTTTTAAATTATTTAATAAGTCCATTTTTATATAACTTTGTATAAATAAAAATAAAACAATTTAAAATAATGGATGTTACGTTAATTAAAAACCGATTTGACACTTTAACTAAAGTGCCTGTAAAAAAAGATGTCGATTACGACAAATCACGATTCAAAGCACCTGTAGGTAAATCACAAATAAGAATCCTACCTTCTGCTTATAACAAATCTAACCCTTTTAAAGAGGTTTACATGTACTATAACGTATTTGATAAACCAATGATGTCTCCTACTACATATGGAGAGAAAGACCCTATTGTAGAATTTGTAGCGAAGGTTAAAAAAACTGAAGTTAACAAAGGTGGTGTGTTCAATGTAGATGCGTGGAAATTAACTAAAAAGCTTACACCTAAATTGAGAGTAACCGTACCTGTTATTGTTAGAGGTCGTGAAGATGAGGGGGTATTATTATGGTCTTTCGGTAAAGAGATTTACTTGGAGTTACTAGCGATGGTGGAAGATGAGGATATTGGGGATTTCACAGACATTCTAAATGGTAGAGACTTCACTGTAGAAGTGGTAGATAAAGCACAAACAGGCACAGGTTTTGAGAAAACAACTATTCGCCCACGTACTAAGATTACACCTTTACATGAGGATGCTAAATTAGTTGAGTTGTGGTTGAAAGAACAACCTGACCCGATGGCTCAAACTATTAAAAGTAGTTTTGACGATTTGAAACATGCTTTAGAACAATATTTATCACCTAAGGAGGATCACCAAGAGCCTATTGTTGAAAGTGAATCGCAACCTGTTGTTGTATCAAAACCTGCATCGGGTTTTACGCCTAAGCAAACAAATAGTGATAAGTTTAATGATGTGTTTTCTGATGACAGTGAGGAAGATGATGACGATTTACCTTTTTAATTTTTAACTTTTGTTGTAAGGGTGTGTTGCTATAATTCTTATTCATAATATAATAAGTGACACATCCCTTACATATTTTTAAAATTAAAAATTAATTGGGATTATGGTTAGTATTTACATATTACTAAGAGATGGCATACCTTTTTATGTAGGTAAAACAGAGTCACGTTTACATAAAAGATATAAGGAACACTGTAGGAAATATGGTTCTGATATTGAAATATTTGAAGTTGATTGTGTAGACCGTGATACTTGGGAATTTTGGGAAAAGTTTTATATATCGTTATTCAAATATTATGGTTTTAAATTAGATAATATAGCATTAGGTGGAAGTGGTTGTACATGGTTGAATTTTGACAAGGCAAAACGATACTCTGTGATAGAGAAAATGTCAAAATCAAAAATGGGTATTAGAAATCATATGTATGGTAAAAAGAGACCTATTTCCTATATAGAAGATTGTAAAATTCGAAATACGGGTTGTAAGAATCCGATGTTTGGTAAAGTGGGTTGTATGAACGTATGTAATAATGTATTTACACATAATACAAATCTTAAAATAGGTGATGATATTAAAACTGCTAAAGCATGGTCTTCATTTTATAATTTGAAAACATCTTATTATTTAAAAGAATATTTAGAAGTTAATAATATTGAATACAAAAAAGTTGGTAAAATATGGAAAAAAATAAAACAAACAAAAACAAATCACTAACCTCTGCGGTATCAACCGAGTTGAAGAGTAAGTTTGATTTGGATAAATTTAAAGATAAAAAACTACTAAATAGTTCTGTTAAATTTAAACCACAGGAATGGATACCACTATCACAAGCCTTTCAAGATGCAACAAATGTTACAGGTATACCTATTGGTCATATATCTTTACTCAGAGGACATAGTGATACAGGCAAAACAACTGCCTTATTGGAATGTGCAGTATCTGCTCAAAAAATGGGTTACCTACCTGTTTTTATTATTACCGAAATGAAATGGTCGTGGGAGCATGCAATTAGGATGGGTTTTAAAGTCAATGAAGTAGTGGATACAGAGACGGGTGAGATTGTAAATTATAGTGGTGATTTTATTTATGTGGATAGGAGTAATTTAAATACTATTGAAGATGTTGCTGCATTTATAACGGATTTGTTACAAGAACAAAAGAAAGGTAACTTACCTTACAACTTAGTATTTCTATGGGACAGTATTGGATCACTACCTTGTGAACTATCACTTAAATCAGGTAAAAATAATAATGAATGGTCAGCAGGGGCAATGAGTACACAATTCGGTAATGGTGTAAATCAGTTTATTGCATTGTCACGCAAAGAAAATTCTCCATATACTAATACATTAGTATGTATTAATAAAGTCTGGGCTGCAAAAGCTGAATCTCCTATGGGTAAACCAAAATTAATGAATAAAGGTGGCTTTGCGATGTGGTTTGATGCAACATTTGTTGTTACATTTGGAAACATTATGAATTCGGGTACAAATAAAATACAAGCTACTAAAGGTGGTAAAATTGTTGAATTTGCAAAACGCACTAAAATACAAATCGATAAAAATCACATCAATGGTGTAAACTCTACAAATAAAATTATCATGACTGCGGATGGTTTTATTAACGATACACCTAAAGATATTGATGCTTATAAAAAAGCACATTCGCACGAATGGATTGGTATATTAGGTGAAGGCGACTTTGATACAATTGAGGAAAGTGATGATTCACCAGTAGAATACGACGATTCGGATGAATAATGAGTATGGTAAGTATATGAGCATGTTATCTAGTATTAAAAGTGATACTAATAGTACTGATAACATGTTTATGTTACCACGTGATGGGGATCGTGTGGTATTGATAGATGCATTTAATTTATTCTTTAGAAATTTTGCAACCATGAATGCTGTGAATAGTAGTTTACAACATATTGGTGGTTTAGAGGGTTTCTTACGTAGTTTAGGTTCTATTGTTAATACATTAGGTGCTACTAAAGTATATGTGGTATTTGAGGGTCAAAGTTCATCTGCTAATAGGAAGAATTTAATATCTGAATACAAATCTAATAGAGGTGTTAAACGACTTACAAATCACAGTATATATACCTCATTAGAGGATGAGAATGAAGGTAAGATTCAACAGATGACACGTCTTATGCATTATCTTGAATGTTTACCTGTACACTGTATTAGTATTGACAAAACAGAAGCTGATGATGTAATATCGCATATCGCAATACGGAATAAAACAAAAAATATCGATACCATAATATGTTCTACTGATAAAGATTATTTACAATTAATTTCAAATAATATTAGAGTGTATAGCCCTATTAAAAAAATATTATACGATAGGGAAAAGGTTATAGAAGAGTTTTCAATATTACCTGAGAATTTCATTTTGTATAAATCAATATGCGGAGATAGCTCGGACAATATTTCAGGTATTAGTGGTGTACAAATTAAGACATTGTTAAAGATGTTTCCTGAATTAACTACTACTAAATTAACATTGAATGATATTTACACAATGTGTTCAAATAGATTTCTATCTAAAGGTAAAATAGGTGAATACTATTCTAAAATTGTAATGTTTAAAAATCAAGTTGAAACTAATTACAAGGTTATGAATTTATTCTCACCTATGATACATGAGATTGATTGTATGATGTTAGATGAATATATTGATACTAATGAAGTTAAATTATTAGTGAATGAGTTCATGGAATTGTATAAAGATGATGGATTAGGTAGTATCATAACATCACCGAGAGTTTGGTTAGATGAACATTTTAAAGATTTAAAATAAAAGGTTACATGACATTACATAACGTAGACCAATATGGTCATAATTTTCAAATTAAAGTATTAGCATCATTACTATTGAATAAAGAGTTTTTATTGAATATTAATGAAATGATTACTGAAGAATATTTTGCCAATCCTGCTCACAAATGGGTTGTGATGCAAGTAAAAGATTATTTTAGTAAATATCATTCGACACCATCCATGGAAGTTTTAAAAACTGAAATGAAGAAAGTCAATAATGATGTTTTAAAATTATCAATTAAAGAACAATTACAACTAGCATATTCTGATAATAGAGAGGATCAAAATTATATCGAAACTGAATTCTTTAATTTCTGTAGAAATCAAGAGTTGAAAAGAGCTTTATTAGATTCTGTAGACTTATTACAAAGTGGCGAGTACGATCAAATCCGTGATGCTATAGACAAAGCACTAAAATCAGGCCAAGATAAAAATCTAGGACATGAATACAATAAAGATACAGCAGAACGATATAAAGAAAATGATCGTAATGTAGTACCAACACCTTGGCCTAAAATAAATGATTTATTACAAGGAGGATTAGGTAAAGGAGATTTAGGTATAGTACTAGGCGGTCCAGGAACAGGTAAATCACATACCTTAATATCAATAGGTACAGAAGTCCTTAAATTAGGATATAACGTTATACATTATACATTAGAATTAAGTGAGGATTATGTAGGTAGACGATACGATTCATGTTTGACTGAAATTGATGTAAATGAAATAACCAAACACCAAGGTGAAGTTAATAACATTGTTAATAATTTAAAAGGTAATTTGATTATTAAAGAATACCCACCTAAACGTGCGAGTATTACAACATTAGAAAATCATATTAAAAAATGTATTGATTTAGGAATTAAGCCCGATTTAATTATTGTTGATTATTTAGACTTACTTACGACTAAAACAAAACATAAAGAAAATAAAGATATGGTTGACGATATTTATGTAGCAGCTAAAGGATTAGCTAAAACTTTAAAATTACCTATATTTTCTGTAAGTCAGGTTAACAGATCTGGTGCTAGTAGCGATATAGTTGAAGGAGATAAGATCGCAGGTTCTTACGATAAAATTATGATTTCTGACTTTTGTATGTCGATTTCTCGTAAGAAAGAGGATAAAGTAAATGGTACATTTAGAGCACATATTATGAAGAATCGTTACGGTGCTGATGGTCATACTTATAATGGTAAGATAGATACTAAGATTTCTAAATTAACACTACTTGATAAATTTGATGACAGTGATCCTACAAATTATATGAGTAAGGATTTTAATCAAAATAATTTGAGTAGTTTTAAACAATTACTAACCGACTAATATTTATAATAAAATTTAATCATGAGAGGTAGAATAGATATTAAGACTTTAAAGACTATAATCCGAGAAGAAATAGATAAAATAGTAAAGAAAGATAAGGTTACTGTAAAATTAGGTGTTAAAGATACTGCTGATAAAATAACAGACCATGTTGTAGAGGTATTATTAGAATTGAATGAAACCGATAAAAAAACTAAAGAACTAAAAGCTAAAATGGATGCTTTTAAAGGGGATTTACGTGATTTAGTAGCAGATACCGTTGGGTCAGATTATAAGGATTTTACAAGAGTTGTTGAAAAAACAATTGATGTAGGAGGTGAAACTAAAGTAATTGTAATGACTTTAAATAAAGAAAATAAGCCTGAAGAGGTTATTGATTATAAAAAAGTTGTTGATTTATTGATAGAACAAAATGCTGATTTAAAAGGTACTATTGATGCTATTATAGCTAATGTAAAGAACACAGAAGAAAAAGTAAAAGCATCTGCGTTTAAGATAGATGTTAAAGAAGGTGCTGTTGTAGATTCTGTAATATCTTATGCTAAAAATATTTTCGAAAGGATCGCAAAATCTTTAGGTATGAGAGTTCAAAAATACGAACAACGATTATCTGACATAGAGTCTGAGTTAGCAAAATTGAAGTAGTATTGAGTGAAAATAAGAAAACAATCTCTATTGATTTTAGAGATTGTTTTTCATTTTAAATTATTTATTTTGCACAAAAAGTCATAAATTTGAAAACGTTTTAAAATAAGTTACACAATGAGTATTATTACACCACGGTTATATTATAAGCCGTTTGAATATCAACAAGCATTTGAATATTATAAAAACCAACACCGAGGACATTGGTTAGCTGATGAAGTGCCGTTGGCATCCGATTTAAATGATTGGAAGTTGAAATTAAATGAAAATGAGAAAAATTTAATAGGTAATATATTAAAGTCTTTTGCTCAAACTGAAGTTCACGTAAATGATTATTGGTCGACAAAAGTCTCAGCATGGTTTCCAAAACCTGAGATACAGGCAATGGCTAGGGCGTTTGCAGATTTTGAAAGTATTCACGGTGAGGCATACGCTAGGTTAAATGAAGAATTAGGTCTAGATGATTTTAAAGCTTTTTTAGAAGACGAGGTTTCTAAAGCTAAGATAGATAGACTACTTGAGGTAAAGGGCGATACATTAGAAGAGAAAGCATTATCATTAGCGATATTTTCAGCATTTACAGAGGGCGTTAACTTATTTAGTTCGTTTGCGATATTGATGAGTTTCCAATTACGTAATTTATTCAAAGGTACAGGGCAGATTGTAGAATGGTCTGTAAGGGATGAATCATTACATTCTAATGCAGGTTGTTGGTTGTTTAGAACTTTATTAGAAGAAAATCCTGAAATTAACAACGATAGGTTACGTGCTGATATTATAAATGCTTGTGAAATATCTATTCAATTAGAATTCGATTTTATAGATAAGGCGTTTGAATTAGGTGATGTTGAAGGTTTGAGTAAAGACCAATTGAAAAATTTCATAAAAGCAAGAGCTAATGATAAATTAGTAGAATTAGGTTATCAACAAATATATAACGACATTGACCCTAATATGTTAAAACAGATGGAATGGTTTGGTCATTTAACAAGTGGTAATTCACATCAAGATTTTTTTGCAGGTCGGGTGACTAATTATTCTAAATCGAATGGTAACTGGGAGGATTTAATTTAAATATATGAGTAAAATAGAAGTAAACACAGAAAGTTGGATTAAGGGTAAGAATTACCCTGAATGGATGGATGAATTTGGTAAGACCACAATTTCTAACGGGTATTTGTTACAAGGCGAAGACGTATATGATGCATTCAGGAGGGTTAGTAAAGCCTCTGCGAAACGATTGCGACGTAAAGATTTACAAGCATATTTTTATGAAGCAATGTGTAAAAATTGGTTATGTTTAGCTAGTCCTGTCCTAAGTAATATGGGCACAGAACGTGGTATGTCAATATCATGTTATGGTATAGATTCTGAAGATAGTATCGATGGTATAGCACATGCTGATTCAGAATTGATGAAATTAACATCACAAGGAGGTGGTGTTGGTATGGGTGTATCTAGGATAAGAGGTCGTGGTAAATCGATTAAAGACAATGGCGTATCGGAAGGTATTGTACCATGGTGTAAAAAGTTTGATTCTACTATATTAGCAACAAATCAAGGATCTGTACGAAGAGGTGCTGCATCTATCAATTTGGATATTAACCATCCCGATATAGAAGAATTTTTAGGTATTAGAAGACCTAAAGGTGATGTTAATAGACAATGTTTAAATTTAAATCATTGTGTACTTATCGATGATACTTTCATGTTGAAATTAGAAAATAAGGATACCAAAGCTATTAAACTTTGGGGTGAAATATTAAAAACACGTTTAGAAACAGGTCAACCATATATTATGTATAGCGATAATGTAAATAAAAACAATCCTATATCATATAAAAATAATAATTTACAATGTACGATGACAAACATTTGTTCAGAAATCGTATTATTTACAGATCCGTTACATTCGTTTATATGTTGTTTATCATCTTTGAATATTTCAAAATTCGACGAGTGGTATAATTACAAATTTGAAAATGGTATGACATTACCTGAATTATCAATATGGTTTTTAGAGGGGGTATTACAAGAGTTTATCGATAGGGCTAAAGGGTTAAAGTTTATGGATAATACAGTACGTAGTGCTGTAAAAGGGCGAGCTTTAGGATTGGGTGTTTTAGGATGGCATACATATTTACAGAGTAAGAATATACCATTTGTCGGTATACAAGCCAATTCCTTGACTAGGATAATATTTGATTATATAGAGAAGGAGTCGCTGAAAGCTAGTAAGGCACAAGCTGAACAATATGGTGAACCTGAATGGTGTAAAGGCACAGGTGTGAGACATACACATAGATTAGCAATAGCACCTACAGTAAGTAATTCTATTATATCAGGTGGCGTATCACCTAGTATAGAGCCAATTCCTGCAAATGTGTATAATTTAAAAACAGCAAAGGGTACACTTATTAAAAAGAATAGAATTTTAGTAGATTTATTAGAATCTAAAGGTTATAATATAGATTCGGTATGGAAGCAAATATTAGATGATAAAGGATCTGTACAAAATATACCCGATTATATTTTAACCAAAGATGAAAAAGAAGTATTCTTAACATTTAAAGAAATTAATCAGTTGGAAATTGTGAAGCAGAATGCTATTCGTCAAGGTTACATAGACCAAGCTATTAGTTTAAATCTGTGTTTCGACCCTAATGATTCACCTAAATGGATTAGTGATGTACATAGAGAGGCTTGGAAATTAGGGATTAAAACATTGTATTACATGAGAACAGAGTCAGTATTACGTGGGGATAATTTACAAAGAACTTCAGAATGTATTAGTTGTGAAGGTTAATTAAATAAAAATGGTTTCGTGTTTAACAGTTACTAGAAATAGAGTTGGGTTTTTAAAAAGAAGTATTGACTTATTCATCCAACAAGATTATAACCCTAAAGAGTTAGTAATTATATATTATGCAGATGATCTGAGTACAAAGGAGTACTCAGATTCTTTTATTAACAATGGGTATAATATTAGATTTATAGAATGTATTAATTCATCTGAAATGACACTAGGTGATATCCGTAATTATGGTATCGATAGATGTAAAGGTGATTGGATATGTATA
>JACCDZ010088768.1_pt1 | contig 10174 bp, 6 predicted proteins | sample 7449551 | NCBI WGS metagenome assembly JACCDZ01 (sample SAMN15323452, study PRJNA562643) | freshwater metagenome | isolation source: river surface water | place: USA:Blue River Watershed | collected 2017-08-18
ATGGCATGTTCAGCTTGAGAGAACCCTACACAACCTGCATCCGTTAACTCTGCCATCTCAGTTAACTCATGACCTTTAAGTGCAATTGTTAATGCACCTAAGGGATAAACATGTGACTGATTCAAACTACGCGCTCTATGCACCAACATTTCAACTAAACCAGGCTCATCTAAAGCAGGATCGGTATCTGGTGGACAAACTAAACTCGTCACACCACCTGCTAGTGCAGCTTGTAATTCAGATTCTAGTGTGGCTTTATATTCATAGCCTGGCTCTCTTAAGCGCACTGATAAATCCACCAGACCAGGCGCTACAATTAATCCATGCGCATCGAGAGTTTGTTCAGCAATAAAACCAGCAGGTGCTTTACCTATTCCAGCAACCTTACCATCCATGATGAACAGATCTTGCTTGGCATCGATCTTATTCGCAGGATCAATTAAGCGTCCATTTGTGATCTGAAGTTTCATTTCTTATTCTCGTTATTCAGCGTATTGTTAAGTCAGATGCATTCATTTAAGTACCAGCCAACATACTCATGACTGCCATACGTACTGCAATACCAAAGGTCACTTGCGGCAGTATCACGGCTTGCGAACCATCGGCAACGGCAGAATCAATTTCTACACCACGATTCATAGGACCAGGATGCATCACAATTGCATCCGGCTTAGCCAGTGCAAGTCGTTCTGGTGTTAAACCATAGCTTTTAAAATATTCTTGCGCTGAAGGTAAGAGCGCACCAGTCATACGTTCATTTTGCAAACGCAACATGATGATGACATCAACTCCTTTTAAACCTTCATTCATATCGGTAAAGACACGTACACCCATTTGTTCTAAACCGCTAGGCAATAAAGTGCGTGGTCCAATTGCTCTCACTTCTGGCACGCCTAAGGTGGTTAAGCCATGTATGTCAGAACGCGCTACGCGGCTGTGCAAAATATCGCCCACAATCGCTACAGTAAGATTAGTAAAATCTTTTTTGTAGTGACGAATGGTGTACATGTCTAACAATCCTTGCGTAGGATGCGCATGTCGTCCATCGCCTGCATTCACTACATGGACATGAGATTGTCCGGTTTCGATTAAGTGTTTAGCGATGAGATAAGGGGCACCCGATTGCGCATGGCGCACGACAAACATATCTGCATGCATAGCCGCTAAATTATCGATAGTATCGAGTAGTGATTCACCTTTACTCGCACTCGATGCAGAAATATTCAGATTAATCACATCTGCAGATAAACGTTTAGATGCAATTTCAAAAGTGGTGCGAGTACGCGTAGAGTTTTCGAAAAATAAATTGAATACACTTTTACCGCGCATGAGTGGGACTTTTTTCACATCCCTATCACCAACGCCGACAAAAGAAGACGCTGTGTCGAGTATGCGAGTAACCACTGCACGAGGTAAACCTTCTATGGTGAGTAAATGTTGTAACTCGCCGTTTTTATTAAGTTGCGGATTATGCATGGTCTACCGTCAGGGTAAGGCGGCCATCATCAGCCTTTTTCAAAATGAGTGATTGATTCGCTTCTAGATCAATTTTTTTTGCAACGAAATCTGCAGCTACCGGCAATTGTCTACCCCCTCTATCTAACAAGGCAGCCAACATGATTCTAGCTGGCCTACCATAATCAAATAAGGTATTGATGGCGGCTCGTGTTGTGCGTCCTGTGTAAAGCACATCATCGACTAGTAATATGGTGGCGTCTTCAATCTCGAAAGGTATATGGCTAGGTTTAACATCTGCGTGCAAACCTCGCTCCGCATAATCATCTCTGTAAAAAGACACATCAAGAAAACCTAACTCTGTGACTTTAAGGCTCTGAGCTAATCGCTCAGCTAACCAAGCACCACCAGAATAAATACCCACAATAGCGAGTCGTTCACACCCAGTCAGTTCATGTATGACTTGTGTTTCTAGTGTTTTATATAGTGCTTCAGCGTCAAGTTCGCGTAGAGTCATAATCATCAAAATATTGTTGAAGAATGATGGCAGCAGCTTGATCATCCACAGGTTGATTTTGTTGTTGCACTAGCACGGCAGATGAATAACGTTCATCTACCAGCACCGTATCTAAACCAAAACGGCCATGTAACTGATTTGCAAAACGTCGGCAGCGCTGTGTCATTTCATGCTCAACACCATCCGGATGTAATGGCAGACCAACTACTGCGATTTGCGGCTGCCATTCTTGCACTAAGAGTGCAATCGCATTAAATTTTTCTTCGTTACTCGCGGCAGTGATAATAGTCAAAGGGCTCGCTTGCTTTAACACGGTATTACCAACCGCAACACCGATACGCTTAAGGCCAAAGTCGAAGGCCAATATGGTTTTCACGCTTAGCAAAAGATCACTTTATTCAAGCATGTCCTGCATCGCCAGTCAGACGGCTAGGATCTATACCGAGTAAATTCATCGCCGCGACAAAGCGTTCTTGAATAGGTATATCAAACAAGATCTCTGGATCAGCACGAACAGTTAACCAGCCATTACGCAAAATTTCTTCTTCCAATTGTCCGGCACCCCAACCTGCACAACCCAATGTGACTAAAAACCGGCTAGGACCAGAGCCACCTGCTATCGATTCCAATACATCACGCGAAGTGGTCAGTGCCAATTCATCATGGATTTTTAGGGAAGAACTATAGCTTGCTGCAGAAGCATGCAAAACAAATCCACGTTCCACTTGCACTGGACCACCAAACATCACAGGCTCAGCCGGTAGTAATCCAGCATGCGGATTGATCTCTAGCGTCATATCTAAACGCGAGAACAACACATCCATCGTCATGTCAGTTGGCTTATTAATAATCACACCCAAAGCACCACCTATGTGATGTTCACAAAGATAAACCACTGTGCCGCCGAATATGGGATCCAGCATGGAGGGCATAGCAATCAGGAAGTGATCAGACAAATCGAGCTTTACGTCGTTTTCTGCTGCTTGGGGAATAGAATAAATGCGATCATCCTCTGCCGAAGCGGAGGGTGAAGAGAGTGAGGCGGGACGTATCTTGCCTTGCTTGGCCATAGACTGAATTTTATCAGCTTTGCTGATTCTTAGATCGATAGTTCCGCCGTTTTTACACAAACTGCTTACATAGTTAGGCTAAAAAATGAGGGTCATGTCGTTCATGGGTGGTGCGGCAAGAAATAATGGCCAAGAAACGCTACACTTCTTGCTAATTCGTAGTCACCTGCACGCAGTGCAGCAGCTTTCTAGCCCTTACTTATACTTTCTCACATGACCGTTACGAAAAAATTTGATCACGCACTGGTGTGGTTACGCCGTGATTGCCGCATTTTTGATCAGGCCGCTCTGCATCAAGCTTTGGTTCAAAGCCGACATGTGTATTGTGCTTTCATTTTTGATAAAGCTATTTTGGAACCCTTGTTGCAAAACGGACCAGAAGATAGACGTGTCGCCTTCTTACATGCAAGTTTGATGGAATGTGATGCCGAATTAAAAAAACTAGGTGGCGGTCTGATAGCGCGTCACGCTTATGCAGTTGATGAAATTCCTCTTCTTGCAAAACAACTCGATGTTCAAGCTGTGTTTGTCAATCATGACTACGAACCTGATGCAATTGCACGAGACGCAAAAGTAGCATCCGCGTTAGAAAAAGATGGTCGGGTTATGCTGAGTTTTAAAGATCAAGTTATCTTTGAAAAAAGTGAAGTCTTATCTTTACAAGGCAAACCCTTTTCTGTTTTCACACCATATAAAAATGCTTGGTTAAAAAAATGCCTCAGCGCGCCAGGTGAATTTGATTTGTCTCTGTTAGCGCCTTATCCAACCGAGCCACAAGAGGGTCAACTTTTACCTGCTCCTGCTAAAGAGAAAATTCCTAGTTTACGTGACATGGAATTTGCAGAATGTGATTTGCATGCACTAAAAATACCAACTGGTATGCAAGGCGGTCAAACTTTGTTAGATGACTTTGTTCATCGTATGTCACAGTATGACGAGACGCGCAATTTCCCTGCTGTGAAAGGTCCTTCTTATTTATCCGTACATTTGCGTTTTGGTACGGTATCGATACGCGCTTTAGCTAGACGCGCTATGGAAGCTATTCAATCTGGTACCGGAGGAACAGGTGCTGCTGTGTGGTTAGCTGAATTAATTTGGCGCGATTTTTATTTTATGATTTTGCATCACAATCCACATGTGGTACACGGTGCTTTTAAAGCTGATTATGATCGTATAGCTTGGGAAACCGGACCAGAAGCTGACGCTGCGTTTCAAGCTTGGTGTGAAGGTAAAACTGGTTATCCCTTAGTGGATGCCGCTATGCTGCAACTCAATCAAACAGGCTATATGCACAATCGACTACGCATGGTCACAGCTTGTTTTTTGATTAAAGATTTAGGTATAGATTGGCGACGTGGTGAAGCCTATTTTGCGCGTCACTTAAATGACTTTGATCTATCGGCTAACAATGGAGGATGGCAATGGGCTTCTTCATCTGGATGCGATGCTCAACCTTATTTCCGTATCTTTAATCCGATTACACAATCAGAAAAATTCGATGCAGATGGAAAGTTCATCAAGCGATATTTACCGCAACTCGCCAAATTGAATGCAAAACAAATACACGCACCATGGCTGCTAACTAACATGGAGTTAACTATGGCTGGTATAGAGTTAGGAGCTAACTATCCTCATCCCATCGTAGCGCATGATGAGGCACGCAAAAAAACACTAGCAAGATATGCCGTAGTTAAAAAAGAAACCGCTTAAATTGAGCATTGCAAAGATACTCGCCATAAAAAAATGAATTATGCAAAATCTTTTAATAAGGTGAGTAATTCTGTTTCATTGAAAGGTTTACCTAAATACGCTGTTGCTCCTAACTCCATCGCATGCTTGCGATGTTTTTCTGCGGTACGAGAAGTAATCATCACTACAGGTAAGCCCTTAGTACGACTATCTTGTCGAAGGTAATGCAATAATTCAAAGCCATCCATACGGGGCATTTCTATATCTAACAAAATAACTGATGGTAGCTCTGTCTGCAAAATTTCTATCGCATGCAAGCCATCTCTAGCTAGTAAGACCGTAAAGCCTGCTCGCTCTAGCAATCGTTGACTGATTCTACGTACTGTTAGTGAATCATCTACCACCAGCACTTTAAAAATTTGCGACGTCTGAGAGAAAGACGATGGTTGCGCACGGCGTACTTGCTGTTCAGTCGTTAAAAATAATAAAGGATTAATGATCAAGACAAGACTACCATCTGGCATTACCGAAGCGCCCACTATGCCTTGCACTGATGATGCCTGAGGCCCTATGTTACGCACCACAACTTCACCATTACCTAATATTGCCTGTACTTCCAATGCTAGCTGGCCATGCACTCCACGCAAAATAATGACCGAATGTGATGTATTAGTTAGCTCTGACTCAGTTGATTCACCATCATCCAATAAAATTGCGAGTCTAAATAATGGCAAACGTATATTCCGCCACATAAGTTCACCACTTTGTCGTGCTAGCTTTATATCCGACCAAGATAATTGCAATACCTGTTCCACCATATTGGCGGGTAAGGCTAATTGTTTATCTCCATGCAGTATCAACACTACTGCAGCAGTTGCTAAAGTCAGCGGTAAAAATAACGTAAACGTAACGCCTAGTCCAACTTGACTTTTCACTTGTATGGCACCGCGCTGCGACAAGATAGTTTCACGCACTGCATCCATACCTATACCGCGACCGGCTATTGCAGTCAGTTCGGCTGATGTAGAAAATCCCGGTGTAAATATAAATTCAGTCAGCTCATCTTGATTAGCATTCGCATCCATAGGCAATAAGCCCATAGCCTTCGCACGCTGTTCTATGCGTTCAAAATCTAAGCCACGACCATCATCACTGACCGTGATAATAATTTCATTTCCTTGCTGAATAAGATGAATAACTATATTTCCGCATTGATCTTTTGCCGCACGTAGTCGATCGTCACTCGATTCAATACCATGTGTAATTGCATTACGTAGCAAATGTTCAATAGGACTAATTATTTTTTCCAACAGACCACGATCTATCTCAGTATGCGCACCAGTTATTGAGAGTTTTATTTCACGTTGGGATTCGCGTGCAACCTGACGAACTAAATGATGCAGCCGCTCAGACACACTAGAAAATCGCACAAAACGAACGCGCTTAAGGTCACCTTGAATAGCACGTGCATATTTTTCATGACTAAATAAAATTGTCTGTGTTTTTTCCACATGCCGACTCAAACTACGCTCTATGCTTACAGTGTCATTCATACTCTCGGCCATCATACGAGTTAATTCTTGTAGGCGAGTAAAGCGATCAAACTCTAAGGGATCAAAATCCAATGGTTGGGTAGATTGCATCTTCGATGCCATACTCGATTCCGCCACCAACTCACATTCTCTTAATTGCGTTCGTAGACGTATTAATGTATCCGTTAAATCGAGTAAAGATTTTTTGTGTTGTTGAATTTCAGAGCGCAGTCTAGCGCCATCAACAATCAATTCAGCTGCAGAGCCTGCTAATCTATCCAAGACTTCCGATCGCACTCTAACAAGACTTGATTCCTGTGGAGCTGCAGTAGTATTAACTGGAGTGACAGGTTGTGCATCTTGCTGTTGCTTAGCCTGGTTATCTATCTGATTAACTAACTGCGGAAATAATTCACCATCATCTTGCTGAGTTTTGTTTTTTATCGATGCAAGAGTAGTAATGACCAAATCGAATTCTTGTAATAAATGCGAAATTTTTGCGCCATCATAATCTGCCAGCTGGGTCAGCTGTTCTACCTGTGTTTCCATTGCATGAAATTGCTGCCCCAAAGCATAGCAACCTGCCATGCGCGCACTGCCTTTGAGAGTATGCAGAATACGTAATACTGCAGGAGGAATAGTAGTGCTTTCGGAGTTATCACACCAATTCCTTAATAAAATATCTAGCTGAGGTATGTAATCTGCGGCTTCTTCTATAAATATAGCTACTAATTCTGCATCAACTTCTTGATCAGGCACATCAGCATCATGCAATTCATTTATCAGCAACTCAGTCTGCTCTAGGCTATAAGATATATTTTCATCAATGCTTATCTCCTTTATATCAGTCGCTAAAATAGATGGTGGCGTACCCACCATCATCTCGCCAACTAATTGTTCTTTTAATGCGTATAATTTTTTAACTAAATCTAGTTGAGCATCGGGCACACAACCCTGTTTGATTTGCTGCAATTGACTTGTTAATGCTTTTGCACAATCAGCCAACAAGCCAGACGATTTCACTTCTGCATGTGTATCATCATTCAAAACATGTAATACCTGTTCTAACGCTGCTGATAGCGCACTCACTCCAGGCAAACCAACTGTTGCCGAACTACCTGCTAGAGAATGCGCCGAATGTGATGCTAGTAGTAATGCATGCTCATCTGGGCTTGTTAACCAGTCATGCACAGCATTCGTGAGTTGATTCACCAGTTGCTGCGCTTCTTTGAGATAAATTTTTTGTAGCGCAGGGCTAGCAATTAAAGGATCCTGTGCAGCACATGGAGAAATGTTAACTAACATTTCTATTTGTTCTACATCCTTAGCTTGATTGAATATCTCATTTTTATAACTTCCATCCTGCCCAAGCTCCGACTCAGAACCTTGCTCGGCTTCTTGTTCACTATGCTTGAACAAAAACTCAGCTAATTCTGTATTTTCTTCGTCAATATTGTTAGCGATACTTTTACAATTTTTTTCGAACTCTAGAAACTTTCTTATTACACTCTCTATTAAAGAATGGCTTTCACTACCTTGATTTAAATATTTGTTAATTTCATTTTTCAATTCACTGCATTCTAAAATTAATTCTTTTTTATCTAGAAAATTTAATACCGAAATTATTTCAATTAAAATTTTATTAATTAATTTTTCTTCCCTTTCCGAACTGCCAGCTTCAACCACTCCGTCAAGCTTAGCCTCCAAAACAATTAAGGCTAACTGTAAGCTAGAGAGTAAGGCTTTTTCTGCGCTTCTTCTTTCAAAATATTGAGTCAATCGTCCTAACTTTATCTTCTTTGTTGATGAAAGCAAGCTGAGCTGCACATCACTCAAGATAATTTTTAAATGTGATTTGTTTTTTTCTGAAAACTCCCAGTGTTTATTGTTGTTAGCAATCTGCTCTATTAACAACACAAAAGCTAGAAAATGTACTATCTCAATCGCATCAATCGATGATGTATCAAACATAGAACGTAAACTGACTAATATATCCGTTAAGGATTCCTCACTATTAGCCACAGCTTTAATTAAGTTTTCTAGAACTTCTTGAAAAAAAATGTGGTTGTTATTTTTCGTGTCAGTCGATTGAGCTAATGAAAAATTATCAACTATTAGATTTTTAGTTTGTAATACAGTTTCTGTAAACACATGCCACGCTTGCATTCTTGCATTCATATCATGCCAAATAGTTGGGCCATACTTCAGCATTTGTAACTGCGGCTCGATATCAAAATAATTAATTATTTCAATATCAGTGTCATCTTTATTATCAATACAAGCTATCTCAAATAATACCTCTTGTAATAATCCATCTCTCAAAGTTGAATTGGTCTGTGTGCTGAGGTGATGTATTTTTTTTCGTAGCGCGGAGAAGATTTTTCTTGCTACATGCAAGTCAAACTCAACACCTTGAAAAATTTTTTGTGCATAAACTTGAAATATTTGACTATATAACTGCTCCCTACTCGCTTCATTATCTGACTTACCTATATTTCTAATTTTTTGTAATTCAGCAATTCGAGAAAATAGGTTAGCTATTTTCTCAGCAGCGGCTTGTATACTGGCCGTGGATTCATTTTTCAAAAAAATAAGTAATGCAGATTCAAACAACAAGCCTATTTCATGCGCATCAATTCCCACATCACCTACCTGACTCACAGTTTTTAATGTTATTGGGAGTTGCGCTTCATGTTGCAGGCTAATGAAATGTGCTGCTGATGCTTGATCTTGAAATATGATTTCGTGAATTGACTGATAGACAGAAAATAATGCAGTCGGATACAGCACTATGCCTTCTAGTCGCATTTCTAAAAACAGGCTAGTTGTGCGTTGCGCTTCAGAGAGCGAAGTAAACAACTGCGTACTACTAGCAAGATCACCTTTAGCTACATCTAATAATACTTGTATTTGTATTTTTATCAGTGTAGTTAAGCTTAGAATATCTATGAAATTAAGTGCAGAATCTATTTGATGCAATATGCCTTGCCATTGCATACATTTCTTATTTTTTTCATTTTCGTTGCTAGCCTGTATAGCCTTTATATTTGCAAACTCCTCTGCCAAAAAATTGCATGATTGTATGACTTCTTCCAATACAACTGAAGCATAAGGATTGAGCATGCGCTATCACTTGCTCAAGCAATACGAAATCGCGCTACTGCTGACTTTAGTTCCTCAGCAAGTACCAAAAGTTCATGCACTGCATTCGCAGTTTGCGTCGTTCCATTTCTAGTACGCTCTGTAATGGTTAAAATACTATCTATGTTTTTTGCAACACCATCGGCTAGACTAGATTGCGCCAATGTGGAATTTGATATTTCATGTATTAGTTCTGCGAGATGCTGAGATATATGTCGAATCTCTGCAAGTACAGTACCAGCGGAATCTGATAGTCGCGCACCTTCCACCACACCCTGAGTAGATTTCTCCATCGCCATGACTGCATCATGTGCATCTGTTTGTATAGTTTGTACTAATGCTGAAATTTGTTTAGCTGCCTCTCCAGATCGCTCTGCTAATCGCTGCACTTCTTCTGCCACTACTGCAAATCCTCGACCTGCCTCACCGGCAGAGGCAGCTTGTATCGCAGCGTTAAGAGCTAATACATTGGTCTGTTCTGTGATGTCGGTAATTAACTCAGTAATGTCGCCAATTTCTAGGGAGGATTCACTCAAGCGTTTTATACGCTTAGAGGTTTCTTGTATTAAGTCACGAATATCATACATACCCTTAATCGCAAGCTGTACCGCTGCTTCGCCATTTTTTGCTGCTGCTAACGAATTTTTCGCCACTTCGGTTGACGTAGTCGCTGCTTGTGAGACTTGATGAATTTGCTTAGTCATTTGTAATACATCGCGCCCTGTTTGCTGAATTTCTGTTGCTTGATGTGCCGCCAACGTAAGTGATTC
>JACCDZ010023803.1_pt1 | contig 10171 bp, 10 predicted proteins | sample 7449551 | NCBI WGS metagenome assembly JACCDZ01 (sample SAMN15323452, study PRJNA562643) | freshwater metagenome | isolation source: river surface water | place: USA:Blue River Watershed | collected 2017-08-18
TCTGGCGTTGTGCCCTGGGACCCCATCGCTTCGTTAATGTGTTTATAGGAGTCCCTTTCATGGGCAACAAGCTTTACGTGGGCAACCTGCCGTACTCGGTGCGCGACAGTGATTTGGAACAGGCCTTCGGCCAATTCGGTGCAGTGACCAGCGCCAAAGTGATGATGGAGCGCGACACCGGTCGTTCCAAAGGTTTCGGCTTTGTGGAAATGGGCAGCGATGCCGAAGCCCAGGCAGCCATCGAAGGCATGAACGGCCAGCCCCTGGGCGGTCGCAGCCTCGTGGTGAACGAAGCCCGTCCCATGGAAGCCCGTCGCCCTCCCCGTAGCGGTGGCTTTGGTGGCGGCGGCGGCGGCGGTTACGGCGGCGGCGGTGGTGGCGGCTACGGTGGTGGCGGTCGCCGCGAAGGCGGTGGCGGTTACGGCGGTGGCCGTCGCGAAGGCGGCGGCAACGACGGCAGCTTCCGCAGCCCGTACGGCGCAGCACCCCGCAGCGGTGGTCGCGGCAGCTATGGCGGTGGCGACGCTTATTGAGCGCCTCTGCGATACCCGCTCAATTCAAAAGGCCTCTTCGGAGGCCTTTTTCATTGGGCAGAAGAAGAAGGCACTCGCCTGGGTTGCAAAACCCCGCGCACTCGCCCAGACAATTCGACGCGCTGGTCCAGATTGTCGTAATTCAGTTGATCGGCAGAGAAGCGGTCCTGACCGCGAAACAATTCGACCGGCAAATGGGTTTGCAAACGATCAGTGTCCACAAAAAAATGCAGAAACTCGCTGCGCAATTCAAAGCGCGGCTGGGTGACACGGTCTTGACGCACAAAGGCCTCCCGCACCACGGAGGCACGACCGATCAATTGAACTTCTGAGCCATCGGCATTGGAAATGCCTTTGTCGGCTTGCGCCACCGTGACTTGCCCCTGCGGGCCCGTGCGCCGAATCCGGGGCTGGTCAATCTCCAGGGTGTCGGTGTCCGGGTAATGGCGCACTTCAAGGCCCTGGATTTCAGATTGAAATCGGCCATTGGCGCCAAAAGTGCGCACCGCAAAATCACGCATGAAATAGTCCGGCACATGACGTGCAGCAGCCCGCGGCGCGTCTTCGGGGGAGACGGGAGTGCTGCGCACCAGCCAATAGGTCAGCATGGCCAGCAGGCCCATCAGCACCACGGGGAAATACAACAGCAAGGCATCCAGACTGTCACGCAGGCGCCGCCACACACCTCGCGAGCGCGCTGCGGTCATGGAAGGCAAAACACTCAGACTCATGCGAGATGGTCTCGCAACAAGTCGGCGTAGCGCCCATGGGCCACCAGCAGCAAATCACAAACTTCCCGAACAGCGCCTTCACCCCCTCGGCGTGAAGTGATGAAATGGGCACGCCCGGAAACTTCAGGGTGCGCCTGACAGGGTGCACAGGCCAGGGCGACACGCTGCAGCACGGGCAAGTCGGGCCAATCGTCGCCCACAGCCGCCGCTTGTGCCCATGTCAGGTTCAGGCTGGCCAATATTTTTTCTGCGGCGGGTCGTTTGTCTTCGGTCCCAAAAACAGCATGTTCAATCCCCAGCGCTTTCAAGCGCAAGCGCAGGGGCGCGCTGTCGCGGCCGGTGATAACCGCCGGTGTGATGCCGATGCGTTGCAGCATCTTGAGGCCCTGGCCATCCAGCGTGTGAAAACGCTTGAGCGTTTCACCTTGCTCGGAAAAATACAGACCACCATCGGTGAACACACCATCAACGTCAAAGAAAACCACACGGATGGGCTGGGCGCGCAACAAAAGCGCCGGGTCATGTTGCAACAGCGGTCCCATCAGATGACCTTGGCTCGCATCAAATCGTTGCTGTTCACCGCACCGCATAAACGTCCGGCATCGTCCACCACCAGCAAGCTGGTGATGCGATGGGCTTCCATTTGTTCTGCCGCCTCTGCCGCCAACGCTGTGTGACGCAAGGTTCGCGGGTTGGGGTGCATGACTTCGGCCGCGGTCAGGCCGCGCAAATCCACACCTTTTTCGATCAGGCGACGCAGGTCACCATCGGTGAAAATGCCGATCACACATTGCTCGGCGTTCACGATTGCTGAGGCGCCCAGGCCTTTGTCGCTCATCTCGCGCATCAAGGCACTGAACGTCGCCGTGGGCAACACGGAAGGCACGGCATCACCTTGGCGCATGATGTCTCGCACATGGGTCAGCAAGCGACGGCCCAGGGCACCCCCAGGATGTGAGCGCGCAAAGTCCTCGGCTTTGAAACCACGCGCATCGAGCAAGGCCACCGCCAGGGCGTCACCCAGGGCCAGCTGGGCCGTGGTGCTGGCCGTCGGTGCCAGATTCAAGGGACAGGCTTCCTTGTCCACACCGCTGTTCAACACGATGTCGGCGTGACTGGCCAGGGTGGAGTCCATGCCGCCCGTGATCGCCACCAAAGGTATGCCCAGGCGTTTGAGAACCGGCAAAATGGCCGTCAGCTCATCACTCTCTCCGCTGTTGGACAAGGCCAGCACCAGATCGCTGGCTTGCACCATGCCCAGGTCGCCGTGGCTGGCCTCGGCCGGATGCACAAACAGCGCCGGCGTTCCGGTGGATGCGAGGGTGGCGGCCATCTTGCGGCCCACATGTCCGCTTTTGCCCATGCCCATCACCACCACGCGGCCTTGTACCGCCAGCACCCGTTGCACGGCCTGCACAAAACTGTCGGACAAACGCGTGCTCAGTTGTTGCACCGCTGAAGCCTCGATCTCCAAGGTCTCGCGGGCCATTTGAAGAACGCGCTCGCCATCGACCGCGGGCAAGCCCTTAGGGGAACGAATGTCTTGGACGGTACTCATACCCTGATTTTATAGACCCACATCGCGTCTGTGTGGTCCAGAGCCATTACCATGTGACGATGACCTCTCTTGATTTGGCATTGCTGTATTTGCTCGCTGCGGTGCTGGGCGTGGTGGCGTTTCGGCTGATGAAGTTGCCGGCCATGCTGGGCTACTTGTTGGTGGGCATTGTCATCGGCCCCAATGCGCTGGCATTGGCACGCGACTCCGCCGGTATCCGTTACCTCGCCGAATTCGGTGTGGTCTTCCTGATGTTTGTGATCGGCCTGGAGTTCAACCTGCCCAAATTGCGCAGCATGCGGCACCTGGTGTTCGGGCTGGGGCTGGGCCAGGTGGTGTTGACCATCCTGGGTGCCAGCCTGGGCAACATGGCCTTGGTGCTGTTGTTCTCGTGGATTGGCTTGCAATGGGATTTGTCCTGGCAAGGTGCGGTGGCGCTGGGAGCCGCGCTGGCCATGTCGAGCACGGCCATTGTGGCCAAGCTCATGGCCGAGCGACTGGAGTTGTCATCTGAACATGGCCAGCGCGTCATGGGCGTGTTGCTGTTCCAGGATTTGGCAGTCGTGCCCTTGCTGGTGCTGATTCCGGCCCTGGCCGTACCCTCCAACGATGTGTGGTGGGACTTGGGGCTTGCCTTGCTGAAAGGCGCGGCACTCGTGAGCCTGCTGCTCTGGGGCGGTCCGCGTGTCATGCGCTTCTGGCTCACGGTGGTGGTTCGCCGCAAGAGCGACGAATTGTTCATGCTGAACCTGCTGCTCGTCACCTTGGGCCTGGCTTGGCTGACAGAACATGCGGGCCTGTCTTTGGCGCTGGGTGCCTTTCTGGCCGGCATGCTGATCGCAGAGACCGAATACAAGCATCAGGTGGAGACCGACATCCGTCCGTTCCACGATGTGTTGCTGGGCCTGTTCTTCATCACCATCGGCATGAAGCTTGAAGCCTGGGCGGTTCTGAAGAATTGGCATTTGGTGCTGTTGCTGACCATCGCGCCGATTGCGGCCAAAGCGGCTGTGGTGACCTTGCTTGCCAGGGTGTTGGGCGCCACCCCTGGGGTGGCATTGCGTACCGGCCTGTATCTGGCGCAAGCCGGTGAATTCGGTTTTGTGCTGTTGTCTCTGGGGGCCGAACAATCGCTGATATCGCCCGAATGGCTGAGTCCCGTCCTGGCGGCCATGGTGCTGTCCATGCTGGCAACACCCTTCATCATTTTGTACAGCGACCGGATTGTCCTGAAATGGGTGGCCAGCGATTGGCTGCTGCAATCGGTGCAACTGACCAGCATTGCCAAAAAATCCATTCGCAACGAAGCCCATGTGATCATTTGCGGTTATGGCCGCTGCGGACAAAACCTGGCCAGCCTGCTCTCGCAGGAGCAGATTCCACACATGGCGCTGGACCTCGATCCAGACCGTGTGCGCCTGGCGGCAGCGGCTGGACAGAGTGTGGTGTTCGGTGACGCGGCCCGGTTGCCCAGCCTGATGGCCGCGGGTCTGGCGCGCGCTGCCGCCGTGGTGGTCAGCTACCACGACACGCCTTCGGCACTGCGCGTGCTGGCCCATGTGCGCGATCACGCGCCCCAGGTGCCGGTGATCGTGCGCACCCGCGACGACCATGACCTCGATTTGCTGCGCCAGGCCGGCGCCACCGAGGTGGTGCCCGAGGCCATTGAAGGCAGCTTGATGCTGGCCAGTCATGCCCTGGCCTTGATGGGCGTGCCGATGCGGCGCGTGATTCGGGTCACACAAGAGCAGCGCGAAGCGCGCTACCACTTGCTGCGCGGCTATTTCCATGGCGTCGACGATGACGACATCGATGAACTCGACACCGAGCGGTTGACCAGCGTCACCTTGCCTTTGGGCGCAAAATCTCTGGGCACAACACTGGGCCACATGGCCTTGCATGGCATCGGTGTGCGACTGGTGCAACTGCGGCGCCACCAGGGCCATGTTGCCACCTTGACCGATGACACCTTGCTGGAAGAGGGCGACACGCTGGTGTTGTCGGGCAAGCCAGAAGCCCTGGCCATCGCCAGTGACAAGGTGCTGAAAGGCTGAGGTTTTATTTGCCGATGCAAAAGCGCGAAAAAATCACACCGAGCAATTCATCGGCACTGAATTCACCCGTGATCTCACCCAGCGCGTTTTGCGCCTGCCGCAATTCTTCGGCCAGCAGATCGAGCGCGGCATCCGTTTGAGCCAATAACAGTTGCGCTTGTTCCAGCGCTTGCGCCACACGCGCCAAGGCCTGGACATGGCGCTCACGGGCCATGAAAACCCCGTCCCCCGCACCGGCTTGCCAACCCACCAGGTCCAACAATTGTGCGCGCAAGGTGGCCAGGCCTTCACCTGTTTTCGCAGACAAGAACAAGGCCCCTGACGGCGTCTGCACCTGGGGTGCCGCATCCGCTTTGTTCCAGACTTGCAGAACCGGAATGGCTGGGTCGATGTCCTTGGCAAGCTCGGCCGCAATGCGGGCATCGGCCTCCTGGTAGGACGTTTGATCGGCACGCGTGAGGTCATGCAAAAACACCACGGCATCTGCCTGGCGTATTTGATCCCAGGCTCTGGCAATGCCGATCTTTTCAACCTCGTCCACCTGTGGATGGTCCAGCGGACGCAGGCCCGCTGTATCGATCACATGCAACGGCACGCCCTCGATTTGCAGGGCCTGGCTCACCACATCGCGTGTGGTTCCGGCGATCGGCGTGACGATGGCCAGCTCGGCGCCGGCCAGGGCATTCAACAAAGAGCTCTTGCCCGCATTGGGCTGTCCCGCAATCACCACCCGAATGCCTTCGCGCAACAAAGCCCCTTGTCGGGTGCGCTGCTGGATGTCCTGAAGCTGCGTTTGCAAACGGTCGAGCTGCCCCCGGGCATCGGCTTTTTCCAGGAAGTCGATTTCTTCTTCCGGAAAATCCAGCGTGGCCTCCACCAGCATGCGCAAGTCAATCAGCGCGTCGCGCAAGCTGTGAATTTTTTCGGAGAAGGCCCCTGACAGTGAACGGCTTGCACTGCGCGCGGCCAATGCCGTGCCGGCATCGATCAAATCGGCCACCGCCTCCGCTTGTGCCAGGTCGAGCTTCTGATTCAAAAAAGCCCGCTCGGTGAACTCTCCCGCACGCGCCAGACGCAGACCTGGCAAGCGCTGGGGCGCATCGGCGTCTTCGCTGTTTTTTTCCTGTGCAACGGCCAGACAGCGCGCCACCAACAGTTGCAGCACCACTGGACCCCCGTGGGCCTGCAACTCCAGCACATCTTCACCGGTGTAGCTGTGGGGCGCAGGAAAATACAAGGCCAGCAAGTGATCGATCGGCTCACCCTGCGCGTCCATCAAGGGTAAAAGCGTGGCCTCGCGTGGCCGGAGTTCGCGACCACACAAACGATGAACCCAGGCTTGCAAGCGCGGGCCACTGACCCGCACGATGCCCACGGCACCACGACCGGGTGCGGTGGCAATGGCAATGATGGGCGCCGCTCTGTCGTGCATGACCGCGCTTTCAGGCGACGCCAGGTTTCCGAATCAGCGACCCAGAACGCCCAGTTGCTTGTTGATCAGCCACTGCTGTGCAATCGACAGAATGTTGTTGGTCAACCAATACAGCACTAAACCGGCAGGGAAGAAGAAGAACATCACACTGAACGCCAGCGGCATGATCCACATCATCTTGGCCTGCATGGGATCGGGCGGTGTGGGGTTGAGCCAGGTCTGAAGCAAAGTAGAAAGCGTCATCAGCACGGGCAGGATGAAGAAGGGGTCCGGCGCCGCCAGGTCATGCACCCAGCCGATCCAGGGCGCATTGCGCATTTCCACCGTGGACAGCAGCACCCAGTACAAGGCAATGAAAACCGGGATCTGAACGGCGATGGGCAGACAGCCGCCCATGGGGTTGACCTTTTCCTCGCGGTAGATCTTCATCATCTCCATCTGCATCTGTTGCGGGTTGTCTTTCAGACGCTCGCGCATTTCCATGATGCGTGGGTTGATGGCCTTCATCTTGGCCATGCTGCGGTAGGCCTGGGCATTCAGCCAATAAAAACCAATTTTCAGCAGCACCACCAAGGCCACGATCGACCAACCCCAGTTGTGCAGCAAGCCAAACAGCTTGTCCAGCAGCCAGTACAGGGGCTTGGCCAGAATGGTCAGCCAGCCATAGTCCTTGACCAGTTCCAGCCCCGGGTACAAAGCTTCCAGCTTGTGTTCTTCCTGCGGCCCGGCAAAGAAGTTGGCCTGCAGCTCTTTTTTCGCGCCCGGCGCAATCGGCTCCAACGGCACAATCATGCCTACAGCAAACAGGTTCTGGTCCACCTTGCGTGCGAACAGGTCGCGACGCACGTTGTCAGGCAACAACCAGGCGCTGGCGAAATAGTGTTGCACCATGGCAATGTAACCATCGCTGGATTGCTTCTCGAATTCGGCCTTGCCTTTTTCGATGTCGCTGAATTCAAACTTCTGGTATTTCTTGGCACTGGTGTAGACCGCAGGCCCCGTAAAAGTGGAATAGAAAGAAGATTCACCTTCGGGTTTGTTGCCGTCACGCACCAGCTGCAAATAAAGCTGCGGTGCCACAGGCGCATTGCTGGCGTTCACCACTTCATGCTTGACGCTCATGTCATAGGCGCCGCGCTTGAAGGTGTAGGTCTTGAGCAGCTTCACGCCATCCACCGCTGGCGATTCAAATTGCAGTGTCAGGCTGTCCTGCCCATCTTTGAGCGTACGCTCCCCAGGCAGGGCGCGCATGACGGTTTTGTGCGTCGGAAAATTGCCGCCTGCTGCACTGGCGATCAAGCCTGTTTGTGCCAGATAGACACGCTCTTTGCTCTCGTCCAGCAACACCACATGCTCGCCCTTGCGGTGTGCATCGTCGTGCTGGAGGAATTCCGTGCGCACCAGCGAGCCCCCCTCGGTGTCAAAGCGCAGTCGCAACACATCGGTGCGAATGTCGATTTGTTCACGCGGTGCAGCACCTGCGGCCTGTGCACTGCCAGGAACAGCAGAAACCTGACCCGCCACCGGTGCTGCTGTGGGCACACCATTGTTGGCGCTGGCAGGGGCAGAAGTGCCGCCAGCAAAAGGGGCCCCGGCTTCCACCTTGGGCGGTGTTGGAAAGAACGTGGGCTTGTGGCCGTTGTAAATCTGCCATTGGTCCCAAAGCAAAACCATGGAGAAACCAAAGATCACCCAGAGGATGGTGCGCCGAATATCGTTCATGTTGTTGATTTCGCGGAAGAGACCTCATGCGGCACAGTGGCAGCAACAGAAGCCATGGGGAAGAGGGCGCCGGGAACAGGATCATGTCCTCCAGCACACCAGGGGTGACAGCGGCCAAGTCGGCGCAATGTCAGGTAAGAACCTTTGGCCGCACCGTGCAACTCCAGCGCTTGCAGGGAATAAGCCGAGCAGGTGGGCTCAAAACGACAAGCCGAGCCCAGCCACGGACTGAGCAACAGCCGGTAGCCTTTGACAAGACCGATGAGCAGGGAGCGAATCATGGCTTGGGCAGTTTTTCAAACAATTGTTGCAGTTCCGTGCGAAGCGCTTGCTTCAGGGCATCCGAGGTGGCGCTGGAGAACTGTTTGGGATCAAAACTGGCGCGCAGTCTCACCACATGTGCTGCCACTGGCAATTGGGGCGCCCATTGGGCCATGACCCCATAGATTTGCCGGCGAATGGCGTTGCGAGTGACCGCGCGTTTGGCCCATCGTTTGGGAATGAGTGCACCGATTTGAGTGATGCCTGAGGCACAGGGCACAGTCCGATGCAATGCAAAATGGGGCGTTTTGGCAACAACGCCTGCGGCCATGACCGCTTGAAAATCGGCCCGGTTTTGGAGTCGTTCCACGGCCAGACAGCGCAGTGGATCGGGCCTGTGCCGTGTTTAGACAGCCAGACGCTTGCGGCCCTTGGCGCGACGTGCGTTGATCACAGCGCGACCGCCACGGGTTTTCATGCGAACCAAAAAGCCATGGGTACGGGCACGGCGGGTTTTGGAGGGTTGGTATGTGCGTTTCATCGTGGTTCCAATCTAGAGGAGTCCCTGAATACAAGGGAAACCCGAAATTATCGCAAATTTTCAGGGCTTTGGACAGCAAACTCTTTTTTGTCCCATTTCAATGCTTTTTCTCGCTGTGGATAATTTTTTGATAAAGTCCTGGTTTCGAGGTTTCAAAACCTATCTATCCACAGATCACAAGAACAATGAGCCTCGGTTCCCCTTCCTCTTTGCCAGATGCAGATTTGCCCTCGGATCTGGGGTCCAGCCTGTGGCAGGGATGCGTGGAGCAACTCGCACAAGAGTTGCCTGAACAACAGTTCAACACCTGGATCAAGCCACTGCAGGTGGTGGCTGCCCATGACCTTTCCAAGCTCACCATTCTGGTGGGCAACCGCTTCAAACTGGACTGGATTCGGGCCCAGTATGCTGCGCGCATTGCAGCCCTGGTCGAGCAATTGAATGGCCAACCCATCATCGTTGAGTTAGCGCTTGCTCCCAAAGAACCTATTGTCAAATCAAATTTTTCAAGAATCAGTACCGAATCTGAAATTTTGCCTGAGCGCTTTCAAACCACTGAAGAGCCCATGGCCACAGGTTTTCGTTCACGCCTGAATTCTGCTTTGACATTCAACACCCTGGTAGAGGGCACAGCCAACCGCATGGCCCGCGCGGCGGCCATGCATGTGGCCAGCATGCCCGGGCAGTTGTACAACCCTTTGTTCATCTATGGGGGCGTCGGTCTGGGTAAAACCCACCTGATGCATGCCGTTGGCAACAAATTGCTGGAAGATCGGCCCGACGCCAAAGTTCTCTACATCCATGCGGAACAGTTCGTGTCCGATGTGGTTAAAGCTTACCAGCGAAAAACCTTTGACGAGTTCAAAGCCCATTACCACTCCCTGGATTTGTTGCTCATCGACGATGTTCAGTTCTTTGCCAACAAGGAACGGACCCAGGAAGAATTCTTCAATGCTTTTGAAGCCTTGCTGGCCAAAAAGTCACACATTGTGATGACCAGCGATACCTATCCCAAGGGACTGACCGATATTCATGAACGCCTGATTTCACGCTTCGATTCCGGTTTGACCGTGGCCATCGAGCCCCCAGAACTGGAAATGCGGGTGGCCATTCTGATCAGCAAGGCGCGCGTCGAAGGCACAGAGATGCCTGAAGAAGTGGCTTTCTTTGTGGCCAAGAATGTGCGCTCGAACGTTCGCGAACTCGAAGGTGCCTTGCGCAAAATTCTGGCTTATTCGCGTTTCAATCAAAAAGAAATATCGATCCAGCTCGCACGCGACGCATTGCGCGACCTGCTTTCCATTCAGAACCGACAGATCTCGGTAGAGAACATCCAGAA
>JACCDZ010544032.1_pt1 | contig 10170 bp, 9 predicted proteins | sample 7449551 | NCBI WGS metagenome assembly JACCDZ01 (sample SAMN15323452, study PRJNA562643) | freshwater metagenome | isolation source: river surface water | place: USA:Blue River Watershed | collected 2017-08-18
CATACTAAGCCGACATTACCATTGATTGATTATTACGGTAGATTGCCTATTTATCACTTTAGTGAACAAGTGGGTAAGTATGTGTTGAAGATGCAGCCACAATATGCAGCTTTTAATAATTATAAATCAACTGATGGTTTATATAATCGAATCAATACCACTACCGCACCAACTCATCATTCTAAAATGGTTGGGCACTTCCTAGAGATCAAAGGTTATAAGAAGGCATAAATAGAGAGAGTCCCTAGGGACTCTCTCTATGCCGCTATTGTGGTGGACCTACAGGCTTACCATCACCTTGTTCCATATGAGTATGCTTATCACCAACATTAACACCATTGTGCGTAAATGTGGTAGATTTGATAGCAAACGTACCAGTAGATGTACCAGTCATACTACTAGCAGTTAAACCCCATGTAGCAGTTTTAACAACGTATGATGTTGAGGCATTCCAACTAACCATCGGTGCAATGCCTTCGATCTTCTTACCTGCTTTAAAATTAATGTTATCTACAGCAACAACATTAACATCTTTACCAAGTAATTGAATCTTACATCCCTCACCGTTTTCTAAGCCAGTTTCTTTCTTATTACTATCAATGTAGATAACTTGCCCAGCATCATCTTCTAAAGTTAATATACCACCCTTACCTTGAATCTGTACAGTATAAGCAAACTTCTCACCATTGGACTTGTTAGTCTTTAGAGTAATATTACCAGTCTTTGTATCAACTTCAAAATAATAAGAGTTAGCATGATCAACTTCTTTACCATCACGTTTTGTTTTATTAGACCATGCCTTAACATAACGTTCGGTAGTACGATCTCTACTGTCTTGGCCATAGTCTTCCCAGAAGATATCATCGCTATCAGCATATTTGTATAACTGTACCTTTTCGTTCTTATGAATAGTGGGGGGTGTACGCCTATTGGCATCCTTTGATATCCATTTAGCAGTTAATGCATTTGTTGTTGTATAGCTGGTTTCCCAACTATTACCTTGACTATCTTTACCCTTTACCTCATCAACATTAGAGCCATCTTCGATCTTACCATGAATGAAACCTTGTTGTTCAATAGGTATAACTCTGATGTACCAACTATTGTCGATAGAATCAGAAATTACTAATCCTACGGAAAAGGGTATCAATTGAGTATTGTCGTTCATTGATAGTGCCCTAATTAACTTTACATAGTATCTAGAAAAATAAAATAATACATACAACATATATATTATAATAGCGGAGCGTTATACCCGAAGGGATTAAATAAAACAATTAAGTCAGTGTATACGGATAAGGATAAAGAGTATTACGTTAGTAATACATCCTTAGAGTATACAACTCCTTATTCTATTATTAAATAGATATACAATATCTAAAGGAAGTGTAACGTTTAACTTAAAAGGAGTAGTATTATGTTTACATTGAAAGAACCATTTACTTTGTATATCGTAGGATTAACCGTGATATGCGGTGGCTTAGCTTTGGTACATCAATCAATGCTAAGTGGATATATCTAAAAAGGGGTAGTTGTGAAATGATAATACGTTACAACAAATCTTTGTAAAACATACTAATTGGAAATGGATATAATTATGACCACAGTAATTAGAAATGGAAATATGGTTTATTCTGATAGTTGCTACGGTGCCCCCATTGGGACCGAGCGTACACGTGTATTTGGTGAACCTAAGTTCTTTGTTAATAAGAACAAAACAGTATTGGTTGCTATCTGTGGAAATATCCCAGGGATTGAAACTACTACGTTTTTAACTGACCATTATATCAACGTAGTTGAGAAATACTTTTCAGATTGGAAGAACAACTCACCACACGGATTGGCTGCTTCAATAGAAGCGTTCTATGAACAAATAATGGAACATAGACCAAAGCTTGATGACTTCTATAGCTTAGCCTTTTTCATAAAGGACATAACTATACAGGTTAATGTTAAAATGTCTAAACATGTTAAGCGTGTACGAGTTATAACGTATGGTTTAGAGAATGAATTAGTATTTGGTTCTGGTGCCCCATGGTGGTTAGCACAAAATGGCTTACCAGATTTAACGATACCTGCTAAGTTTAAATACATCTATCGTTTAGACCCAAACAGTGGTGGTACTATCGGTGCTTTTGATTTAACTAAACTAAAGGAGATACCGAATGATACACGCGTTAGCAATCCTGGGTGAGGACATAGTTATTATTCATAATGATAGCACCGCCTGTCGTTTTGAAACTAAGTCAGTGTATACACCATTACGTGGGTATTATGATCAACAATTCCAGTACACGTTGATTCGTCGTTCGCAATTACGCACAGCTGATTCTATTGCTCGTACAGAAAGTAAATATCTGGCATTTGATGGAATGATTGGTGTATCAATTAATGCACAAGGTGAAGTATACTCACATACTTTGGCTACCGAATCAACTCCAAATGGAGTAGATTGTGAACAGGTAGCAGAATTCCAAGGCATGGCTGGAACCATGGGTGATGTTTGGTTTGCTAATGACAACTACATTGCTAATACGTTATCTTTGCTATGGGAACAAACTGGTAAGTTAGAAGCATCTGCATTGTTTGCTGTATTAGAACCAACCCGTGGATCTTCAGTAAGTTTAACTATGTCTACCATAAAGGTAAATGCATTCCTTAAATCTATTGACATGTTTAACAGAGGCATGATTACTGATGTTTCGAAGATGTGGAATATTCAACAATTCGAACGTGATGTAACTATGAAGGAATTTGATATAAATAATACTCAGGAATTTAATGCTTCTAATCTAGCAATGATTACTGCGTATCATAATGTAGCAGATGACGTAACATCATGACCTAATATATTTCAGATATATATTACAATAGTGGGTAGAATAGATTAACCTTTAGTCTACCCATTTTAGTTTAAATTTAAAAAGGAATAAAATCATGAAAATGACAATCAAACCAGTAGCGCTACACGTAATCCGTTCTGTAGTTGCAAATATGACCGTTCCAGCTGTTGCTAAATTAAATCAATTTATTATTCAGCACGTAGCAACGTCATTTGGTAAAGGTGGCTTAATTGTTTTAACTGGGCCAGAACAACCTCAGTTATATACAACTAATGTTGTAGACAATACAGAAGCTATTGCTAATATGTTCAGTCTTAGCATGGAACAACGGGAACTTACACAAGATTTTCTACGTGCAATGTATGTAGCGTTTCATGATGATGAATCATTGTGTCCAGATTACTTAAATCATTGGAAAGATTCAGGTGTTACTTTATCTGATTACAATGAAGCAGAAGAAGCTAAAACATATGAATTACTTACAGCACATAGTGTACGCGTAGACCCACGTGAACGCTTAGCACGTTTATTAGGTAGCGCTGCCGGCGGTGGTAGATTACAAGATATGTTTAGTCAGATGTTTGGTAGTCAAGAATTTAAACCAGAGTTTGTTAATGCATCTGGTTTTAATGATGTAAACGATGCCGAAATACATTATTTGTTGTATAATGACGATGTTAGTGGTAGTCAAATGGATCAAGCACAAGATCTTATTCTTGCTGGTAAATATAAGAAGTATGTTAAACTTATGAAAAAGTTTGGTTTACCTACTAAATATATCCATGTGAAAAAGGATAAGGTTAAGTTTACGGATTTTAATACTACTACGGTAGAACCAGCTACATCAGCCACACCAGTAGTTGCAGAGGGTGATTATATTGCTTTATTAAGTCATAAGGTACAGGCACGTAACCCTATCGAAGAAATGCAGTTGATGGATGAATTCTATACTCAACATGGTGTAGTATATGAACACCCGTTGTGTTTTGATAAGACTTTAATCAAGTTATTAAATCAACGTGTAAATGATTTAATTACCAAAGATGAAATGTTTGCACAACTTAAAGTTATCTTGGATAAGGTGCTGGGTAAAGAGTTAGCTTCTAAAGTAGATCTACTTGACGATGATGGTAGCTTTGCTATGGGTATTCGTGCTATCGGTTTTACTGGTATGGCAATAAAACAAGAAATCACAATGCGTCTAATGAACACTAAGATGCTAAACTAATATAGATATATAATATCTACTTGATCATAACCAAGGAGTAACGATCATGACAATTGAAGATAAAGTTGTATTAACAGCGCAACACGATCCAGCAAATTTGCCAACAGATGCGCAAGGTAATAAAGCTGACGTTGTATTAGAATCAACACCTGTAGCACGATATACAGAAGTCGATGCTTTAAAAGAAGCAGGTACAGATGCACATGCGGAACTTGAAGATGCAGAGCAATTGAAGCAGCGCGTACAAGAAGTCATCACTGCAGATACTACATTAACAGGTATCACTCATCGCGTTAGTGAAGAATTATGGGGAGCATTGTCTAATGAGTTATTATCGGAAACGATCAAGCTCAAGACCATTAAATCTCATGATGATCGCATTGGTGCATTAGATCGCATTGAACAAATTAAACATAAACTAGCAACATTGCTAGATGTGTTTATCATTTAACCCCAAACCATTCACGTAACACCATTTAGGAAATTTAATATGTTTTTACAACGTCAAGATATCGCGCAATACTCACCAGAAACAATCGAAGCCATTAAAAAGGCTACTGCTGGTAAAGAACAAATCCTTTGGGAAACTGAACAAGCAATTGTAACTGCAATTACTGCAGACACCCAATTAACATTACTTCAAAAAGCTAGCGAAATTGCTCGCTCTATGAATCGCTTTATTAGTAGTGTTCAGGGTATTAATGGTGCAACTATGCCATATCCAGTATATGGTGATATGGGATACCTAGCTGCACAACAGCATCCATTTAATATGCAACCAGGTATGCAAGCCTTCACACCTAATGATTGTCAGGTACAAAATACTTTGTTGCAGTTGGGTCACACGACATATCTTACGCACAATGACACCACTGACCGCGATGTAAATAATTCACTTGCAATTAATGGTATTGACAATAAAATTGATAATATCGTATTGGCGGTTGATGGGTTTGCCCTTCCTCTATTTTCAGTTGGTGGTGTTTTAAATGGCGAACCAAATGAAGGTATCGCTATTGCAGTTATTGTACCAACGACATTGGAACCTGTACATGTTCAACCTATCTTTGATCTTATTATGGAAACGTTAGAATTAACTGACCAAGTAGACAAATATAGTTACACCACGCGCGCAGTTGATGCTTTCCAAGAAAGTGCTATCTATATTGATTTAGCCAATAATGATGACCCAGTTGAAATTGAAAACTTTAATGATATTGTTAAAGGTTATTTCAATAAACATATTCAGTATGATAAATTATTTCCAGCGTCAGCATAATAAGTAAAGGACCTTCGGGTCCTTCTTTTTTTGCCATATATCTTTATTTTTTTACATGTTGCATTACTATATGTAAACGATATAAAGGAATTTGAGATGCGTATTTTATACATCATCCTACACAAATATTTACGCTTATCACTTTCAGACATTACTACATTTGAAATGGATTGTACTAATCCAGAACAAGTTATTATTGGTACAAATGGTAGTGGTAAATCTTCTATCATGCAAGAACTTACACCAATCCCTGCGCATAAACGAAATTTCTCAAAGGGTGGTTATAAGACTATTTATATTAGACACAATCATAGTCTATATAAATTAGTTTCAGATTTTAAAGCCGGAAACAATCATGAGTTCTGGGTAGCTAATGATGACGTAGATCATTTAGCTGCTGTATATGAGAATCTTAATCCAGGTCGTACTTATAAAGTACAACTAAGTTTAGTAGAAGAACATTTTGGTTTTACACCAGATATTGTTGATTTGTTTGTATCTAAAGAAAAGTTTACAAACATGTCTGTGTCACGCCGTAAGGAATGGATTATACGCTTATCTGGTGGAGATTTAGATTACGTCATAGGGTTACATCGTAAATTAGTTAAACGTAGCTCAGAAAGCCAAACAGTCGTTAAACACATTCGTAAAAGAATTGGTGAAGAAAGTTCTAAACTTATATCCCCTGAGGAATTAAGCTTATTAAAAGACAAGGCTGAAGAATATAATAACACATTAACAAAGTTATATAATTCTGGTATTGAGCGAACTAATTATAACCTTGATGATATCAACAATCGCATTAAGATTAGTTTGGGTACAATTGAAAAGTTTACCAAACATGTTTCTGGTATGAAGTTATCGGCGCCTCGTATTGATGGTGAACAGATTTCTAATATTGAAGAACTCAAAAGTTGGAAACATACATTAGCAGATCGTGAACGTGATTATCAGGCTAAGTTATCCAAACTATATCAAGAAAGTTCTGAACTAACACAGATGGTTAAACGATTAACGGATTCTAAAGATATTAATATTGAAGATCTTCAGAAAACCAATGATGAGTTAAACTATCAAATCAATGAATTGATTCCTACACTTAAATGTGGGGTGTACGTAAATATCTTTTCTGATAGTGCCTTAGCATTATATGATAAGTTAATCGAAATTAGTATGTCGATGCTAGATAATAGTAATCGTAGCTATACTCGTGAAACTGCATCACATGTTAAGGACCATCGTAAATCGCTAAGTGATAGATACATAATCGCTAACCGTGAATTAGAAAAGTATAAGCATCGTTTAGAACATATTGAAAACGCCAAACATGAAGAATGTCCATCATGTAATCATAAGTGGTATCCTGGTATAGAACAAGGTTCTAAAGAACATACATTAGCACAAATAACACATCTTGAAAAGACTATGAATGATCTTGATAGAGAAATGTTTGAAGCTGATGAGTATCTTGGTTTATATTCAGAGTTTGCCACTAGTGCCAATACTTTGAATGCATTATTTCAATCTAACCCGTCATTCCAATCTTTCTGGGATATGTTGTTAGCAAATGATCTATGGTATATGCATCCTAATACGTTGCAGAAACATATTCAAGAATGGTATACTGATGTATCAAAATCATTTACTATCCATAGTTGGCGCAATACTATCTCAATGAATTCAAATGTAATTTATGAGTATGAGCGTAATAAGGGTAATGACATTGATAAGACACAAGGTATGTTATCTGATTTAGAAGCTAACATTAATCGACATATTCATCTAATTGAAGGGAACAAACTTAAATTAGAAGAATTGAATCGTTTTGAAAGCCATCATGAAACAATACGTTTAAACTATGAATGTGCTTTAAAGGAAACAAAAGAGTTATCTAAGCAAACAGCTATTTATCTTGAACAATTAGCAACTAACATTGTTAAGGAAGAAGTACAAGATAACCAGTTGAAATTAGCCAATACACAAACTGCTTTACAAGCAGCAATGTCTATTCAGGTTATTATTGATAGTTTAGAAGCTAATTTAAATGAAGCTAATAAACAATTAACTAGACGTGAAGATTTGGCTAAGGCTTTAGATCCTAAGGTTGGATTGATTGCGGATTACATTCGTTCATTTATTGATTTGTTTGTAGAACAAATGAATGACATCATTGCTAAGGTGTGGACTGTACCAATGCAGATCATGCCGTGTGGATTTAATGATAGTGGTGCAGATGCAGGGGATTTGAATTATCGTTTCCCAGTTAGTCATAATACTGGATTAACAGTATCTCAAGATATCGCAGATAACTCATCAGCACAAAAAGATATGATTGATTTTGCATTTGTATTAACAGTCTATCTATATCTTGGATATAAAAGTTATCCTTTATATATTGATGAATTAGCACCAACAATGGATGAGTTACATCGCATCAACATTAACAACTTTGTTAAGATGTTGATTGAATCACATCGCCATTCACAAATGTTTATGATCTCGCATTATATGTCAGGATATGGTATTTTCCAAAATGCTGATATTTGTATGTTATCTGATATTAATATTGTGAATAAACCTGAACGCTATAATACCCATGTGGTAATCAAATAATGGACTTTGGTATGCATAAACGCATTAGTATTTTCCGTAGTAAAATTGAAGACACTGATTTAAATCGAGATTCAGATATGTCATTCAGTACCGGTGAAAATTTAAAACACATCATTGACAGCATTAAACCTTATGCTGATGACTGTACTATCTTTCTACATGGTTGTGAAAAGATGGTGCATTTCCGGGCATTGTTACTTGATAACTTTCCTAAGGCAATTATCCGTCATTGTGGTGTGGATTTAAAAACACTTTAATAGGAGGGACCTTCGGGTCCCTTTCTTATGCTGAAATTGCAATATAATTTAGATATACAATATCTGTAAGAATAGGTAACTATTTAATTAACTTTAACTTAAAAAGGAATATATCGATGATTACCAAAGAGAAAATAATCAAGAATACTATTGTTAAATTACCTAGTCTTGATAATACTGGTAAGTTATTTAAACACGATGACAGTACGTTTATTAACATACATGAATTAGGTAATGCTAATGAAATTATCCGAGCATTAGAACGGTACATCGTTAAAGAAGATCCACATCGTGATAATGTTAATTTAGCGTTATTGCCATTACCAGTAATGTTTGCAGTACCTTCTCTAAACATTGATATAATGAATGAGATAGAGGAGAACGCAATTGATATAACTATTGATGAAGCAAACAAGGTTATGTTGCTCGTCCAAGATTATGATGAAAATCATGTTAGTTGTGAATATTACTTAAATAAGAAAGGTAATAAATATATCTTGCTAGGGTACTTTAAAGTTCCTAAAGCTTTAAAAGATGGGGACATTAAATCTTTATGGCCTACCTTAAAACCTAACGCTAAAGATCAACGTACAGAAAACTTAGATATTCTGCTGAGTATAGAAGTAAATACTTGGTTATCAGCTTATGCAATATGTGCACCAATTAAATTACCCCCATTAAGTGATTTGAAGATGCGCAATATTCCTGGCAATCAACGAAGTAGTCATCAACCATATGGTTTATCACATATCTTATCCAAGGATATTGATTTTGTTGATGATAATACTTGCATGGCTTACGCTAAACCAGAAACTCTATTACCTAGAATTATAGAGGCAACAAGTACTGAGCATGCTGGGTTATTTGAAGATACAGTGCCATTTATATTTACACACAGTGAACAGAAGGTAATATATACACCTAGCTTATTTAAATATTTACCCTTTGATAAGTTTACAGTATTAACTTCAGTATATCAAGGTGGTGCAACATATACCATGGGTGTAACTCATCATGAGGGATGGTTATACTTTAGTTTATTTAATGAAGTAGTTAATAAGGTAATTTCTAGAACACATATCAAATATGTTTTACCTGATGTAACTAGTCAAACGGGAATACGTATTACTAAGTTAGAAAGACTTGATTGTACTGCTAAGCGTACTGATGCTGAGTTATTACATGATTTACCTGCCGCTATTAAACCTATGATCAGTATGTTGATTATGTATAATAACCTACAACCGGAATATCATGTAAATCCAAATCCCCGTACTCGTTCTGAATTCATTAGAGAAACCATTGTAGAACTTAAACGAGTAAATGTTATTAAGTTAAATAAACCTCGTAGTTTATCATACCAAGGTAAAGTAGGAACACATGCTTCACCTGAAGAACATCAACGCCGTGGGCACTGGCGCAGTTATAAATCGGGTAAGCGTACATTTGTTAAGGAAACTACGGTTAACAAAGGTTTTGGTAAAGGGGCTAAGAAAGTGTATATCATGGGGTGACTTCGGTCACCTTTGTTTTTAATCCCAATTAATTACAGATACATAATACCATAATGAATAGAGTTATCTATTCATTATATCGTTTAAATTTAAAAGGAATAAAGTTATGTACCATAACGTTAAATTAGATAAAGGTATCTTCACAGCTAAAGATGAAATGGGTCGTGATATTACAATCATTGAACATATATCTTTTATCTACACTACACAAGTGTTAGAGGAAACCGGTGTTGTAATGCATAAGCCTGTAACTTACAAGGAACATAAGATCCTTGGTGAGATTGAAAAATACTTAAAGGGTAAACGATATAACGCTAAAGTATTACAATCAGTCACGATACGCTATGGCTGGTTAGATAAGCGTTTAGAAAAGACAGAGTTTGTAAATATCACAGACCTTATTCAACGCTTTCGTAACAAGTCACAATCTCCTACG
>JACCDZ010612481.1_pt1 | contig 10170 bp, 10 predicted proteins | sample 7449551 | NCBI WGS metagenome assembly JACCDZ01 (sample SAMN15323452, study PRJNA562643) | freshwater metagenome | isolation source: river surface water | place: USA:Blue River Watershed | collected 2017-08-18
TAGCTTGCCTCTTGGACCCATGGCCTGGCTCCAGGCCCTGGGTCACACGCCAATCGATGATCTTACTGCGCCTTCACTTCCAGCAGTTCGACATCAAAAATCAATGCTGCATGCGGGCCGATCGGACCAGAACCTGTTTCGCCGTAGGCCAGAGCCGCCGGGATGAAGAGACGCCACTTGTCACCCGCCTTCATCAGCTGCAGTGCTTCGGTCCAGCCGGCAATCACCTGGCTGACGCCGAATTCGGCCGGCTCGCCGCGATCCACGGAGCTGTCAAAAACGCTGCCGTCGATGAAAGTGCCGTGATAATGCGCCAGCACGGAATCCTGCAGAGTCGGTGATGCACCACCTGCAGCGCCTTCGTTGAGAACAAGGTACTGCAGACCGGATGCGGTCGTGACTACACCCTCTTTCTGGGCATTGGCTGCCAGAAACGCCTCGCTCTCCGAGCGTGCCGCTTCCATCTCTGCGTTCTGTCGATCCATCATCTGCTGCTGGAAACTCTGCAGAGCCGTCATCATCTGCTCTTCAGTCAACTGCGACTGGCCACCGACGACATCGCGGATGCCGGCAAAGAAGGCGTCCATGTTGATGGAGTCCATGATGCCCTGCCCGGCCAGGTTCTGACCGATGTTGACGCCGATGCTGTAACTGATCTGATTCTCTTCACTGGTCAGATCGACAGCGTTATCAGCCGCCTGTATCTGGGTGGCAGAAAACATGACTGCCAGCACGGCGCTGCTCAGTGTCGGTAATCGGGGAAAATTCATGTTGAGATCCTTAATTGGAGGTTTCTATAAAGTGATATACCGATTTTGATTGCAGGCGGACAAAACGTGCCGACATCGGGCAGCAAATACTAACCGTAGTCGCCGCCAATTTCCACCGGCGGGCCATGCAACAGCCCAGCGGCACTGTCAGTGATCGGGGCCATCAGTTATGCTGCCAGTCTCGCTATCAGTCAATCGCCAAGGAACGCCCTATCGTGAAAAAAATCCAATTGCTGCTGACACGCCACCGGATTGCACTTGTCTCCGCCCTACTGGTGCTGTCATGCAGCAGCTGTTCACAGCGCTTCGCTGTCACGCTCAACAATCAGACACTCTTCGATCCCCGCGTGAACGCTGCTGAGCAGCGCTTTGCGGACCCAGGGCTGCAGGGCTGCGTCAATTTCGCGCTGCAGCAACCGGATACAACACTGGAAACCTTGAAGGTGCTGGCATGCCCCGGGTGGGAGATCGAGATACTGGATGGCATCACGCAACTTGGGGCGCTGCAGTTTCTAGACCTCAGCGACAACCGCATCAGCAGCCTGGCGCCGTTGCAACCGCTGCGCAATCTGAGCTCCATCAGCATCGTAAACAATCGCGTCACCGATATTGCGCCTCTGCTGTCGATGGCGACACTGACCTCGGCAACCCTGAGTGGCAATGACAACATCCAGTGCAGCCAGCTCGATGTCTTGAGCGGCAAACTGGGACAAAACCTGCGTCTACCTGCGGACTGCCGCGACTGAAGTCTGCAGCAGCTAAGCCTGTCGTTCGACGTCGGGCACGTGTGTATCGACACTGGCCAGATTCGGCACGCCGCTGTGAAAGCGAAACTCGGTGTCTGGCGAACTGATCAGCTCATGTTCTACCACGCGAAAGCGGTCGATGTGGGGCGTGATGTCTTCCTCGGCATACAGTCTCGCAAGCGCCAGGTAATCCTGATAGTGCCGCGCCTCAGACTTCAACAGCCCTCGATAGAATCTGGCAAGCTGTGCATCGAGCAATGGCGCCACACGGGCAAAACGCTCGCAGGAGCGGGCCTCCACGAAGGCACCGACGATCAAGGTATCGGTCAATACGTGACGTCGATCGTGACGTATGTGTGCGCGCAAGCCGCCGGCGTAGCGTGATGCACCCAGGTGGGTATACTCGATGCCGCGCTGCTCCAGCAACCTGACAACCTGCTCGAAATGCAACAATTCTTCTCTGGCCAACTGCGCCATCTTCTGCAACAACTCGGTCCGATCCGAATAACGATAGAGCAGATTCATGGCAGTGGCCGCCGCCTTCTTCTCACAATTGGCGTGATCGATAAGCAGAACGGATTGTTGCTGCACCGCCTCCTCAAGCCAGGCATCGGGCGTGGGACACGGAAGGAATTCGAGAATTTCATTCAACATGGTGGCTATTGTTCTCAGTTGCTCTGGTCTTCCAACTGTTCGGGATCTTCAGCACTGGCCTGCGCCAGCACATGATCTGTGTGTTTCTTGCTGGCCCGCGCACCTAACTGCTTCAGCTTTTCGATGCGGGTAATCAGGTTGCCTTTGCCCGACACAAGCTTGTTGTGAGCCTTGTCAAAACTCTTCTGCGTCGCGTCGATGCGGCCACCAATTTCTTCAATATCCGCGACAAAGGCCACAAACTTGTCATAGAGAGCGCCTGCTGAATTGGCAATTTCGATGGCATTCTGGCTCTGTTGCTCGTAGCGCCAGATGTTTTGAATGGTGCGCAGCGTGGCCAGCAGCGTCGACGGGCCGACCAGGATGATGTTCTTCTCGAAGGCATCGGTGAACAAACCGCCATCCTGCTGCACCGCCACCGAGAATGCCGCTTCGACAGGCATGAACAGCAGCACGAAATCCAGCGAGTTGATCGTCATCAGATTCTGGTAATCCTTGCCGCTCAACGTCTTCACATGCGAACGTACCGACTGCACATGCTGTTGCAACAACTCGGCGCGACGCACCTGATCACTCTCGGAGCAAAAACTCTCATACGCCTTCAGCGACACCTTGGCATCGATGATGACGTGTTTGTTTTCGGGCATATGCACGATGACGTCGGGTTGCGAGCGTGAACCATCCTCAGCGCGCAGACTCACCTGAGTTTCGTATTCGCGCCCCTTCACCAGCCCCGATTTCTCCAGAATGGTCTCCAGGATCACCTCTCCCCAGGTGCCTTGGGTCTTGTTTTCGCCCTTGAGCGCGTTGGTCAGATTGATGGCGTCTGCACTGATGCGGGTATTGAGCTCCTGCAGACTGCGGATTTCCTTCTCCAGCGAGAAGCGTTCCTTGGCCTCGCGGTCGTACGTCTCTTCCACTTTTTTCTCAAAGTGCTGAATCTTCTCGTTCAGCGGCTTGAGGATCTCGCTGATGCTTTCGCGGTTGCTCGCGGTGAACTTGCGGCTCTTGTCTTCCAGTATCTCGTTGGCAATCGATTTGAATTCGAGCGACATTTGCTCGCGAGCCTGCAGCAGGAGCTCCAATTTCTCGGCAGCCTGCTTGCGCTCTTGTTCCAGGGTGGTTTGCAGGTGGGTGATTTGCTCGCGGTAACGGGTGGCAGACTCGGAAAGCAACCGGGCCTCCTCCTGCAACTGGACAATCCTTGTACTCTGCGAGTCGATCTCCGCCATCCGTGCCTGAAGTCTCTCTTCCTGAACAGCCAGCTTTCCAGACAAATCAGCCGGACGGCGCAGATAGAGGATGATGCAGAGGAGCATCAGAACGAAGGTCAGCACTGCCAGTGCTATCAGCTCCGGTGCGAGAGGCATATGCAGCGGTCTCCGGCCATGGCGAAGCGCCCCCACCTGGGCGGCGCAACGTCACCTAGATCAGGTTGGTGTTGATTTCCCGGATCAGCTGGTCGCGCAACTCGCCGTTGTCGGCAGCGCCCGCCGTCTGCTCGGCGACGACAGTGACCAGACCTTCAGTGGTGATCAGACGGATGTTAAACGCCGGCGTGACGCCATCACCCTCATCATCGCCACCAAACAATCTGCCGAAGAACCCAGGCTCATCCTCTTCGCTTACGCCAGTGTAAGTCACAGAGTAATAAGCCTGATCTCTGTCGCTTTCAGTCACCTGGATTTCAGCATTATTCAAGGCCTGACCTACCTGCGACCAGGCGCGGTCGAAGTCAATGCGCAACAGCAATGTTTCGCCATCATTAGTGCGAACGATGCCGGCCTTGCTCTCGGCCTCCAGACTGCCTGCCAGCAATGACACTGAGGATGCGCGATAAAGGTCGGTTCGGTCTGCCAGATAGACTGACACGCTGTCGAGCATCGCGTGTTCCAGTTCGAGACTGGCTGAATTCGCAGGCCAGTTGACCGGCGCTGCAGGGTCGGCAACATAGGATTCACCGACCTGCAGCACGTAGATTTCAGAGTTGCCCGCGTGCAGACCCGGCTCTATGCGGGCCTGATACTTGCTTCTGCTGCCAGCCTCGCCTTGCCAGGTGGTTTCCATGATGAGACTGACGGGATCTTCGGCTGCCAGCTCAATTCCCGCCGTCGACCAATAGTCACGCATGCGCGGCCAAACCTGCGCAGGTTCAGCACCGATGACAATCCAGCGTCGGTCGCCAAAGCGCTGCACCACCACTCCCTCTCGCACACTGGTGTCCAGCGGACGAGGCGCGGGTGCCTCAACGAATGTCGGCTTGTCCTCTGGCAGCGCCGGAGGCACAACATACAGCTCGTCGAGGGTAAAACTGTCCAACTCTGCAGGAACGCTCATGGGTGCAACAGTCGGAGCTGTCAGATAATCCCCCTGGCGATCTCGAAACATGCCGTCGTCGCCCGTGAGAAAAGAACATCCTGACAACGCCGGAAGCAGCGCAGCACCTAGAAAAATCGATCTGATTACCTGCATCTTGTCTCTCAGTCTGGCTATTTCAATGTTTAAGTAAACGGGACTTGCTGCCACCCTCTCACTGTCAGAAAGGCCTGCTACAGTGGGCCCGCAACAATGGACTCGCAAAAGTGAGTTCAATCTTCAAACGCTCAGCCCGGCCTTGCGCATCGCCTCAAGCAGTGTGCCGTGGAAACCAGAACTCAGCTCCACTAGAGGAAGCCGCAAACCAGACTGGATCAATCCCAATTTTGCCATGGCCCACTTTACTGGGACGGGGTTTCCCTCCACGAACAACTTGTCATGCAGCAATTCGAGCGGCGCATTGACGCTGGTCGCAGCCTCGCTATCACCCTCCAGGGCCAGCCTGCACAAGTCATGCATCTGCCGGGGAACCAGATTGGCCGTAACAGAGATATTGCCCTTGCCACCAGCCAGCATCAGCTCCAGTGCAGTGGCGTCATCTCCGCCGTAGATACTGATACGGTCAGCACAGGTGCGCAGCAATTCACGACAACGCTCCATGCTTCCGCTAGCTTCCTTGATCCCGACAATGTTCGGAATATCCGCGAGGCGGGAGACGGTAGCGGGCAACAAATCTATCCCCGTACGTGACGGCACGTTATAGAGAATTTGAGGAATATCAACCGCTTCAGCAACAGCCTTAAAGTGTTGATACAGCCCTTCCTGACTAGGTTTGTTGTAGTACGGAACGACCAGCAGACAGGCATCGGCACCGTACTCGCGCGCCGCGCGTGTGAAAAAAATCGCCTCTCGTGTGGAATTGGAACCGGTCCCTGCAATCACTGGAATGCGCTTTGCCACCTTGTCCACGCAATGACGCACCAGGGCACAATGCTCCTGTTCAGACAGTGTTGGCGACTCACCGGTAGTACCCACGACCACAATGGCGTCAGTGCCGCTGGCGATGTGCCACTCGATCAACCGGTCGAAGGCCTGGTAGTCAATTTCGCCGTTCGCGAGCATCGGCGTGACTATGGCAACAATACTGCCCTCAATCATTGCAAAACCTCAAATCAAAGAGTTTAAAAAACTGCGCGGCGACTTTACCACAGACGCCCCCGGAACCACAAAAACAGCCTTCCCATCACACGACCCGGATGACTACCCGGGTGGTCGGCCGTCCAGGAACTATTTGTGATGGAGATCAGGCAGTGGCTTGCGTGTGGTATCGGGCCAGGCATTGATGATCGCCTTGATCAACGTAGCCAGAGGGATAGCAAAGAACACGCCTGCCAAGCCCCACAACCCGCCAAATACCAGGACGGCGCAGATAATGGCGACCGGATGCAAATTCACCGTCTCGGAAAAGATAATCGGCACCAGAATGTTGGAGTCCAGCAGATGAATGACACTGTAGGCAATAAAAACGGCATAGAACTCGTTGCCTATGCCCCATTGCACATAAGCCACCAGCGCAACAGGAATAGCCACCACTGCCACTCCAATGAAAGGGACGATGACTGACAGGCCCATCAATACCGACAGCAACAAAGCGTAGTTCATGCCAAGGATCATGAAAGTGATGTAACTCACTATGCCAACAACACTTATTTGAAAAACCTTGCCGCGTATATAGTTTGCCAGCTGCATGTCCATCTCTTGCCAGACTTGTTCCATCAGGGGGCGATTGTGAGGCAGTAAATTGCCCACCCAATGCACCAGCAGCTTCTTGTCCTTGAGCATGAAAAACACTAGTACTGGCACCAGTACCAGAAATACCAGCCAATTGAAAATACGGGGAATATTCGCAATGGAATAGGACACCACCACCTGTCCCAACAGGGCCAATTCTCCACGCAGTGCGGCAATCAGGTCATCAACCTGCTGCTGTGAAACCAAACCTGGATAGGTTTCAGGCATATGCAGAAGAAGGTCTTGTCCCTCGGAAATCAATCGGGGCAACTCGTTGATCAGGCGACCAAACTGGTTCCACGCCTGCGGCAGCAGCAGTAGCAGTACCGCCATGAAAGCACTCAAGAACAACGTAAAGACGACACTGACGGCAATTGCATTTGGTACGTTGTTGCGCACCAGAGAATTGACCAACCCCTGCAGGAGATAGGCAGTGACTACCGCGGCAAACAGTGGTGCGAGGACGGACCCCATGCTCACCACCACGAACAGGCCGGCCAGCAGCAGAAGGGTAAATATGATGGCTTCTTCGTCGTGAAAATACCGATCGAAGAAGCTTCGCACGAGTTTGCGCATGTGTGATTGTCAGCCCTTTCTGATCCAGTAGCAGTAAGTGGCATCCTCTTTACTGAAGGCCAGAATCTGGTGTCTGCTTTGTTGCACGAACACGTGAAAATCCCGCTCTGAGCCGGGATCAGTGGCAAGCACTTTCAATACCTGCTGGGGCTGGAGTGAATTCAATGCGAGCTTCGCTTTGAGCAAAGGCAACGGACACATTAGTCCGCTTGCATCAAGTACCAGGTCTGCATCGATTTTCATGCGGGCATTTTAACAAGCAAAGCGAGTCATTGCCTAGGGAAGCCGGGAATAACTCCGAAAGTTGCTTCTCCCTTGAATACAGGCAGCTCCAGCCCCATAAATGAGCTTGGAATTAATTGTACGAATGTCGGTCTTAGGGTTACAGTTATCACGGCGCTTACCTCCTGCCGAAGCACGGAATTCTATGCATAAGTACACCCGCCTCGCTGGCATTGCGGCTCTCACGCTGCTGTCTTTTTCTGCACCAGGCAGCCCTAGCGCGCTTGCTCAGGTACAACTGCCGACGTTGGGCGACAGAATCTCCGGACTGATTTCTCTCGATGATGAATACACAATGGGCAAGGAATTCTTGCGCACTGTGCGGCGCAGCAGCCAGACCATCTCAGACCCACTTCTCAATGATTATCTCGTCAATGTCACTCACAACCTGGCGCTGCACAGTGAGCTGGAAGATTACCGACTGTCTTTCATTATCATCGACAGTCCCGAGTTGAACGCATTTGCCGCCCCAGGTGGAATTATTGGTGTGAACGGTGGGCTGTTTCTCAACGCCCACACTGAAGGTGAGTTCGCGTCAGTCATGGCCCATGAGCTCGCGCACGTCAGCCAGCGCCACTTCGCACGCAGTGTCGAAGATGCACAGCGACGCCGCATACCGGAGCTGGCCACATTGCTTGCCAGCATCGTCATCATGGGCTCCTCAAGCCCCGACACAGGACAGGCCGCCATCATGGCAGCACAAGGTCGATCGATAGAGAATCAGCTGCGCTTTTCCAGGAATAACGAGGCCGAAGCTGACCGTCTTGGAATTCGCACCCTGTATGATGCCGGTTACGATCCCAATGAAATGCCAGCCATGTTTGAGCGCCTGATGGGCTTGAACCGCTTCGGCACTCGTCCGCCCGAATTCCTGCTCTCGCACCCGGTAACAGAATCGCGTGTAGCCGATACGCGCGGCCGGGCAACACGCTACCCCGCGCGCCCGGCCGATCCAAAGCTGGAGTATCAGCTGATGCGGGCGCGGGTGCAGGTACATTACGAAACCAATCCGGCCAATTCCGTGACCCAGTTTCAAGCGGCACTGGACGCAAGCAAATCCGACGTCGAGAGCCGTGCTGCGCGTTATGGCCTGACGTTGGCCTACATGGAAAACAAGGAGTTCAACAAAGCGCACGAAACGCTGGCGCCGCTTCTGGAGAGCGAACCCAATCGCATCGCATATGTTGTGACCAAGGCAGAAATATACACACAAGGCAACGAGCCGGGCATGGCCAGGGATTTTCTTGCGCGCCACATGACCATTAACCCGGACAACCATCCCCTCACCATGGCCTATGCCGATGCGCTGATCGCGGCCAGAGAACATGCAGAGGCGCTGCAGGTGCTGGAACACCATGCCTCCATCCGCCCTGAGGATCATGACCTTTGGTATTTGATAGCAGAAACGCAAGGACTGGTGGGGGATGTCAGCAAGGTACATCAGGCGCGGGCGGAATACTTCATTCTGGTGGGAGACTTCCGCAGCGCTTCAGAGCAACTTACCTATGCACTGCGCATAGAATCAGAAAAATCCAACAATGCACCTCTGATTGCCAGACTGCGACAGCGCTCGCAGGAAGTCGAAGAGCTCGGGCGCGGCGCGCGGGACATGTAGTGCCGTGATCCTTCCCAGCCTTTTTCAGGCTTTGCCTTCCACCTTAAGTTTGTTGCGATTTGAGAAATCCAGCATGCGCTGCAGCGGGATCATGGCCTTCTGCGCCAACGCTCGATCCACCGTAATACGATTCGTACCGTTCAGCAGCGTCGTATAGAGACGATCCAGAGAGTTCATCGCCATCCAGGGACAATGCGCACAACTTCTGCATGTGGCATCGTTACCCGCTGTCGGTGCGATGATGAAAGTCTTGCCAGGTGCCAGTTGCTGTAGCTTGTAAAAAATTCCCTTATCGGTAGCCACAATGAAGGTCTGATTCTTCATGTTGATGGCGGCATTGATGATCTGCGTGGTGGAACCAATCACATCCGCAATGGCTAACACAGCATCCGGTGACTCGGGATGTGCCAATATCGCAGCATCAGGATACAGAGCCCGCATGTCGAGCAACCCCTTGGACTTGAACTCCTCATGCACGATGCAGGCACCGTTCCACAGCAGCATATCGGCGCCACTGCGTTTCTGAATGTAATCTCCAAGATGCTTGTCAGGTGCCCAGATAATTCTCTTGCCTTGGGTGTGCAGATGCTCGACTACATCCACGGCAATACTCGATGTGACTACCCAGTCAGCTCGCGCTTTTACGGCAGCAGAAGTATTGGCATAAACAACAACTGTACGGTCGGGATGCGCATCGCAGAACGCCGAGAATTCTTCCGCAGGACATGCCAGATCCAGCGAACAGGTGGCTTCCAGCGTAGGCATGAGAACAGTTTTGTCAGGACTGAGAATACACGCAGTCTCGCCCATGAAACGCACCCCGGCCACCACCAGTGTCGATGCCTTAGCGTCACGACCGAACCGTGCCATCTCAAGCGAGTCAGACACCACGCCACCAGTCTCCTCCGCAAGTTCCTGCAGCAGTGCGTCCGTGTAATAGTGCGCGACGAGCACTGCATCTTTTTCTTTGAGGAGAGCTTTGATCCGCGCCTTGTAATCGGCAATTTGCTCAGTATTGAGGACTTGCGGGAGAGAGACGCCCGCCAGATGCTGTCTGACCAGCACAGTGTCGGCTGCCAGGTCAGCATTCAGTGAATCACGGGGTAAAGGATTCGAGATGGAGCAGATTGTACTGGTCATAGCCGCTACTTCAAATACGCGAAGACTGCCACAAAAAGCATTCTAATGCAGCTCTCCTTCGCAATCATAAGACAGCCAATCTCCATCGCTGGCCGCAAACTGCGTCAGGTCAAAACAATTGGACAAAGTCAGGATTTGAATTTTTTAAAAAAGGCGGCGGTACCGCCTTTCATACAATCACCGTAGTGCAGCGTGGCAGCATTACGGTGTTCTTGAAAATGGTGGGTCGTGTGCGACTTGAACGCACGACCAATTGGTTAAAAGCCAACTGCTCTACCGA
>JACCDZ011153623.1_pt1 | contig 10169 bp, 12 predicted proteins | sample 7449551 | NCBI WGS metagenome assembly JACCDZ01 (sample SAMN15323452, study PRJNA562643) | freshwater metagenome | isolation source: river surface water | place: USA:Blue River Watershed | collected 2017-08-18
ATGATGGGTGGCTTTGCTGATGTGAACTCTACCATTGGCCCAGGCAACTCATTCAAGACCGACGACCAAATCTATCCTGGCTTAACCCTCTTGGGTCGTTTCGTCAGTTCTGCCATGGGTATCTATGATACCGAGAACTCTCTGCATTACAACCGCTTCTACGACCGTGCCGGCATGTTTGAAGGGCTGGAAGACTTTGACTTTGCTGCTGAGCAGTATAAGGAAAGTCCTCGCTTCTTGATATGGCGTCGTGACGGCATCATCGGTGACGAGTGGTTTGAAGTTATCAAGTTCTTGGCCAAAGATCGCATCAAGTCTAAAGCCAAGTATTTGTTGACAATACCGGTTCTTGAACCTAACGGTAAGAACGCCAAAGCATTACCGCCGATGACTATCCCCATCGACTCTCTGTCTGCTTTCACAGTCTCTTCTGTTAAAGAGAAGATTACTGACCAGAACGCAGTGGGTGAGTCTGGTGCTAACACCGTGTTCATGAAAGAAGGTTCTGCGAAGACCCAGCTTATCATGCAGCTGCCTGACATCACCGTGCCGGCCGGTATCCACATTTGTATGACCGCCCACTTGGGTAACTTCATCCAGATTGACCCGTATGCACCTAAGCCTATGAGTCTGTCGTTCTCCAAGAACGGTACCAAGCAGAAGGGTGTACCTGAGAAGTTCATGTACATCAACGTGCACTTGAAAGAAGTGTACAATACTTCTCCTCTGACTCACGACCAAACCAAAGGCCCTCTGTTCCCGCTGACAGAAGCAGATAAAGAGAAGGGTAATGACCTCTTCTTGGTAACCTCCGTATCGACCCGTAACAAGAATGGCCCGTCTGGTGTTACCTACCCCATCGTCATTTCGCAGAAAGAAGGTATTCAGCCAACACTGACTGAGTTCCTGTATTGCAAGCGCGTGGTGAAGAACTTTGGTTTCCAAGGTAACGACCAGAACTACCAGTCTGAGCTGTTCCCTGAGATGACTATCTCGCGTACTACCGTGCGTAAGAAAATCAAAGAGAGTCACCAGCTGCGTACTGCACTGCGTCTGCAAGCAGAGATTCTGCAGATGATGCTGCTCTGGAAGAACATCGAAGGTTACTGGTGTACGCCTAAAGAGCTGTACGACGATATCAAAGCCATGGGCTACGATTGGAACGTGCTGCTCAATACCCGCTACTGGTGGACCTTCAAAGAAGAAGAGCATCTGACCAAGCGTAACGAACTGACTATCATGGACTTGTTCATGATGCGTAAAGGTCTCTACCATCCGTACTGGCTGGAAGACGACAAGGTAACAGTCAAGAAAGAATGGATGAGGGATTGCTATGTCAAATAAACTCAGTGGTGCCTTTAGCTTAGATTTGGAGAAGGCTGCTGAAAAGCATCCAGAGTTGCTCGACGAGATGGCCGTCGAGCTTTTTGGTGAGGGTGCTACGTGGGCTACTCATAAAGAGCAGGTATTAGAGTATCAGCGTCAGTTGGTTAAGTCGATGCAAGGGCTTAACCGCCTTGAAGTCGTATTTGCTAAGCGTCGGGAGAATATTGAACAAATCAAAACTGGAACTCCAGGTTCATCCATGGATAAGTTCCTCTCCATTCTGGAAAAGGCGTTTCCTGATAAAACGCTGGAAGAGCGATTGGGTGCAGTAATGTCCGGTGCGTTAGCTGACGCTTATGAACACAGTAACCGCTTCGGTGAACTGGGTAAGGCGTATGAAATTTGCGCTCACGTTCTTGGCAGTGCCGATGACAAAGATGTAGTGGGTTTACTCCACAAGCATTTCATCGAGGGGAAACCTGCATGAACGTAATCCAACAAACTCATGCGTTCCTCCTCACCCATTGCGATGGTCTGCACGCTAACCGGTTTGCCCGCAGTTTAGTCGGGCATCCTTTCGACGCTAACACTGCTGAAGGTTTGGCTCGGTTTAATTCTTTGAGTGAGGCCGAGCAAGTAACCTTCATCGTTAACTACTGGGCAGCCCAATTCAGCCTGATAGGCATTGGTGCTACCGAAGAGTTGATAGCCGGTAATGTTGCGTTCATTCTGACCAACAGTAACGGACTGGCACTTTACATGCAAAGCCTTGTACCTTTCATTGAAGACAACGAGTTACCTATCGTCTCAGGAGGTTAACATGGGCAGAGCCCAAGCGGATGCGTTTATCCTTGATGTGGTTAGACGCATGCCTGATGGTGAGAAAAACTATCAGCTCTATAAAGAAGTATTGCCTACCATCGACCAAGCCGCTATGCTCAAGATAGTGGAGAAGATTGAGGCCGGTCTTTGGTACTGGCCTATCTTCGTCTTTAACATGGACGAGGCCAAGATTGACGTCGACCAAGTGATGGCGGTGGGTGAGAGTATTGGTGTCACGTGGTTCCAGCCATTGGTACTGACAGACCACGTAACGGGACAAGTCTATGAGACTCCCGTCAAGTACCTCGTGCTGGATACTCCAGTGCGTCGTCAGATTCAACACCTCATCTCCAAAATCTCTACCGGTGAAGGTCATGCGGTTGACCACTTGGGTGGACAGGCTACAGGTGATGCTAAGGCGTCTTCTGTTTCCTTGCCTGAGTTAGGTCAGCTGGATGGTCGAGGCTTCCAATCGTCGCCTCTGGAATTAATCAAAGTGCGTGGCGGTGACGAAGCAGCGTATAAAGCAATGGAACAAGCCGTTGCTCAGACTGGCGGCTTTAGTTTGGGTCCCATTATGGAAATGGGCACTAAGCCAAAAGCAGTACAGACATTGCGCTCTTTGTTGCTGGGTATGCACTTGCTGCCAACAGGACTGGATTAATGTCATTAGCCCCCCGTACTATGCCCCGCCCTCCGGCGGAGTATCTGGATATCATCGCTCGTATTGGTGAAGCTAACCCTGTTCTGTGGGTACCCAAGTTTGGTTCCAAGGAGATGATTAAGCACTACACGGAAGCTGCCAACTTCTCTTTGTGTGCTCTCCTCTCCTCAGATAAAGAATCGGACGAGCGTACGTTCATTTCCTTCTGTGAGTTCATGATTCGTAACAAGTTTGACTTAACCTTTATCAACGCGCTGGATAGGCTCGTTGGGTTAGTCATTCAAACGCCTGAAGAGTTAGATACCTTCAAGCGTGGGTTAGCAGTCTCTGCCCTCTTGGGTGCTAAGTCTAAAGAGAAAGAGAAAGTCATCAACAACATTCTCAATGCGTTTGAACAACGCCCGTGGTTGATGATGGTTCGTCTCTTTGAGTTGGTTGAGATTGAAAAATGATAAAGGCGTATGTCGATATCGATAGCCTGTTTGATTTACGGTTAGCGGTGGTTCATAGGTTGAATCCTTACGCCGCTACCGAACTGGCTACTAACCCTCATTACTTTGTTCGTTTCAACGATGATTTGTGGAATGTATCTAAGAAGGTAAAGCGTAACGACTATAAAGAAGCCTATGCCAATCGTAACGTGGATGATTTACAAAACGCTGCGTTAACCGAAGTGCTGGATGAATTAGAGAACATCTGCCGTGTAGATGCTATGCAATCCATGTTCAAGAATGCCGAAGAGGTAAACGTGTTGACTATCAATACGTATCCTATCAAGCTGACGGAAGAACAACAGCAAGAGTTAGCTGGGCACTTTGCGTGGCATTCTTCTTTTGGTGAAGTGAAGATGATTTCACTAGCCCCTGGCTTTGTTTTACCTGAGTTGCTGAAAGAGCAAACCCACAGCGTCATTTACAATTTGGACGAGTGGGTAAATATCCATTTCAAGGATATCCAGTTAGGCCAGCTGACTGGCGTCTCTTTCTTGGCTCCGCCTATGTTCCAGAAAGAACCTGAGTTAGAAAAAGTTATCTCGATTATAGAAGGGACTAAAAGAGCGTGGCAGCCTTTCTTCTTCTATAACCCCATGCCTATTGGCAAGTTCTGTATGTCTTTGCCAGAGGATGCTCAAGTTCGTAAAAAGAGACGAAGAAAATAATACGGCCTTCTCCTTTCGGAGAAGGCACGTGTTTATTCTTTATGAACCCATGATTTCTTCGTAAGACGGAGAACCTTGCTGGGTAGAGATATTCTCTTCAGTAATCACCAGAGCTGGCTTTACAGACTCGGTGAGCTGAGGAGGTACAAAGGCAGGGGCGCTACCAGGCTTGGCTAAGAACGGGTCTCCTGCTCCGTTACCGGCACGGATAGCTTCTACGATAGCTTGCGCCATAGCAGCTTGGCTATTATTGCCGTCCTTATCTACCTGAATACGCATTTGACCCAAGGCATTCGCATCTGCGTCCTTGAGCGTCTTGTTGGTGTCTTTATCCAAAGGAACGCCAGCCACGAGTGAAGCGAGACGAATTTGCTGCGTCAAAGTCAGCACGTTCATCGGTTCTACGAGTTCTTTGGGAATAAACTGTCCGGGGAGCTGAATAGCGGGAGTGGGAGACGCGGACAAGAGTTCTCCTTCCAATGGCTTTTGTTCACTCATATTTAAAACCTATATTATCTACGGGTAAGAAGTTAACTAAAACGCTATGTTCTACTTGATTAAATCACGGAGGCCTTATGCTACCGCCTGTACTACGCCATTTTATAAAATTACGTAATGACTTTATCGTTTGGCGTTTCAATAAAAACTATAAAGAGAACCCGAAAGTAGAAGAAACACTGGCTATATTGGACGACCTTTGTATCGTGGCCAATCTTATCCAGAGCGAAAACATAGACTGGAAAGTCTGTGAGGAAACAACCATTGAGCCGTTCTTTCCCTGCTTTGAAGAGTGGGTAAGACATGTGGACTTGGTGTTGAATGCGTTACCGACTCATGAGGTCCTTAGCTACACACGGGGCAAGCAAAGGGACATGCAGTTGATTAACTGGTTGATGAAAAACCATAACTACTCTATGACTGAAATGGTAGACATCGCAAGAAGTAAGCTATTCAGTTTGCAAGATGAAGTTAGCAAACATCCTGGTCTATTTGAAAAACGGAATCATCAATTGGCATTGTATCCTGTCGTAATGGATGCAAGATTGTGGGTTCACGTTATTTAACTGCCAAAGGGGACATAATGGCAAACCTAGACAACAGCCTGATGGATATCTTTAATTCCAAAGACGGTAAAGTTGCAGACGCTACGTGTGTACTCGCACGACTCTGGCGTTTGACGGTAGCTGGGTTAGTTGTAGAACTCAGTGTCTGGGAATTACGCTTTAATGCTTACATCGCCGCTTGTGAAGACGTTATTGGTAAACAGAAGGCACATAACCAGAAGGGGAATCTCCCTAAGCGGTTAGCGCGTCCTGAAATGACCTTTAAGGTTTTCTGCAAGGGGCTATCAGTCCTGTTCAAACAGTTTGATTTTGAACTGTCCATAACCAAGGATGGTGTGACGCATACCTATTGCGAAAAGATAGATAGCATCTATGACGACAGTGCTGGAAAGTACCTGAAGTCAATCTGGAATAAGTTCATTGTAGACTGGCCGGATGTAACTGACAACTGGCCGAAGTACATGGCTGATTATAAGACGAGGTTCAAGAAGGAGTTTGGGGATGATGCATCAAACCTGGCTTCTAACTTAACCCGCGCACTGGAGACGGATGAATTGACTTGGAACGTTTTGTACCAGGGCATTCAAGTGCACCAAATACAAGAAATGAAAATAACGGTACGTACAGAGATAGGGTCCAGCAAAAAGCAGACCATGACTCTGGCAACAATCAAGTTGGTATAAGAGACTCCCTTCCCTTCGGGGGAGGGAGTTCTTTAATGCTCAATCTTTTTTAAAACCTATATTATCTTAATGGATAGCCTAGCTAACTATCCTTCTAACAACTGGTCCAATTGGAGTATGTATGAAGAAAGAAGAAATGGAGCTTATCCTCAGTGTCGTTGCGCAACGCTCTGTAGGTCTAAGTGATAACCAATTCAAGTCGGTAGAGATGCAAGACCCAGTAGACTTGCTGGATGCTCTTGGCTTCACTGAAGTGAAACTGGTCATTCCAACCAAGGAAGCAATCGTTGTTGTGGATTGCGGAGAAAAACAAATCGTTATTCGTGGGGACGATGAAGTTCTCCGCTTTATCGATAAGAAGATGGACTGCCCTGGCATTGTTAATGCTACTGGGTTGTTCTGCTTCATTCGCATGAAGCAACAGAAGGTGCTCAACTTCCTACCTCTGGAAGTAGTGTACTTGATGCAAGGTAAAACCCCTGAGTGGTTTGCCAAGCAATACAACAAGTACGTGTTTTAAAAGGCTGCCCCGCAAGGGGCACCTTACTTCTTTTTTTATTTTCCGTTTTCATCTAATAGCTAAACGGAGGACTTATGGAAATACCACAAGACGGTTTCTTTGCATCGGCGTTTAATAAGCTTATGGCAGTGTCCACCAAAATGGACGGCAATCGCTATAAGACCCACTCCAGTAACTACCCGCTTCTCGCAAGGTTTCGTGAAGCTGGCTGTATTTCTGGTATCTACGTTCAGACACCTAACCTCGCCATTGAGCTATCCGCTCACCTTGGTCGCCGTAAAGGTAACCTCGACGATGAAACACTCGAGTTCTTTATTTAAGAGTCTCCCTTCCCTTCGGGGAAGGGAGATATCTTTTTTTTTTTTTTAATCTTTTAGTCAACTAAGTTAAAACAGAGGTTCTTGCTATGGCCAGGTTCGATCCGCTCTTTACCGTCTTGGATGGTACAGCCAAGCGTACAATGGAAGTCGTTGACGCTTATGATTCCGAAAAACTAACTACGTTCCTGACATCGCCACTTGAAGTAGGCACTACTGGCATCATGGACATGTTCCCTGATATGCCGGCAGATGGCCTGTTAGGTCAACTGAAAGACTTAACTAACATAGAGTGGATGACCAAGAACGGGTTAGGTTTTACCGATTTGATTAAAGGGGTAATGAACGCTTTACCTGATGGCGTTACTCTGCCAGATTTGATTAAGGGCCGTAACCTGACGGACATCCTAAGCTTTGCTACTGGGCTGAAAGACTTTCTGCCTGGGGATAAGTGGGGTGGACTTAACTTAAGCGTCTTTACTGATGCGTTTGATGCGTTCCAGCGCTATAAGGCAATGGGTAAGTCAGGTATCTTTGATTACTTCAAAGGTATTGCCTTTGGTAAGATGGAAGGGTTGTTTGGAAGCGATAACCTGAACTTCCTTTTCGATGCCGCACACAAGTTTGGTATTACCAAGTGGATGTTGCAATCTGGGTTAATGAAAGACTTGATTAGCTGGTTAGCTGGCAGTAGCTTGCCTGACTGGCTGAAAGAGATTATCTTTGCTGACTTGATTGCTATTGCCGCAGAGAACGGCTTGTATGAGTTCATGGCGGAAGCGATTGCCAATGCTAAGCAGTATTGGAATGCTTGGCGTAAAGCTGAAACTGTCATTGCTATGCTCAAAGGCTATCGTATCCCTGATGGTACTTCTCGTGGCGAATACCCAGCTAAAGCAAAAGAGTTTGTTGATAGACTCTTTGCGTTGGATGGCAACTGGCTCTACTATAACCGCAATGGAGAGAACATCTCTACCACACGGTACATGATAGAAGCAGAATACGATGCACTGGAGATTATGAAGTACGATGACCGCACCAAGTGGGCTACCGTAGCTTTCCTGTCCAGCTATCCGGAAATTGTTTCGTGGAAGACGTCTGCGAAAGAGCATTTTCCGTTACTCTACATTTGAGGTATAAAGCATGAGTTTCTTTGGTGATGCTTTTAGGGAATTCACAGGGAGACAGTCATCAGAGCGAATCAGCGATGGTGGTTTTATGTCTCAGGCGTTTTTCAAACGCCGAGCAGGAGGAGCAGGCAAAGTCTACTGGCAGCAAGACAAGCGGTCGATGGTCATCTACGATACCACGTTGGGTGGAGCGAAAGAGATTAACCCGCCTCCACAGTTTACGCGATGGGCTGACGTAAAAGAGACGGCTATCTTTTCTAAGAGTCGCGGTATGGGTAACTACTATCGCGAAGCTATCTTTCAACACCAACAGCGGGTGAGTCTATGCTTTGGTGTACCTGAATACAACTCCTTGGCTAAGTTCTTCAGTACGTTCTACGATACGGCAGAAGGACAGTTAGTGCATTATGGTGAGGTATCCTTATCTTACCAGTTAGGTTATGCAGTGGGCTTTCTGTTCACATTGCCTTTCCAAGTCTTCTTTGGGGCAGTTAACTTAGCGCAGCGGATTATCTCGACTGCTACAGGTAACCCGTATACCAAGTTCTATTACTTAAAGCCTACCATGGCTTTGTATTGGAACGCAGTGACACTCATGTTCAACAAACTCGGTTCTGATATGGGTGCGTTGCGTGGTGCTACCATGTCAGATTTCAAAATGACGCCGGGTAGTACCGACATGGACATGAAGAAGAGCGTGAACGCGGAGTTGGGCGCTTTCGCTAGCATGTATCCTGATATCGTCAGACAGCAGGGTAAGAGCGGTGCGTATATCATCGACGTGAAGTCTATCTCTTCTCGTAGTCAGCGTTACGCTAACATGCACTATGAGAAAGCCACTGCGTTGGCATCTAGCTCCAGTAGCCATAAAGAGTTCTTGCGTAAATACCGCAATAACATGGAAGCTAACGCAGACAAGATTACGACTAACGAGCAAACCGTTGGTATGCCTGAGTACATGAAGAAGTACGCTCAGTCTAAATTCGGTTCTACTGCGCAAGCGTCAACCAAGATTGAAACAGGTGGGGTGGATGCTGACGGTAAACCAGTTACTACCATTACCAACAAAGCCGGTGGGGCTACTATCGCTGCACAGAGTTTCCATGATGACAGTATCTGGCAATACCTCAAAGGGGAACTGTCTGATGGCTCTCTCTTTGTTACCTTTGCAGTAGATAACCCAGGTCCGCAATCTGCCTCTTTCAGTAACACCACGAAAGAGATTCCTACTATGGCTGCAGCTAACTCCATGTCATCTGCTGCTAAAGATGCTTATGTGTCTTTGGCTGGTGGTAACATTGGTGACGGTCTGGTGGCCAGCGCAGTAGAAGCTGCAGTAGGTACGGTTGCCAAGTTCTTGGGTGGTATGCTGGACTCCGTTGGTTTGGGTGGCGCTATCGGTCTGGCCGGTAAAGCGTTCATGGAAGCGCCTGAGATGTGGGAGGCGGCTACCGCAGAGCTACCCTCAGCTAACTATACCATCAAGCTCAATACTCCGTACGGTAACCCGTACAGCATTCTGACACGCATCTATTTGCCGTTGTGTTGTTTGCTGGCTGGTGCATTACCGCGTCGTACTGGTAAGAGCTCTTATGGCCCTCCGTTCCTGTGCTCTGCTTACCAAGAAGGTTTCTTGGATATTAAGCTGGGTATAATTAAAGGACTGCGGCTGTCCATGGGTACAGGTGGCGTTGGTCGTAGTGTGGATGGCTTACCTACTTCTATCGATGTGAACTTGGAAATTGCTTCGTTGGATAACGTCATGTCTGTGCCTATTGCCGATAGCTTAGCAAAGAGCGTATTTAGCTTTGGTGCATTTGACGAAGATACTCCGCTGTCTGGTTTCTTGGGTTCATTGGCTGGCGTTACACTGCATGACCAATTCTACATGCGTACTCGTTTGAAGAGAGCATGGCGTACACAAGCGGCTAACTGGGAAAGCTTTAAGTCTCCGGCTTATTGGACTCAGTGGGCATCTAACACAGGTGTGGGCCGTATCATCTCTGCTGCAACTATGCCTAACGGTGATTTATAATACTTCTCCTCTCCCCATGTGGGGAGAGGAGAGTATCTCTTATCTTGACCTTACATCTACAGGAGGCTTAATAACTGTCGAGCCTTTCCCCATACCGCCGTTAGACGGACCTGCTTTACTGGCAGGTTTGGGTTCTGCAGCTGTGTTGGTATTCACTCCACGCGCCGTCTCTCTAGGCGCAGCTGGTGCTTTACCCAAAGACGTACCCAACGACTCGGCAATAGTAACCAAGCGAGCAATACCGCCAGCCATGCTACGCAGATGCTTAATAGACTCATCTTCAGCGGCTTGTTCCATCTGCTGCATCTGAGTATTAATACCTGCATTGCTTTCCGGTGTACCCATGCGAGTAGTAGAGACTGGCTCATAGGAACCAAACTCTCTATCTGTGCTAGAGCTACCCGGAGTCTTATCAAAGCCCGGTACACCAGTATATGTCGGAGCATAAC
>JACCDZ010017899.1_pt1 | contig 10167 bp, 7 predicted proteins | sample 7449551 | NCBI WGS metagenome assembly JACCDZ01 (sample SAMN15323452, study PRJNA562643) | freshwater metagenome | isolation source: river surface water | place: USA:Blue River Watershed | collected 2017-08-18
CGCAGGACTCCAGCTTTTTAAATTACCGCCAGAGGGTTCTGGTGAACAGCCTTCTTCGCCTGAGCTTGCAACTTTTGTAGCTTCACGTTCCGCAGGTGCCTTTGGTGTTTCAGCAACGGCAGGTGCAGGAGCTGGTTTTTCAAGCTTCTCTATTTTTTCAACTTTCTCTACTTTCTCAGGTGTAGGCTTTACTGGTTCAGCTGCCGGGGCGGCTGCGACTTCAACCGGCGCGGACACTGGAGTAGCTACCGGTGCTGGTGTAGGAGTCGGTGGCGCTGGAATTTCTACTGCAGTCACAGGCACAGGAGGAGCAGGATCTACTGCTACGCTTTCAGCTTGTGTTTCCTGTTTCATTTCAGCTTCTTCCGAAGCGCCACGCATTTTTGCGTAAAAAGCTAGCAAGATAGTTAAGGCAACTAGGCCATACATCATGCGATTACGTTTCGCTACATTGCGCGCAACGTTGGCCATTCTTTCATCAGTCAAACTGATTTGATTCAGATCGGCGTTGTAAGGAGTTTGACCTGGATAAGTACGGATACTTTCAGGTGCATCTTCTGGCACAGGCATGGTTTGATCGGCACCATCACCAGTCACCACTTCTTCATAAGGAATTTCTAAGGCAGCGGCATATTTACGCACTGCCAGCAATTTATGGGCAGGTGTGTAAAAAGGCTTATCTCCACCTTCTTCAATATGGATGATTTGCGCACGGGATAGGGTGAGTTGACCAGCTATGTCGGTAATTGAAATGCCCTTGCTCTCTCTGGCATCTTTCAACTTTTGACCGTCAATGTGGAGTGACTCTAAATCAATATGTTTTTTCATTGGCTGTTGCCCGATATGCGGTTTGCCTTTTATTTCGATTACTTGCCCAGATCGCTAATGTAATGGATAGCGGTGATCTGCACTAGTAATCCCTTTGTAAATTGCCGTCAGTTTGTCAAAATTAGCGATTAAGAAAAAAATCTCTCTAAATTAGTTAGGGGAATGCCATAGCCACGCGCTAATCTCAGCATGGTGCGAAAGCCAGGCTCACCATAAACACCACTTTCAATTTTTGAAACAGTAGGCAGTGAGACGCCAGATGCAGGATCGCCATTGATTTGACTGGCACGACATACATCCACTTTACTCATATGGCGCGCAAGCCTGACTGCAGCTAGATATTCATGACAGTCTGTGAAATTCTCGGGCAGGATATCTGCCAGCCATTTACGTGAAATTTCTGCGAGCGGGCTATCTGCTTTTATGGACGGATGTGGCAAGCGCTGTTCGGATGCATAAGCCACTGCGCTATTCGATCTAGCAGTCATGTTGAAATCTTCTCTCTCTATTCTTGTTTTTATTCGAACCAGAACAACAATTCTTATAAAAAAACCAAGTGTCAGTTGTTATTATTTTGAAAATAGCACAAGTCTTATTATGAATTGATGCTGATGTATGTTTGCTTTTGTTTCGCATAACTATACATGCTGCTCGTATGTATAAAGCAGAGAATAGTCGGAATACATCAGCCATCGCGCTAATTTCTATTCCAAGAATAGCTTGCGTAATTGAAATTTCCTATAGCACCAAGGGGCAGTAATAAGCGCTTTTATTGTGGGGTTTATTTGAGCTGATCGACTAGCTTTGCTAATTCAATAACATTGTTAGCACCTAGCTTGCGCATCATATTCATGCGGTGTAATTTGACTGTACGAACGGCAATTCCCAATTCGGCAGCAATATCTCGGTTGAGTCTTCCTTTGGCCACCATTTCTGCGATTTGTTTTTCGCGTTGTGAAAGTTGAGACAGTTGCGCACCAATTTTTTGATGTTGTTCATAGTCTAGCTGTTGCTCGCGGCTTTTTTCTATGGCGCGTTGTATAGCATTGAGTAATTCTTGATCTTCAAATGGCTTGATAAGAAAGTCGATAGCACCACGCCTGAAGGCGGCCACAGCTTCGTTTGCACCACTGCCACCACTCATAAAAATGAGTGGAGTCATTTCTGATAATTCAAGCAGAGCGCTTTGTAATTCCAATCCTGTTAGTTCTGGCATTTTTACATCCAGCAAAATACAGTGCGGCCCAGGAAATACTAAGACATCTTCTTCTAGCTTATCTAAATAAAGCATGGCCGAGTCCAGAGTCTCGGTTGCGTAGCCTTCAAATTCTAATAAAGCACTTAAAGCATGGCGTATCGCTTTATCATCATCGATGATAGTGATTTTTCCCTTGGCATGGCGGGCTGCATCGCGCTCATCATGAACAGTGACAATTTGTCGAACATCTTGAGTTTTCATCCGTGCTCCATCTAGTCACGCACTATTTGTGGCTTTTTCTTTGCAGCGGATTATAAACGCGTCATGCAAAGACAAGTCAATGCAAGCTTCATAAGTTGGAAACTAAAAATTTATTCTATGTTGAACCGAATAAAAATAAACAACCTATGCGCTTTGATGAATGAGATTCTAGACTAAGAATTAGAGTGGCCTGAGGCTGGCTTATTTTGCGCTGCTGCATGTTCTTCATGATGATCACTTATTTTTCTTTGTTTAATATTGTGTGAAACATAAGAGCTAGATATTAATTTTTTTACACTGAGTGACATTTCTAATTTATGTTGACTGAGACTTAAGCGTTGCAAGCTATGTAGAGATTCACGTAAAAAATAACGTTCACGCATAGTCGTAGTTGGTGTGGAAATTGATGTAAAAAATACTTCCATTAGTTGATGCATAGTGGGTTGAGATTCCATGTTTTTACTCACGGTTATACTTAATAAATTATTTGTAGGTAATGCGAGTCTATCTGGAATCACAGATGAATCATGCTAGCAAGAGTTGAGCGAAATCAACAGGTCAGCAAGAGTGTTAGTGATGAAAAAAATGATAAAAAAATAAGTCAAATTTAATCAAGACTAGGTGATCTTTTTAAAATAGACTTATCGCTAAGTTAAATTCAGTAAATGTGATGCTGATCAGCTTTCTTGTGAAATATCAAATCTTTTACTCCATCTCAATTACACAATGAACGAGGTGCGAATAAAGTTATGTGCACTCTATTTGAATATAAAAGTAATTTCATGGGAGTGGTTTATGGATGCCTTAAGCGATCAGCAGAAATCACTGCTACAGGATCAATTAGCGCAAAGGGAGCATGCGCTAAGAGAAGATATACGTCGTGAAATCAATTTGAAAGATGACTTTATTGCACTCGCTAGCGAAGCCCCTGATGCGGGTGATATTTCATTTGCCAACTTATCAGTCGATTTAGGTAATGCAGCAGTTACCCGCGATGTCACTGAATTGCGCGCAATTGAATTAGCTCAAAAGAAAATGCTCACAGGTAGCTATGGTGAATGTGTGAGCTGTGGTTATGTCATTCCTTTTGAAAGGCTGATGGCAGTGTTGTCAGCGGAGCGCTGTGCTCCTTGTCAGGAGAAATTTGAACGCGCGCATGTAGATGGCATGCGCGGCGCCAGTATGTAACTGGACAAATAATCCGCTGCAACAGAGGTTTAACAGCAAGTTTCTGCTTGACTCATTACAATGCACATACTTATCTGCAATCTGCAAATAAGTTTTTGATAGGGTGTGCTTGTATGTCTATTCCATCATCTGGATACTGGTTGTTTGTTCAAGCATGGCGCATGACGCTGCGTGACTGGCGTGCGGGCGAATTGCGCTTCTTATTAGTTGCCTTAATCGTAGCGGTGGGCGCCGTATCTTCCGTTGGTTTCTTGGTTGATCGCATGAACCGTGCCTTAGTTCGCGATGCAAGTGAATTGCTAGGCGCAGATTTAGTCGTGCGCAGTGACTATCCCATGCAATCAGCTTGGCGCGAGCAAGCACAGCAATTAGGTTTGGCGATGGCAGACACGGTTACTTTTCCAAGTATGGTGAGTAGTGGTGTCGGTGCGACTGCAGATACGCGTTTAGCAGCTATTAAAGCAGTCTCAAGCACGTATCCTTTACGTGGCCATGTGAGTTTAGGCTCACAGGAAAATACAAGTTTTGCCCAAGGTAATCCAGAACGTGGCACGGTGTGGGTGGATCAAGGATTATTACAGTCACAATCTCTGCAGCTTGGTGATAGCTTGCATCTGGGTGAAAGTGAGTTTGTAATTGCTGCATCGATTGTGACTGAACAAGATCGTGGTGCAGCATTTATGAATTTTGCACCGCGCGTCATGCTAAATCTCGAAGATTTACCTGCGACTGGTTTAGTGCAACCAGGTTCACGCTTAAGTTATCGATTGCAAATAGCTGGACAGAAGACAGCGATTCATCAGTTTCAGGAATTTATGGAAGCTGAGATAAAGACGAAAAGCTTACGTGGTGTGCAAATCGAATCCTTAGAATCAGGCCGTCCTGAAATGCGTGCAACTTTGGATCGTGCCAGACAATTTCTTGCGTTAGTGAGTATGTTATCCGCTATGTTGGCAGCATTAGCGATAGCGTTAGCTGCGCGACAATTTTTGCAACGTCATCTGGATGCCTGTGCCATGTTGCGCTGCTTGGGTATGAAACAAAATCAAGTCACGCAGTTATACATTATTGAATTCATCATCATAGCTTTAGCAGGAAGTGTGTTGGGTGCTGTGTGTGGATTTGCTGCACACTTTGCGTTGTTGTATTGGTTGGCACCTTTGATGACAACAGCCCTACCTGCTGCAGGTTGGTTGCCCGCATTGCAAGCGATCATAACGGGTTTATTACTTCTATTAGGTTTTGCAATTCCACCTGTACTGCAGTTGCGCAATGTTCCACATAATCGCGTCATACGCAGAGAGCAAGATGCACCACAAGCATTTACGCTATTAGGTTATGTCACCGCCTTAAGCTGTTTTTTAATTTTATTAATCTGGCAAGCAGGTGAGATTAAGTTAGGTGTGATTACAGCAGGGGGATTTTTACTAGGCCTTGCTGTGTTTTGGTTGTTTTCATGGCTGTTACTAAAATCTTTGCATCAATTACGAGGATTATCAACGCGACCTGCCTGGCGCTTTGCATTGACGTCATTAAAACGCAGGCCCACAGCAACCTCCATGCAAATAGTTGCGTTGGCATTAGGTTTAATGGCTTTATTACTATTAACAGTGATACGTGAAGATTTACTCACTGCATGGCGTCAATCTGCGCCACCTGATGCGCCGAATCATTTCATCATTAATATACAGCCTGAACAAAAAACTGCAGTAGAAGATGCGCTTCAAGAACGAGGCATAGCGGAAGCGCAGCTGTATCCCATGATACGTGGACGTTTAATTAAAATCCGTGAACAAGAAATCACACCGCTTTCCTATGATGATGAGCGTGCACGACGTTTAGTAGAGCGTGAATTTAATTTATCTACTATGTCTGAGCTACCGCTGAAAAATAAAATTATTGCAGGGCAGTGGTTTGATAACAAGGCGACGCAAATTGAAGCATCTGTTGAAGAAGGACTTGCTAAGACCTTAGGCATCACACTAGGCGATAACTTACGATTTGATGTGGCAGGTGACATTGTAGAAGCCAAAGTCACGAGCTTAAGAAAGTTAGAATGGGGCTCTATGCGGGTGAATTTTTTTGTGATTCTTAGTCCATCCCATAGCGAGCAATTACCACAAAGTTGGATCACAGCGTTTCGTTTGCCGCCACAAGAACATAGCTTGATTAATCAACTAGTAAAAAGCTATCCTAATCTGACGATTGTGGATGTGGGTAGTTTACTGTCCCAAATACAGCAAGTTATTAATCAAGTGATTGCTGCAGTAGAGTTTTTATTTATCTTTACACTAGCTGCAGGCGTACTAGTCTTAATTGCCGCTATGCTGGTGTCGCAACAAGAAAGACTTAGAGAATCCGCATTGTTACGGGCATTAGGTGCAACAAAAAATCAACTTAAACATGCGCAAACACTAGAGTGTTTATTAATTGGATCGGTTGCAGGTTTGCTTGCAGCGACTGGTGCTGGATTAACAGGTTGGTTGTTAGCGCGACAGATTTTTGATTTTAGTTGGTCTTTAAGTCCATTGCTGTGGATAGCAGGCATAGGAATAGGCATGTTGACTGCCTTAATCGGTGGCTGGTTTAGTCTACGATCTGTGTTAACGCAAGCTCCCTTACAAACTCTCAGAGAAGCCTGAGCAATCTCAACGGCATAGTTTTCATCGTATCGTAAAGTGATCCTTTGTTAGCAGTCAGAGTATAGCTATCGCAATAGCAATAGCAATAGCATGCTCTGCACTGAAGGCGTACTAGGAGAACATGCATGCGAGATAAGCGCTACCTCAGTTTATTGATTGCTATTACTGCAGCTTGGAGTTTAGTTAGTATGCTAAGTGCTTGTACTGCTATGGCACCAGGGATACAGTTTAGTAATGCCCCCAAGGTTGAATCTCAAGGAAATGAAGAGGGGCAAGTTACGCCGCCTATAAAAATTATTACTCCACGCTTAGTTAAGGTGGAGCGAAAATTACGCGAACAACAAGTCTCAGAAGATATTAGTGCACTACTCCAGCCTGCACTGATTTACACCATAGAACCCGGCGACATATTACAAATCGTTGTCTGGGATCATCCTGAATTATCAGCATCCATGTTACCTGCTGTGCCGCCTGGAGCAGTGGTGGCGGGTGGCGTGGCATTCAGTCCACTTGCACAAGCACAGTCAGGATTTGAAGTAGATCAAAAAGGTATGTTGGAATTTCCTTATGCAGGACAAATGCACGTGGCTGGTCTTACGACTGCAGAAGTACATAAAAAAATTACACAAAAATTAGCTGAGTATTTAAAAAATCCACGTGTCACTTTACGAATGCTGGCGTATAGAAGTAAGCGCGTATATGTCGATGGTGAAGTCAGACTACCAGGTGTGCAAGCGATTAATGATATTCCTATGACCTTGATTGAAGCGATTAACCGTGCAGGAGGATTGCAGCCTACAGCAGATCAAAGTCGGGTTAGTGTTGCACGTGCAGGTAAAACCTATTTGATTAATTTACCTTTGTTAGTACAAAGAGGTTTAAATCCGGCTGAGATCATGCTTAGAAATGGTGATGTGGTGCGTGTCTTATCACGTGAAGAAAGTAAAGTTTTTATTTCAGGTGAAGTGACTGCGCCGCGTTCACTACCTATGCGCAATGGTCGTTTAAGTTTAAATGAAGCCTTGGGTGAAGCTGGTGGCATTAATCCGGTGACAGGTGATGCAAAAAAAGTCTATGTCATACGAAGAAATACACAAGAGTCAGTGGTGTATCAGTTAGATGCGAATGTGCCGGATGCATTAGCACTCGCGGAAGGTTTTGAGCTTAATCCTAAAGATGTCGTCTATGTGGCGGCTACACCGCTTACAAATTGGAACCGTACTGTCAGTGCGATGATACCTGGTGCCTTGCCCACAGCAGTCATTGCGACTACACCAGGACGTTAAGCGCATTCAAAATAACAAATACCACAGTGTTAATCACAATCACAGGAAAAATATGAGTCATCATACCTTAGTCCATCCAGTGTTATTAAGTGATGCATCGCCTTCACCTTATTCTGTCAGTCATGACGCTAGCCTACATTTTTACTTAGACACGGTAAGACAACATCGCTGGTTAATTGCTGCCATAGCCATGACGATTACTTTGCTAGGTTTTATCATTGCTTATAGTATTAAGCCCGTCTATGAAGCAAGCTTATTAATTCATGTAGAGGAAAAAGGGCAGCGCGAACCTAAAAATATCATAGGTGAAGCAGGCTCTATGCTGGATTTGAAAACGCCAGCTACAGCTGAAATTGAATTACTACGTTCGCGTATGGTTATTTCGCGAGCTATAGATAAGCTAGGTATTGCCATTCAAGTTGAACCTGTGAGAGTGCCGTGGATAGGTGATTGGTTAGCACAACGCCATCTGGAAAGATATTTTCCTGAAATACAGGGCTTACGTGGCTACGCATGGGGTGATGAAAAATTAAGCATACAAAAATTTGATGTACCTGCATTATTAGAAAACCAAACTTTTATATTTGAAGTACAAAAAGATCATAGTCTTAAAGTGAGTGAACCTAACAGTGATGTAGAGTTTCAGATAGCTGGCGAGGAGATGAGCACGGTGATGAGTGAATATGGCCCTATCACTTTGCAAATGCGCCAACCACTAGCTCTACCAGGTACGAAATTTCAAGTAACAAAAAATTCACAACTAACAATAATAGAAAATACACAAAAGTCACTGACAGTTGCTGAGATTGGTAAGCAGTCGGGTGTGATCAGCGCAGTGTTAAAAGGGGAGCATGCGGGTGATGTTTATCGTTTGTTATCAGAAATTGGTGCGCAATATATGGCACAAAATGCAGCGAGAAGAACGGAAGAGGCAGAGCTATCTTTGTCTTACTTGAATAAGAAACTCCCCGAGTTAAAGCAACAACTTGAGCAGGGTGAAGCAAAATATAATCATTTTAGAAATGCGCATGGCACTGTTGATTTAGGCGAAGAGGCTAGAATTAATTTGCAGAGAACAGCGACTGCACGAGCTAAGCGCATAGAGTTAGATCAAAAACGGGCAGATTTGCTATCGCGCTATACAGATCAACACCCGTTAGTGCAAAGCGTCGATACGCAGATACGTGATATTGACAAAGAAATGCAAGCTGCATTGGCTCAGATAAAAATGCTGCCAGTCATAGAGCAAGAGCTAGTGCGTTTGTCTAGAGATGTAAAAATCAATAGCGAGTTGTATGCAGCATTACTTTCTAGTGCTCAGCAGTTGCAACTTATAGCAGTAGGTAAGACAAGTAATGTGCGTTTAATTGATGCACCCATACTTCCTGAGCAGCCTGTTTCACCACATCGTCCCCGCATTATCGCAGCAAGTATTTTTCTGGGAATTTTTTTAGGTGTGGTTTTTACACTGCTACGACGCTCATTACAAAACACCATCGATGAGCCTGCACAGATAGAACACACATTTGGATTGCCTGTCTATGCCAGCATACCGCATAGTAAAAAACAGATGGAATTAGATGGATCTAGAAAAAAATTATCGCATTTAGCTTTATTAGCAAAAATTGATAGTGTTGATCCAACTATAGAGAGTCTACGCACTTTGCGTTCTGCCTTGCAGTTTTCTATGGCGCAGGCAAAAAATAATATTGTTCTCATTACTGGCCCCACATCGGGTGTGGGTAAATCTTTTATCTCCGCGAATTTAGCGCTAGTGATGGCCGCTAGTGGAAGAAAAATATTATTAATTGATGCGGATTTACGAGGCGGACATTTGCATGATTATTTTAAATGCATGCGTGAAAATGGATTAGCCGAAGCACTAATGCAAGCGAATAAAAATCAGTATGCGGTTAAACACAATGTGAGCGAAGGATTGGATTTTATTTCTACGGGCAAGCTACCGCATAATCCCTCAGAATTATTATTGCGCTTGGATAGGTTGGGTAGTTTGCAGGAACTAGCGCAAGCTTATGACATGGTGTTAATTGATTGTTCTCCTGTACTGGCAGCTGCAGATAGTTTAATTGTAGGAGCGCAGGCAGGTGCTATCTTTTTAGTGGGACGAGCAGGCTACACTACACCGCATGATATTGCAGAATCTTTAAAACGTTTGGCAAGAGCTGGATTATCAGCAGAGGGATTGCTATTCAACGATATGATGATACACGGTAGTCGTTATGCTTATCGATATGAGGCAACTAAGCAAATTAGCTATGCGCCACATCATCTCGATGACTACAATAATGCAGTCACACTATGATGAAGTGGATGTTATAAGCTACCAAGGTGACCCGCCATCTTTTATCTGGGCTGCATGTGAAAATTTATATCATAGTAGTTTTTGTAGTGAACACCATTTAAAAACTTATTCTTGTATTGATAGGCATACCATTACATGGGTGAGTAGGCGGCAAGGTGTAATAGACGCTGTCATTATCTTTAAAATAAAAAATCATGCAGTTGTAGTGCTAAATGAGCTTATTGTTCTGAGCAATATTCATATCATTAATTTTTCTGCATTTATTTTTGAGAAATATCATGCTATCAAGTGCATACAATTTAATGGCATTTTCCAAAATAATGAAAAATTAACTATTCCTCATTTGTCGTTTACTTTTTCAGAAGACTTTATTCTTACATTGCCATTGTCATCAGCACTGTGGCTGAATTATTTGTCAAAAAAAAAGCGTACCACCCTGCG
>JACCDZ010910272.1_pt1 | contig 10165 bp, 5 predicted proteins | sample 7449551 | NCBI WGS metagenome assembly JACCDZ01 (sample SAMN15323452, study PRJNA562643) | freshwater metagenome | isolation source: river surface water | place: USA:Blue River Watershed | collected 2017-08-18
GTCCGCTCAGCCATTGAACAATTCTATAACAAGGATGGGCAACCCCCGAGAGAGCTGCTCATCCCGACCGACCTCGAAGACGCGGTACTGATTCAGCAATGGCTGTCCGAGAAGCGAGGCGAATCAGTTCGTGTCTGCTTGCAGGAGCGAGGCACCAAACATCCAATTGTCCTCTTGGCAGAGGAGAATGCGGCTTCGGCAGTGGCTAATCATTTACGTGACGAAGAACGTGACCGGCAAGCCGGTGAGGAACTGAAGCGGATGTTAGGACTGGATCAGCCCCCACGTCGCATTGAAGGATTCGACATTTCCAATACGATGGGCAACCAATCGGTCGCATCGATGGTCGTCTGGGAAGACGGACAGATGAAGAACGCCGACTATCGGCGGTTCAAGATCCAAACCGTCGTGGGCGCCAACGACTTTGCCAGCATGAAGGAAGTGGTCACACGTCGCTACGGCGAAACCAATGGTGAGTCTGGTCGAACGATAGAGAGTCTGGCCCAACCCGATCTGATTCTCATCGACGGCGGATTGGGTCAACTGGCGGCGGCGCTCGAGGGACTCAAAGCAGCTGGGCAACAGGGCATACCGATCCTCGGATTGGCCAAGGCCCGTGGCGACAAGGAAGAGCGTGTGTTTCTGGCGGGGAGAAAAAATCCCATCGCGCTCAAGCCGCAATCTCCCTCCACCCACTTGCTCCAGCGCATCCGCGATGAAGCCCATCGCTTCGCGATCACGTTTCATCGGAAACTACGCGGCAAAGCGCTGGTCAGCTCCAAACTCGATCACGTCATCGGAATCGGTGAGCTACGACGCGATCGACTGTTGAAGCGATTCGGCAGTCTTGAACAATTGGCCTCAGCCAGCGATGAGGCTCTGCGGGAGGCTGGACTAAACATGGAAACCGTTGTGAATCTCCGCAAAGTACTTGCCCAGTAACAATATCCGTCCTGAGCCACCTTCTAAAAAAGATACCGAAAACTGAACGTTCCCAGGTGCACAAACGCGTGGTAGGTCCCGTTCACGGTCGGATTCAAATTACCGACGACGGATTTTGAGTCATAAAACCATTCCTGATACGCCAGATCGATTCCAATCCCTTTTGGCCAGAAAGCCGAGTCTCCGCTGCAAGGGATCAGACCCAGAAATCGTCCAGCCCCCTGACAGAGAAACCCGACACCCAGCGACAGCATGTTGGACGACAATGAAATTCCCCCGGGGTTAAAGGTTTGATTAGGAACAGGATCCTCGGTACGTGTATACCCAGACCGAACAGCAATCTCCCAGTCGGGCAACCAGTATGGATGCAGCCATTTATACTCAGTGCCGATCGCAATCACCGGAACGTTTTTAAACTGCTGGGGCTGAGGGATCGTCGCTCCAGTGGACAATCGCGTATCAAGATGCCTCAACAAACTCCAGCCCACATATTCGACATCCAGCTCCACCTTCCACTCTCTTTCCCGAGTACGGACCGGCCAGAAAGCGACGGCTCCGGTAAAAATCTGAGGTAATACAAGATCGGTAGAGGCATCAGCCACTTTTGCACCGTTCACGAGAAGCGCCCCGTTCAGAGGTACCACGGCCTGGCTACGGTAAACCAATCCGATGGACAAAATCGGTCGCTTGTCCCTATTTCTCACTGGAGTCACGAGCAGGCTGGCCGTGACACCAGCTCCAGTTCCTTTGCCGTTTAGCTCGATGGAGTCACCCGCTGGGATGCCTAAAGCTCCGGTACTGATTTGCCTCTGTTCTACATGTCCCTCGCCCAAAAAACTTGCGAAGGTGTAGATGTCAGCACTCACGCCTACTGACAGGTATTCATTAACTTGGTATGCGATCGTGGGCTTGATATTGATCAATGGGAGTGCTACCGAAGTCACGGCCGTATTAAACGGTCCATCGACGGGATAGCGAGTGTTCAAACCAAATGGCGAGGTGACCCCGACTCCAACGGTCACCGACGAGAGCATAGAGACGCCCATGGCCCCCAGGTTCGCACTCAGATAGAAGTTACTCGGTGGAGGCCAGCTCACAGTGCCATTTAAATCACCACGGCTCGCAAGACCTGTCGGACTCGTGAACTTGACTGATCCTCCGACCGCATTGAAGCCCCATACACTTTGAATCCCTTCAACCTGAGTGAGCCCTGCCGGGTTGTAATGGATGGCGGAAGCGTCATCAGCCTGCGCTGCGAATGCATTCCCCTGCCCCGCGGCGCGTGCGCCTTGAGGTTGAAAACGAAATGACTGCGCATTGCCATCTATTGGTGCAACAAGCGCTAGTGCGCAGACTACCAAGATACTATTCATGCACCAGATATAATACGCACGCATATGTGCCATCTGGATTCGAGGAAGCACCGTTGCAACACGTGAAGAAGTCAGTAATCTCGCTGAGTGATCCCTTCCCCCAATGGGGATATTAAGCCTCGCTTACCCTATCAAGGTAGGGACAATAGGCCCTACCTCATGCCATCAATGTCGCCCTTGTGCTTCTCCTCACGTTCGGGCTACATTACGCACACCTGCTTATACTCTCTACAGCCCAGGAGACTCGCCCTATGGCACACGCACAAGCTCCGTTGTCCTTCCCACGCAGTACATTCGACAGCCTCTCCAATTCTGAATGCCAGAACGTCATCGAGATTCTGCATTATGTTACACATGCTGAGACCCCTGAGCATGTACGAGATGTCCTTGTTCGATTCCAGAACTACTTCTCGTTCACAAAGGCCTTGGGAGGACTTGTTCGGCTCGGACCCAACCGGACATTTGCGGGATTCGGGAATGTGGTCAATGCGAGTTATCCAGATGAATGGTTATATATGTACTGGAAAAACGGATTTGCCGAAGTCGATCCGGTGTTCCAGTCCGCCTTAAAATCCCCCGGCACTCAGCATTGGCAAGCGATCTACCAGAACATGTCTTCTGAGAAAGAGCAGGAATTCATTTCCACAGCCCGCCAATTCGGTCTATGCGACGGAATCACCACCGGCTCCGTTGATCAGGCCTGTGGGATTGCGACGTTCTGTTCATTTGCCAGCGAACAATCGCTTGATGCCAAACGATTGGTTCCACTAGTGGAGTACTTAGGCTATTACATCCATTTGGCCCTTCTGAGAACCGCCCCGAAATCTGTACCCTCAACAGAACGATGCGTCAAAGAACTTTCGTCCCGAGAAGTAACAATCCTCAATTGGATGAAAAACGGGAAAACCAATTGGGAGATTGGGAAAATTCTAGGAGTCACTGAGCGAACCGTGCGGTTCCACATCGAGAGTATTTTCTCAAAGCTCCAGGTGACATCCCGCTCTCAGGCTGTCGCGACTGCCATTGAACATGGCCTTCCAGCGATTCATGGTCTGCCATCTGCAATGTAGACATCCCTTTATCTCCTGACGGAAAGTTAGGCCTGATGATGGTATCCTGCGAGGGTCCATTTTGATTAGGCCGCACGTACAAGTTGTCGGTCTTTTGCAAATTCAGCGTATCCCCCCGCCTCATTCTCTGCCTGCGATAGTCTGTGTGCCGAACAAAGAGCCGGTGTGATCGTTGTGAGCCACTCAAGCATGTCCGGCCGATCGATTTCTGCTTGAAGACGGAATTCATCCAGATCCAACACGCCGCCAATAGAAGGCACGTGAGCTGGTGGCAATGCGACTGCTTCCCCGATTGCCCGACATGGCCATCCCATTCGCTGAACGACCTTGAGCAACCTATGTTCCACCACCATATACGTGTATCGAATTTCATGCTGAAGGCACCATTGATACATACCTTTAAAAACAGTTTTCATGAGCCGGGCCGAGAGCCCTCGATCTGAAATCTCCGGATCAATCGCCAGTCTGGTGATCTCAGCTGTATCGATCTCCTTGCGAACCTGGTGCCGTCCCACGAGACAGGCACTGAACTCGCTCTCGAGCATGAACGGGACCGGCGCATGAGTCATACGTACTAATCCGAGCAAGTCTTTGTTGTTGTTAAATACCCCGATCGACGTACTCCACGCATCGTAGACATCTGCTTCAAGGCGGTCCACCCGCGCTGGGACCCACTTCAACCGTTCGGCGAAAACACGATGTCGCAATTGATACGCTTGGATCATCTCGTCCTTTGTCTCGATGGTTTTTACGACAAGATCCCCCTCTGTGAATACGATGTTGTGTACTGCTCGTTCAGCGAGAACTGTCATGGCTGCCTCCGTTTGGATCAATCTGTTTGCGCTAAAGGACAGGGCTGATTGCCCCTTGAAGGAGGCGGATGGTTTCACCTCTGGTACCAGACGTCACCTGGCGGACCCGCCAGGTGCTTTCTGCGGTCTGAAGGTGTAAACCTTCACGTCAGTGCGCCATGGATAAAAACGCAAACGACACGGCACTGTCAGTGGTGACTTACAAGGAGGGGTTGTGACCGAACACAGAACTCAGTTCCAGCTGTTGAAAGGTGGGCTCCTGACTTCGTCGACGCTCTCACAGGCCAATTCTCTTCGCCCGTCTCGCAGCGCTCTTGGGATGAATGAATTAGAGCCTTGCGCTGGAGAATTGACGACCGTGTTCAAGGCAAGGGAACGGCGCTTACACCAGCTCTTGGAAGATCGCTCCCGTCTCGGGCGTGATCTGCATGACTGTATCCTGCAATCTCTGTATGCCCTCGGACTCACTATTGAATCCTCTCAAAGAGTTAGGCATACTAGTGATGTTGAATGCTACTCATCCCATGCGACGATCGTCGACCAGATCAATCACCTCATCCATGAAGTCCGGAGTATGATCCGCGAATTAGAATCAGACACCGTACGGGAATTTGATTTGCCCTCGGAACTCACGACGCTGCGGATGACGTATGCACAAACAGGACGCCTGGATGTGAAGCTAGATCTTCAGCGCCACGCCATCGAGATGCTCACTCATGAAGAAGAGCGAGAAATTCTCAACATCGTTCGTGAGGCCCTCAGCAACTGTGCCCGCCATGCCCACGCCACCCAGGCTGCGGTCTCCATTCGTATGAAAGACACACGAGTCCGAGTCAGTATCCAAGACGACGGGATAGGCTTTGCACCGGCTCCGGGACTGTCACGTGGGTATGGATTGACCAACATGGAGACACGTGCCAAGAAACTCGGCGGGACGTTACATGTTCAGTCTAAGGTCGGAAAAGGTACGCAGATCACGGCAGAATTTTCATTGGAACCCTTACTGACATCTATATGAAACAACCACAAACCAGCATTGTACTCATCGACGATCATGAAATGGTCCGCAGGGGACTGCGTGCCCTGCTTCACCTTGAAGCAGACCTCGCGATCGTGGGCGAAGCAGCCACCGTCGCCGGCGGTGTGGGGCTCGTCGAGCGACTGACACCTCAGATGGTCTTGCTCGACGTGAAACTTCCTGACGCGACGGTCACTGAGGCCATCCGCCGCTTGCTGACCGTGTCACCAAAACTGCGAATTCTGATTCTCACAAGTTATGCTGAAGACACGACCGTCATGGCTGCCGTTCAGAACGGCGCCCATGGCTATGTGCTCAAGGATGTCCGAATGGACGACCTGATTCGAGCCATTCGCACGGTCGCCTCGGGTCAGGGCTATCTTGATCCCCGCGTCACCCAGCAGGCGCTGCATTGGATTCGGACCAGCTCACACTTAGGAGTCACTTCCCAAGGAGTCTCTCGGCTTTCTCCGCAGGAGCGCTTAATCTTGCCGCTTTTGGCAGAAGGCAAAACCAACAAGGAAATTGCGGTCCAACTGCGCCTGAGCGACAAGACCATCAAAAACTACCTGGCAAACATTTTCGACAAACTCCATGTGAAACGGCGTACCGAAGCTGTAGCTTGGTTCATGAAGGAATCTCATATCCCCGCTGTGAGCCAAAGCCCCAAACTCTGACGTTCCTGCGACCGCCACAGTTCTCTCGTTCATCTCTCGCTGCGAATATCGGTGTCTCCATCCCCCTCTGGTTTTGTCAGACCGGCAGGTCCTATACTACCCTCCGCTGTCCGTGATCATTGATTGCACCGATACTGAGACCAGGACTTCGTCTGGACTAGCTAGAGGTTTCTGTTCATGAGTTCACCACCGGAGACCGAGAGTTCACCGATCAGTGAACTTACCCAACTGCGCCACCAGATCCTTGAGCTACAACAGGCGCTCGTTCATGCAAAACAAGCCGCTCCCTCACCGCAGACCACGGCACTCGGGGCTGCCCAAGTGGGGACATGGGAGTGGGACGGCAGGACAAATCGGGTGATCTGGTCGCAAGAAACTGAACGGATCTTCGGCCTTCCTCCCGGCACGTTCGATGGATCATATGAAGGATTCTTTGCTCTCGTGCATCCGGATGACCGCCATTGTCTCAGTGCGGCCATTACAAAGGCCGTGCACGACCATTCTCCCTACAGAGTAGAACATCGCATCCTCACCCCTTCCGGAGCTGTTCGGTGGGTGGCCTGCCGGGGTCGTGCCACAGGCGGCGAGCATGAGCCGGCGTCGGGCATGACGGGGACGGTCGAAGATATCACTGCTCGTAAAGAGTTCGACCTCACCCAGGAGGCCCTCCGAGAAACCCTGGAAACACGTGTCCGAGAACGAACAGCCGGATTGGAACAGGCTGTCCATGAACTGACGACTGAAATTGCACGAAGGCGCCAGGCTGAGTCGGCACTCAAAGCAAGTGAACAACGTTACCAATCCCTCTACGAGCACAACCCCTTCATGTATTTCACCCTCTCCTCTGACGGCACGATGCTATCCGTCAATAATTTTGGAGCGGATCAACTTGGATACCAGAAGGACGATCTCATCGGCCGGTCCATTCTGCAGCTATTTGACCGGAAAGACCACCAGACCGTGCTGGGACAGTTGATCGCGTGCGCCACTAGTCCCTACACCGTGTTTGAGTGGGACATTCAAAAAATCCGGAAAGACGGAGTTAGGATATGGGTCAAAGAGCGTGCGAGAGCGATCCGCGATCATACCAATCAGACCCTCATCCTTGTCGTCTGTGAAGATGTGACCGAGCGCAAGCGGACTGAAAAACAACTCCAGGAAACGTCCCGTCTGCTCCAGACCCTCGTGGAGGAGTCCCCATTGCCCATTGTCAGCCTCGATCGAGAAGCGCGCGTAGTCAGCTGGAACCAAGCCGCAACCCGTCTGTTCGGATGGTCGAGAGAAGAAGTACTCGGCCATGAACTTCCATATACCCAGCCCGAGGAGGAAATCGAGGCGAATGCCCTCTGGCAAGCGGGCACACGTGGAGAGTTAACCGGTCCGATAGAACTGCGCCGCCGGCACAAAGATGGAACGATATTGAACCTTCTGCTCTGGCCCGTCTTTGTCTATGATGAGTTTGAACAGCTGACTCTGGCTGTCGGCCTCTACGTGGATCAGTCTGAGATCAAACGAGCCGAGGAGGCGACTCTGAGGGGCGAGGCTCGTCTTCGCTCATTCTTGAATGCGCTGGACGACCTCGCCTTTGAGTTCGACCAAGATGGACAATATCTCAATGTCTGGACCCGCAACAACGACAAGCTGCTGATGCCCAAACAGGACCTCATCGGCCGACACCTCACCGATCTGTTTGGAGAAGAAACAGGTTCCCACTATGTCGAAACGATCCGGCAAGTCATGACGACCGGCAAGGCTGCGACGATTAATTACGCCGTTCATTTGCATCAAACCTTGCGGTATTTTTCGGGGGTCCTGACCCTGATTCCAGGAAACCACGCGTCCCAGGCGACCGTTGGCTGTCTTGTACGCGATATCACCGAGAGCCGCCTCATCGAGGCTCAGGTTCGAGAGAGCGAGGCTCGATGGAGAGCCCTCTATGAGCATGCAGGGGTCGGCATCGCCCAACTGAACCTCGACGGACGATTTCTCCGAGTCAATCCGCACCTCTGCGAACTGCTGGGCTACTCCTCGGAGACCATGCTTCAGCGAACGTTTCAAGATCTCACGCACCCGGATGACCTCAAGCCGAACCTGGCCTACCTCGACGAATTGCGCAGGGATAGCCGGCATTCCTTCTCGATGGAGAAGCGGTATCGTCGAAGCAATGACACTTGGGCGTGGGTCGATTTGACCGTCTCGCTGGTCCATAGCGGCTCTGCCGATCAGGACTATTTGATCGCCGTGATCCAGAACATCGACGATCGCAAACGGGCAGAACAGGCTCTCCAGGAACAAGAAGCCCTGATGCGATCCGTCATTGAAACGGCGCCCGACGCAATTTTCATGAAGGATCGAGACGGTCACTATCGATTCGCTAATTCGGCCTTTGCGAAAACTCTTTGCAAGCCCCCCGAGGACATCATCGGAAAGACCGATGCCGACATGTTCCCCCCTGAGGTTGCTGATCGCTGCATGGCCGGGGATCGTGAAGTGTGTTCCGGCGCAGTCCAACGGGAATTCGAGGAAATTGTGCCCATCGACGGCACGCCTCGCATTTTTCATGTCATCAAAGCACCCCACCGGGACCAGGAGGGATGCGTCATCGGATTGGTCGGGGTCGCCCGCGACATGACCGACCTGAAGCAAGCCGAACGCGCCCTTCGGCTGACGCAGTTGGCCGTTGATCGATCCGCAGATTTCGTGTTCTGGGTCGATCAGTCTGCTCGCTTTCTCTATGTCAATGACGCCGCTTGCGCACGACTCGGGTACTCACGTGAAGAGTTACTTCGCATGTCCGTGAATGACATCGATACCGAGTATCAAATCGAACGGTGGCCCGACCATTGGACGGAATTGAGTCGGGCGGGACGTCTTCGATTTGAATCGCGTCATCGCACCAAATCCGGTGAAACCTACCCCGTAGAAATTGTCGCGAATTTTATTGCCATGGAAGGGAAGGAGTACAACTTCGCCTTCGTTCGTGACATCTCCGATCGGAAACGATCGTACTCACTCCTGCAAGCCGCCATCAATTCAGTTGCCGACGGATTGCTGGTCGTTGACCGACGAGGGAAGGTCACCAGTGCGAATCAACGTTTCCTGCACCTGTGGAACATCCCTCAGACGCTGGTGGAGAGCGGAAACGACGACGCGCTTCTGACCTTTGTGATGGACCAGCTTCAGGAGCCCGAGGTATTCCTGCGGAAAGTCCGTGAGCTGTATGCTCATCCGGAGCAGGAAAGTTTTGATGTGGTCAACTTCCACGACGGACGAGTGTTTGAGCGGTATTCCCGACCGCAGATTCTCGACAACGAAATCGTTGGGCGGGTCTGGAGCTTCCGGGATATCACCGAGCACAAACGCGCCGAGCAGGCGTTACGAGAGAGCGAACTAAGGCTCCAGCGCTTCGTCGCCGAAGCCCCCGTTGGGCTTTGCATTCTCGATGAAAACTGGCGTGTCATCACTGCGAATCTTGCTTTTTGCCAACTGACCGGATATGAGGTTCACGAAATCATCGGCAGCACATACGCGTTGTACACCCACCCGGAGGATCTCTCCGCCAATATTCGCCTGACTGAAGAATTCTACCGTGGCATCAGATCCGGCTACACCTATGAGAAGCGGTACATCCGGAAATCAGGTGAAATTATTTGGGTGCTGGTCAAAACCACCAGGATCGACCTGCCCGGCCGGCCAGGCCCACTGCTGCTTGCAGCGATCCAGGATATTACCGAGCGCAAACTTGCGCTGGAAGAACGAGAGCAGCTCAGTCGTGACCTGCATGACAACCTCCTCCAAGCCCTGTACGCCGTTGGGATGCAGCTTGAAGCCAGCAAGCTTGCAATGGAGCGATCACCGCGCCGGTCCAAAACGCATATATCCCAGGCCATTCGCCAGCTGAACGGTCTCATGATCGATGTTCGACGGTTTATTACCTCACTCACAGAACGGACGTCCGTTCAGACGGACTTCGGGCAGTCACTTCAAGAGCTTATTGCCTCCACAACCGATACCGAGGGTATCGCAACCGAGCTTGAGATCAAGAGCCCCGTGCTGTCCTTTATCACCCCTCAGATCGGAGAGCAACTGTTGAACATTACGCGAGAAGCCCTGAGTAACAGCTTGCGCCATGCTCGTGCCTCCCGCCGCTGGCTGCATCTGAACGTCGTTCATAATTCGATCCACTTACTCATCGGAGACAATGGCGTCGGCTTTTCCCCTTCACGCAAACGCCGCACCGGCCGAGGACTTGCCAATATGGCCGCTCGTGCAC
>JACCDZ011519701.1_pt1 | contig 10165 bp, 10 predicted proteins | sample 7449551 | NCBI WGS metagenome assembly JACCDZ01 (sample SAMN15323452, study PRJNA562643) | freshwater metagenome | isolation source: river surface water | place: USA:Blue River Watershed | collected 2017-08-18
AGTAAATCCTGCTGCGCATTATTTCTTCAACTGTTCACCCGAAGAACTGAAGAATCGAACTATCATTGAATTGCTTGAACCTTCCGCAGCTGAATACATCGAAGGAAAAACGAAAACAAGATCCAACATCAATCACCTGACGATTAAGTTGAAAAATGTTGAAAACGAGCCAATCATTGGGAATTTATCCATGAATTTTTTTGAAAATACAACCGGTGAGTCGTATTGGCAAGGAATAATTTACGATGAATCAATGCGCTCACAAGCAGAACTTGCACGCATCCAAACTGAAAAATTAGAGGCAACCCACCGATTAGTCGGCACTCTTGCACACGAGATCCGTAATCCGTTGACAAATATTGGACTATCCATCGACGGAATTATCGAAGCTGGACTAGCGGATCAACAGCTAATTTACGCGGATATTGTAAAACGAAGTGCATATCGAATCAACGAAATCATTACTGACTTGCTGAATTCATCCAAAGAGATCAAGCTGCGTTTTGAGCAAGTGGACTTGAATGCGTTGATTGAAGAAGTGGTTCAAATCGCACAAGACAGTAGTCAATTGAAACACGTCGATCTACACGTCGAACTTGCCAATCATCCCGTATACAAATCGCTGGATCGAGAGAAATTTAAAATTGCATTGCAGAATTTAGTTTTTAACGCGATCGATGCGTGCGACAAGGACTCATCATTACTCGAAATAAAACTGGTAGATACAAAAACGCAGCCCACAACCTTGTTGGTAAAAGACAACGGTTCAGGAATCCAAGAAGAAGATCTCAATAAGCTGTTCGAACCGTACTTCACTACCAAAAAGAACGGAATGGGATTGGGTTTGGTGTCGACGCTAAACATCATCAAATCGCACAAAGCCCAAATCGAGGTTCAATCGAAAGTCGGCATCGGTACCACTTTCCGAATCGTTTTCGACGAAAGTGACATGAACTAGTTTTTGGCCAATGCTGTTTTGTAGGTTGAAATAGCCAATTCTCGTGCTTCTTTGTGATCAACGATTGGTTTCACATACGCGCTTGTACCGTATTCGGGGACCCATTTCTTGACATACTTCAATTCTTTGTCAAATTTATCCAATTGCAAGGCCGGATTGAAAACCCGAAAATAAGGTGCTGCATCACAGCCACAACCCGCTGCCCACTGCCAACCGCCGTTGTTGCTCGCCAACTCAAAATCCAACAATTTTTCAGCAAAGTACTGTGCACCCCAACGCCAGTCGAGCAATAGATGCTTACTCAAAAAACTCGCCACAACCATCCGCACGCGGTTGTGCATGTGTCCGGTAGCGTTCAACTCTCGCATGCCTGCATCCACTAATGGATAACCGGTTTTCCCTTCGCACCAAGCGCTGAAATGAACTTCGTTTCTGCTCCACGGAATTTGGTCGTATTCCCTGCGGAATGAATCCTTTGCTGTGTGTGGAAAATGAAAAATAATCATTTGATAAAAATCCCTCCAAATCAATTCGTTGAAGTACTTTTCGTTTGTAACGGAAGCCAGCTTCGCCAATTTACGAATACTCGTGGTTCCAAAACGCAAGTGTAAGGATTGACGTGAAGTGCCCGCAACAGCAGGAAAGTCGCGTGTCTCGTGATACTTTTGAATAATTTTCTCTGCAAACGATGCCGTAGGAAAATCATGTCGCTTCTGACTCTCAAATCCCATTGATTCCAACGTCGGTAACTCATGGCGTTCCGCGGTCTGAAACAGATTCGCGACATACTGCTCCACAGGATACGATTTCAAATGAAAATCGGTCAACTTTTCTTTCCATCTGCGCATGTAGGGAGTAAAAACGGTGTACGGCGTTCCATCTGCCTTCAACACTTCGCTTTTTTCAAAAATCACATGATCTTTTGAGCCTTTAAAAACAACATCCCGTTTGGTGAGCAACTCAAATAGTTGCTTGTCGCGTTCCAATGCAAGCGGTTCGTAATCTCGATTTGCATACACGGCTTTCGCATCAAAATTGGCGACTAATTCAGGGATTAACTCAACAGGTTTACCGTAATACACGTGCAATTCGGCACCCAACTCGCGATACGATTCTTGCAGTGATTTTATCGTTTGATGAATAAACAACACGCGCTGATCTGTGGATGGCAACAAGGAAAGAATGGTTTCATCAAAAATAAAAACAGGAACAACATTCTTTTCATTCTTCAACGCGTGGTACAAGCCTGCATTGTCTTCAATTCTTAAATCCCGTCGGTGCCAAAAAATGACTTTCTGCATGTTCTTTTTTGAAAAAATGGTTGAAACCTCGGTGCTTATTTTCCATCGTAAAAAATGCTGTTACGCTCTGTTTCCCACAGGCGAACTTCCAAGCTGTACTTTGAATCAATTTTTGCACGTAGTTTATTCCAAATAACCAACGCGATATTCTCAGCCGTTGGAATCAGATTGGCAAACTCTGGGCAATCGAGATTCAAGTTTCGGTGATCAAATGCTTCTTTGACTTCTTCAGTCACGATATCACTCAAAATTTTCAAATCAATCACATATCCCGTTTCAGGATCAATTTCTCCATCTACCCACGTCTCCAATGTATAGTTGTGGCCGTGGTAATTCGGATTGTTGCATTTTCCAAATATTGCTTCATTTTTAGCATCGTCGAACGCTGGATTGAAAAGTCGATGTGCTGCATTGAATGTTTCTCGTCTGCAAACTTTCATGGTGTGTTTTTTTTATAAAAATGTGTTGGTAAAAATAGTATGCAATGTGGATTAAAGTACGGGTAGGCGCAGTTTTTCGATGTGATTTTCCACGATCAACTTAAACCAAAACGTAAATTTCGCGGGATCAGCCTGCATTTCTTGTTGAAGTTGTTCGAGCGTAACCCAACGAAAATCACTCACTTCTTCGGGATTTGGAAACACATCGCCTTCGTAAAAACCGAGTAAGACGTGATCGAGCTCATATTCAATGAGGTTATTTTCCAATTCCGTTCGGTAAATGAAATGAAATTGCGAGTCCATCGGACAATCGAAACCCATTTCTTCGCGCAAACGTCTGTGCGCAGCTGCCTCGATCGTTTCTCCTGGCGCTGGATGTGAGCAACATGTATTCGTCCACAAATTAGAAGAATGGTATTTCCCGTCTGCCCGTTTATGAATCAACAATTCGTGTTTTGAGTTGAAAACCAAAATCGAAAAGGCGCGATGTAAAAGACCTTTTTGATGCGCTTCTAACTTCTCCATCGTCCCGATTTCCCTGTCGCTTTCATCCACAAGAATGACTTTCGTTTCGATCATACTTAAATCAAATTTAGATTGTGGCGTAGGTATGAAAAAACGAAAAGACTGTATTTTTTGTTGTTGGGAATACGAACACGCTCATTCAAAATGGTATCCGCGGCAGTTCCTTTGATTTTTTGAAACAACTTGTAGTAATAAACATACGCCATGTAAACGCCAAATCGTGCGTCTTTTGGCAATTTTTTTATTCCTTCGTAGCCATCGTGAAAATCTTTTGCAATGTCTTCTTCAATTTCCTTTTTGACGCTTGTATTGAATTCGTTGAGATTGATCCCCGGAAAATACGTTCTCCCTAATTCATGATAATCTGCTTTCAAATCACGTAGAAAATTAATTTTTTGAAACGCTGATCCCAATTTCATGGCTGAATCCGTCAACTGATTGTATGCTTTCTCATCGCCTCGAACGAATATTTTCAAACACATCAAGCCAACAACTTCTGCCGAACCGAGAATGTATTTTTCATACTTCAGTTGATCGTACGTCATTTTTTCTGAGTCCAAATCCATTTCCATACTGTCGAGAAACGTGTCGATCAATGCATGTGGAATACGGTATTTATTAACTGCCCATTGGAAACTATTCAAAATGGGGTTCAATGAAATTCCTTTTTCAATCGCGTCGTAGGTTTGTTTCTTGAAATCGGCAAGTAATTCTGCTTTATCAAAACCGTGAAATGAATCCACAATCTCGTCCGCGAAGCGCACAAAACCGTAGACGGCATAGATAGGTTTCTGCAGATCTTTCTGCAAAAAACTGATTCCCAGTGAAAAAGATGTGCTATATCTTTTCGTCGTGAGCGAACTCATTTCATGGGAAAGATTATCAAAAATTTGCTTCATTCGTGTTTGCAGTTAATGGGTTCTATATATCTTCAACAATTTACTTCCTATTTTGTTGAAACACGTCGATTATTTTAATTAATTTTTATTTTGTATTGCCCGTAAAACTTGATTTGCAACAACTTCTCCGGAAATAATTGAGGGCGGAACTCCCGGACCTGGAACAGTTAATTGCCCTGTGTAAAATAAGTTATTCAAATTTTTGTTTTTCAAACTCGGCTTCAAAATAGCCGTTTGCATCAACGTATTTGCCAAGCCATACGCATTGCCTTTGTAGGCGTGGTAATCTTTTTTAAAATCATCGATGCAATAACTTCGTTTGTAAACGATGTGTTGTTTGATTTCGGTTCCCGTATATTTCTCGAGTCGATCCAGTAACATGTCCAAATAAGCTTCGCGTTTTTCGTCTGAATCCTTTAGATTCGGTGCAAGTGGAACCAATAAAAACAAATTTTCCTTTCCAATTGGCGCTACGGATGGATCCGTTTTGGATGGACAACATGCATAAAAAAGCGGCGCTTTGGGCCATGCAGGCTTCTCGTAAATCTCAACAGCGTGGTCTTCAAACGATTCATCAAAAAAGAGGTTGTGATGCAATAGGTTTTCAATTTTTTTATCTACTCCGAGGTAAAAAAGCAACGATGAAGGCGCCATCGCGCGCGAATCCCAATATTTTTCGGAATAATTGGCGTGACCATTGATCAGCTTTTGATCAGTGTGGTGATAATCAGCGCCAGAAACAACGTAATCGCTTGCTAACTTCTGGGAAGATGTTATTGCATGTGTAATCTGCTTACTTGCATATTCGAAACCCGTAACCTCTTGAGAACGTTGAATATTTACTCCCTGTTCGAGCGCAATTTTTTCGAAAGCTTCTATGATTTTGTACATTCCTCCCATCGGATACCAGGTACCGAGTTCAATGTCTGCATAGTTCATAAGTGAATACAACGCAGGCGTTTTCTGCGGCATCGCTCCCAAGAATAAAATTGGGAATTCGAGCAACGACAAGATTTTGGGATTTGTAAAATACTTGCGAATATATCCAGAGAATGAAGACGTAAGGTGCATCTTAAACAATCCCTTCAAGATGCGCATATCTGCAAACTCACTCCACTTCAAGCTCGGCTTGTATACCAAATCATTGATTCCTACATCGTATTTATACGCCGCTTCTGCTAAAAATTTTTTGAGTTTTTCGCCGCTTCCGCTTTCGATCGATTCAAACAAATCGTAAAACGATTGCAGGTTTGCAGGAATATCAGTGCTCGTTCCGTCGGGCCAAATCACCCGATACGAAGGATCCAAACGAACTAAGTCGTAGAAATCACTCGCCGTGTGGTCGAATTTGTTGTAAAATTTTTCAAACACTTCCGGCATCCAGTACCAACTCGGACCCATATCAAATGTAAAACCAGCTGCTTCAAACTGTCGAGCTCTTCCACCGATCGAGTCGTTTTTTTCGAGGATCGTAACATTGTGTCCTGCTTTCGCCAAAAAACTTGCGGTTGCTAAACTCGAAACGCCAGAGCCAAGTACGGTAATTTTTTTACTCATTAGTTATTCTTATATTCTGGTAATGAATCCATTAATTTTTGTCGTGCAATGAAAATTCGACTTTTTACCGTTCCGATCGGAATGTCTAATTTGTCGGCAATTTCTTTGTACTTGAATCCATCAACATGCATTTTGAACGGCACTTGATAATCCTCTCCTAAGTTACTTATTTTATTGTCAATTTCTTTGTTCGTTACCACATTTAATGGATCGGGTTGATTAGCGCTCGCATTCGTCAACAAGCTAAAATCTTTCGAATAATCGAAGATCGTTCCCGATTTCTTTTTTCTGCGGTATTGATTGATGAAAATGTTGCGCATAATTGTAAACACCCACGCTTTGAAATTCGTCTGTTGCGCGTAATAATCGCGATAAATGATTGCTTTCAACATCGTTTCTTGCGTCAAGTCTTTCGCGTCTTCTTCGTTGCGTGTAAATCCCCTAGCGAATGCAGTCAAGTGCGATTCCATGTGAATTAAAGATTCATTAAATTCTATTGTTGACATACTTCTGAAATTTATTTTGTTTAACCTTTTCAAAAAATCATTGAACATTATTGTTTAACAAAATAACGCAATGATTAAACAAAATCCAAATTATGCCCACAAAAAAAATTGAACAAAACGCACAAAATTTGAAATAATGCATGTAATGCCTTGTTTTTCATCATTTTAAATAAATGTTAATTTTTTAGTTTGTTTAATCAATTACCTCAAAACGGAACGATAACTTAAACAAAACAACAAAATCGACCGCAAGTTGAACTATTCAACAAAAAAATAAATCACTATAAATGAATCTATTAAACAAAAGAGCAAGCATCTCTTCAACCGGAATTGAATCGCTATTTTTGAATGAAGGTTAAACAAAACATGCGCAACAAGGTCCATCTGTTGAATTTTGAGTAACTTCATCAACCAAATTTCAATTGGATTGTTGAACACGTATGAAAAAACAAATAACTACATATTGGTCACTTCACAAAACGTGGATTTTGATAGCCATTCTCGTCATCTTCCATGTCGTTGGGTTAGTCGGATTGCTTTCAGCTACCTATCGCGAATCATTTTTGAAACTGAGTTTCATGAATCTTTTGTTGGCCTTTATCGTTTTGTTAGTGGGACGACGGGGAAATTTCAAACCGTTTTATTGGTTTTTGGTCATCTGCTTTTTTACCGGCATGTTTGCAGAAATGATCGGAATTCACACCGGGATTCTTTTTGGTGAATATTATTACGGCGAAAATCTTGGTGCCAAACTCAACGGTGTGCCATTCATCATTGGTATTAATTGGGGAATTCTATCCGTTGGCGCGTGCAGTGTTGTGAGTCGCTTCCACAACGGAAACATCTTCCTGAGTGTCTTGATGTCGGCACTGTTGATGACGTTGCTGGATGTTTTAATCGAGCCAGTTGCTATTCAAAGTGACTATTGGCATTGGAAAACCTCCTACATTCCGCTCAAAAATTACTTGAGTTGGTTTTTCATTTCCATGCCCTTGCATTATTTGTATTTTAAGTGGAAACTCGATGAACAAAACAACGTTTCGATTGCTTTGTTTTCTATATTGGTAGCGTTTTTTATAATTCTAAATTTAAATTAATATGTATTGGTGGGGACCTTTTGTAATGCTCGGTGCATTTTTTGTCATGGAATTTATGGCTTGGGCGACGCATAAGTACGTAATGCACGGCTTGATGTGGCATTTCCACGAAGATCATCACGTGGAAGAACCTGGATTTTTTGAACGAAACGACGTGTTTTTTCTCATTTATGCGATTCCATCTTGGTTGTGTATCATGTTGGGCATGATGAGCGACAACTACGTTCCTGTTTGGATCGGCTACGGAATCGCGATGTATGGTTTTGCGTACTTTTTGGTTCACGACGTGTACATTCACCGCCGTTTCAAATGGTTGAGAGACATCGACAACCCGTACTTTATGGCAATTCGCAAAGCGCACAAAGTTCACCACAAGCATTTAGGAAAAGAGGACAGTGAATGTTTTGGGATGTTGCTCGTTCCGAAAAAATACTATCTCGAGGCTAAAAATTCGTTTGCACGAAAAAAAAATAAAGCATGAGTTTATACTTTTGGATTTTACTCGGCACGATTTCCGGCCCATTTCTATTGAGCTTCGACAAGAAAGTTCATTTTTATACACGTTGGAAACATTTATTCCCGGCAATGCTTGTTGTTGCCATTGCTTTTATTGTTTGGGATGAATTTTTCACACAATGGGGAATTTGGGGGTTTACTGACAAGTACTTACAAGGAATCTACTTGGGTCACTTGCCGCTCGAGGAATGTCTGTTTTTTCTGCTCGTCCCGTATGCGTGTGTGTTCATTTACGAAGTACTTCGCGCCTATTTCCCCGCGGTAACACTGCGTGCATTTTCACATTATTTCGCTATTGTTTTCACAGTCGCTGGTTTGATCCTCGGAGCAATTTATTCTGAACAGGCATACACAGCGAGTGCTTGTTTGATTTCCGCCCTTTTGACCATTGGAATCTACTTCGTTTTCAAAGTAAAATGGTATGGAAATTTTGTTTTTGCCTTTCTCGTAGCGATCATCCCGTTCTTGATAGTAAATGGTATTTTAACGGGTGGATTCACGCCTGAGCCCGTAGTTTGGTACAATCCAGACCACAACATGGGACTGCGTATTTTTACCATTCCTGCCGAAGATCTTTTCTATAACTATTGCATGCTTCTGCCTGTTGTAGGTATCTATGAATGGTTGAAAGCACGAAGAAACAAAAAAAGAGCTTAACATTTCTGAAGCTCTTCTTGTATCCTAATGTGCGTTAGATCGCGTTATACCTCTCGATTAAAAAGTACTTCCGCAAGATTTTTCAATGCAAGCTTTTGCGTAACTTCTACTTGGATTTGTTCCAATGCACGCAACGCAATTTTATAATGAGAATCCATCATTTCACGGGCTGCTTCACGCACACCCAATTGATCAAACAACGCACGTGTCGCATCGATTTTCTGTTGCGGAACTGACTCGTTCTGCAACGAGTGGAACAAACTCAATTCAGCGGGACTTGCCAATTCAATTGCCTTCAAAACAAGCAATGTCTTCTTGTTGGCAAGCACGTCACCTCCAACTTGCTTTCCAAACTTCATTGGATCGGCGTATAAATCTAAAATATCGTCCTGGATTTGAAACGCAATCCCGATGTGTTGACCAAATTCATAAATCAAGGCTTTGTTTGCTGATGTCGTGTCGGCTACGATCGCTCCCAATTCCAAGGCACAACCCAACAAAACGGAAGTTTTGAGTCGAATCATCTCGATGTATTCATCAATCGAAACGTTGGTTCGTGTTTCAAAATCCATATCCATTTGTTGCCCTTCACAAACTTCGACCGCTGTTTTGTTAAACACCTGAAGCAATTCAGGTAGGTGCCGTGAATCTTGTTTACACAACTCTTGATAAGCTTTCACAAGCAATACATCGCCCGATAAAATGGCAACACTTTGATTCCACTTCTCGTGCAATGTTGCCTGTTTTCTTCTCAGTGGAGCTTCGTCCATGATGTCATCGTGAATCAAGGAAAAATTATGAAAAATCTCTACAGCCAACGCCGCTGATAACGCTTTTTGCTTTGGTAAGCCAAATAACTCAGCCGACATCAACGTCAGCATCGGACGCATGCGCTTGCCGCCTAGCGTAAAGAAATACCGAAGTGGATCGTATAAATTGGAAGGCGTTTGTGGAAAATCTAAATTTGCCAATTGTGCTTCTAACAAAGCGGTTTGCTCTTCAATTGCGTGCATTAATCTTTTATCAAGTTTAACAAATATGTACCGTATCCACTCTTAACAAGCGGTTCCGCTAATTGTTTCAATTCTTCTTTGGTAATGTAATTATTGCGGTATGCAATTTCTTCGATACACCCGATTTTCAATCCTTGGCGCTCTTCGATTACTTGCACAAATTGACCAGCTTGCATCAACGATGGAAATGTTCCTGTGTCCAACCACGCAGTTCCTCTACTTAAAATCGCAACTTTCAATCGATCTTGACGCAAATATTCAGCATTAATGTCCGTAATTTCGTATTCACCACGCGCCGAAGGTTTCAAATTCTTCGCAATTTCGATCACGTCATTGCTGTAGAAATACAATCCTGGCACTGCGTAATTTGATTTTGGTTGCACGGGCTTTTCTTCGATCGAAATGGCGTTGAAATTCGCATCAAACTCTACCACTCCATAGCGCTCGGGATCGCTGACATGGTATGCATACACGACTCCACCTTGCGGATTGACATTTTCACGGAGTAAATTACCCATTCCAACACCGTAAAAAATGTTGTCGCCCAAGATCAATGCAACATCATCTGTCCCGATAAATTCCTCACCGATCACAAACGCTTGTGCCAACCCGTTTGGAACTTCTTGCACTGCATAACTGAAAGAACATCCTAACTTTTTGCCATCACCCAATAATTTTTCGAATTGTGGCAAATCG
>JACCDZ010019176.1_pt1 | contig 10164 bp, 11 predicted proteins | sample 7449551 | NCBI WGS metagenome assembly JACCDZ01 (sample SAMN15323452, study PRJNA562643) | freshwater metagenome | isolation source: river surface water | place: USA:Blue River Watershed | collected 2017-08-18
AGTAAACAAAAACCGGAAGGGTCATCATGCGCTCGTCGAACGGGTTGTAGTTGACGCTCTGCGTAAACCCAGCAACGATCAAAAGGGGCGCGGTTTCACCAATCACTCGAGAGATAGCAATCATGACGCCAGTGATAATCCCGGCTGATGCGCTTGGAATCACTACCTTCAGCACGGTCAGCCACTTTGGCACACCTAGCGCGTACGAAGCCTCACGAAACTCGTTCGGTACCAGCTTGAGCATCTCTTCAGCCGAACGAACGACTACTGGTGTCATTAGAAGACTGAGCGCTACTGCACCTGCAAAGCCCATGCGAACCCCTGGCCCAAAAATCAGTGCAAAAAGAGCAAATGCAAAAAGACCCGCAACAATTGACGGAATACCGGTCATGACATCAACGAAAACGGTAACTGCTTTGGCCAGGCGACCACGCCCATATTCCACCAGGTAAATTGCGGTCAACAAACCAATTGGCACTGAGATCAGGGCCGCCAAAAGGGTGATTTCTACAGTGCCGATAATGGCGTGTAGGGCACCTCCGCCAGCGCCAACCACGTTGCGCATGGAGCTTGAGAAGAACTCGGCGTCGAGGCGAGCCAAGCCATTGGTTAGAGCCGTGTAAAGAAGCGAAAGAAGCGGCATCAGCGCAATAACAAACGACACGTAAATTAGCCCAGTGGCAATGCGGTCTTTAGCGTGACGACGGCGATTAAGCGAGAAAAGGCTCATTAGTTGGCTCCTGAAAACTCGCGGCGGCGATTAACTATGGCGCGGGCCGACATGTTGACCAAAAGGGTGATTGCGAACAGAACCAGCCCCGATGCAATGAGTAGGTTAACGCCAAGACCGCTGGCCTCTGGAAAGTTGAGGGCAATGTTGGCAGCGATGGTGTTTGAGTTTGTTGAGGTCAAGAGTGCAAACGAGATTACCGCTGCGGGTGAAAGAACCATTGCCACGGCCATGGTTTCCCCGAGCGCGCGACCAAGACCAAGCATGGCGGCAGAGATTAGACCTGGGCGGCCGAATGGCAAAACAGCCATTCGAATCATCTCCCACTTGGTTGCACCCAGAGCAAGAGCTGCCTCTTCGTGAAGCTTGGGGGTCTGCAAAAAGACCTCGCGTGCCATGGCACTCATGATCGGCAGAATCATAATTGCCAGAACCATTGAGACGGTCAAAATTGTGCGGCCGGTACCGGACACCTGACCGGCAAAAATAGGCAAGAAGCCCAAATTCTCAGAAAGCCAAACGTAGGCAGGCTGCACCGCTGGGGCCAAAACTTGAATTCCCCACAGACCAAAAACCACCGACGGAATTGCCGCTAGCAAATCGATAATGTACCCGAGCGCCTGGGCCAGCTTTCGTGGTGCGTAGTGCGAAATAAACAGACCAATACCGATGGCTAGTGGGGTAGCCAATAAAAGCGCAATGAGTGCCGAGAAAGCGGTGCCAAAAACGAAAGGAATCACGTATGGCAAGAACCCTTCGGTGGCATTTGGCAACTCTGCAGGGTCGGCAACCAAGGCTGGCCAAGCCTGGGCCATAAGGAAACCGGCCACTGCCATTAGAGCAATGAGGATTACCGAACCGGAGCCTTTCGCAAGACCACTAAAAACTCGATCACCCAACCGAGACTTAGATTTCATGATTTCTTTTGCGTACCCGTCTGTTTACTTGGCCACTAAAGTGCAAATGGTGCCTGTCCAAAGAATACTCTGGACAGGCACCCCTGCGTTTACTACTTGATTGCTGCGATTACAGCGGCAACCTTGCTGGTTAGAGTTGCGCTCAGTGGAGCCGAACCGGCAAATTGTGCAGCATCAGCCTGACCCTGTTCGCTGACTAGGTAGGTAGCGTATGCCTTAACCAGCTTGCCAACCTCAGCATCGGCGTATTCGTTGCAACCAATTAGGTAGCTAACGAGCACTAGCGGGTAGGCGCCTGCGGCGGTGGTTGCGCGGTCAATCTTGATTGCAAGGTCAGAGGCGTCGCGGCCTTCGACAGCCGGTGAGGCGTCAACGATTGCTGCGGCAGAAGCGTTGCTAAGTTCAACGAATTCCTCGCCAACCTTTAGCTTGGCAATCGAAAGATCGCCAGCCTTGGATGCGTCTGCATAACCAATGGTGTTGGTTCCGTTCTTCACAGCGTCAATCACACCTGAAGTACCCTTTGCACCCTCGCCAGACTCGTAAGGGAAGACATCGCTAACATCGGTACCCCAGATGCTTTCGGCGGTCTTGCTTAGGTAGTCAGAGAAATTCTTGGTGGTACCAGAGTCATCTGAGCGGTGAACCGCGGTGATTGCAGCAGCCGGCAACTTTGCACCTGGGTTTAGGTCTTCAATTGCAGAGTCGTTCCACATGGTGATGTCGCCCTTGAAGATGCCGGCAATGGTGGCTGCATCTAGGTTTAGGTCGGTAACACCTTCAACGTTGAATACAACGGCGATAGGTGAGATGTACACCGGAACCTCGAAAGGTGTGGTCCCCGGAGCACATGCGGCAAAGGTTAGAGCGAGCTCTTCGTCTTTTAGGTATGAGTCTGAGCCAGCAAAGTTCACTGCGCCAGAGATAAATGATTCGCGACCTGCACCAGAACCGGTTGGGTCGTAGTTGATGGTTACTGCACCATTAGCAGTCTGGAAAGCGGCTATCCATGCTTCTTGGGCACTGCCCATAGCCGATGAACCGGCACCATTAAGAGTTCCGCTTAGGCCGTCAACTGAGCCGTTGCCCTCGTTAGCTGCGCAACCTGTTAGTGCAATTACTGATGCGATTGCAAGACCGGCAACCTTCATTGAGGTGTTCTTGATCATCTTTGTACTGTCCCTTCATCTAAGTACATGAAGAGAGTAAAAAATGAAGGTTAATTAGCAGATGTAACTTGGTGAACGTAAGGTAAACAAACCCAAATCACAAAGGCCATGTACCAACTCTGAAGGACCACAATCAATCGCTCGGCGAGGCCCACGAGGTTTGAGTTTGGGTCCGTCCAGGTCATCAAAAACCAAATCGAAACAATGGTGAGAATGGCCGTTGCTACCAAAGTAGCCCAAGGCTTTAGGACCCATGGCGCTGGGCCTTTCCAGCGCGTGGAAAATAGGGGCCAAGCTGAATAGAGCACAAAAGAAAGCACGGCAAAGATTCTGTGCAGGTCAGAGTGCCCTTCTTGTGACGGAGTGGTAAAAATCGTAAGACCAATGGTGGCTATTCCAGCTGCAAAAATTACAATGCGGCCAGGCTTGGCCAACCATTTTGCTAGGACCGCAACCATGAGAGTCAAGCTTGCGCCAACTAAGAAGAACCCGCTCTGTATGAGTTGCACCGGCGAATCATCGGCTGCGAGATCGCTGATGGTCTTTTTTAGCGGGTTATAACCTGGCCATAGAGCCCCCGCGATAACCCAACCCGCGACTGACTGAATGGGACCGATTATTGCCGCCAACTTAAGTGCTCTTAGGTGGGTTGCTTTCATGCTGTTGCCTCTAGCCAGCGCATAACCTGTCTGACTTGTTGCTCGATTGTCAGGCGCGCATCAAGCTCAACACCCCGTTCATCGCTTTGTAATGACTCGAGAGCATCTAGTTGAGAGTCCAACAAACTAACCGGCATAAAGTGTCCGGTTCGCTTGGAAAGGCGCTCGAGCAAAACCAGCCTTGAAGCTTGCGGGTGAATGAAAGTAAGTTGCGCGTATTGGGCAATCTGTTCGCGATACGCTCGCTTGAGCGCCGAACACGCCACCACGAGTCCATTGCCGCTTGACCTAGCTTCAGCAAACTTTTCACCGATTGCCTGAAGCCATGGCACACGGTCTGCATCAGTCAATGGTTCACCAGCGGACATTTTCTTGATGTTTGCCGACGGGTGAAGATCATCACCGTCTAAAAAATCTGCACCAAGCCGGCCTGCCAGAGCCTTTCCGACTGAGGTTTTTCCGCAGCCAGAAACCCCCATCACAACAATCAGGGCGCTCATTAGAGTTCTAGAGCACTTTTTTTACGACGCTAGACTTGAGCATCATTGGCCCAAATCCGTCAACTTTTGCATCAATGTCGTGACCATCAGCACCATTGACCAAGCGAATATTTCTGACTTTGGTGCCCACTTTGATTGCCGATGAGGCGCCCTTGACTTTGAGGTCCTTGGCAATGGTTACGGTATCGCCATCGGCAAGCACGTTTCCAACCGAGTCTTTGATAACCCGCACAGTTTCAGCGCTGTCTGATTCAGACGATTCTGATGGATTCCATTCATTAGCACACTCAGGGCAGACCAATAGGTCACCCATCTCGTAGGTGTATTCACAGGAGCACTGAGGGCAGGCTGGCAATTCGGCGCTCATTACCCCAGGATCACCGCTTGGCCAACAATCACATTCACGCCGTTGAAAGTCATGGTTGGTGAACCGTAGAGCGAGTAACCGTTGTTTAGGTGAAGACTCACCTTTGAGCAGAATTCTGAGTCGTCAACTCCGGTAAGCATCTTGTAAGGCTTAGTGAAATCTGGGGTGGCAGGCGCATCAGAGTTAGCACTCGGCAGCGCGCAACTCTCCCACTCTTGGCTTTCTTCTTGCTGGCTCATGAATGAGTTCCTATTTGTCTAGGTGAAAGAACGGAATAATCAGGTAGATACCGTAGATTACACCAGCAAAACAAACGGCAAACATGGCATATGAACCGATGCGGTAGAAAACCTCAAGCGGATTGTTCGAATCGCTGGCGGTAGCGGCATTTGAACCCTTTGAAGTCTCGACAATGTGACGAGCGTTGGTCAACCATCGCATGCCCAATGAAAATGCTGCGGTGATAAACACACTGGCGCCAATGGCAACGGCGGCCACCAAAAGAAGGTTTTCCCACTTAATCATTACTTGTCACCCTTCGAGTTTGCTGCTGCCTTTTTTGCGGCTGCGGCTGCTTTTGCAGCTGCCTTACGCACTTGACGTGGAGATGCCACAACTTCTGAAGCACCCTCAACCTCGCTCAATACGTTGGTGTGAGTAATACGGTTGCGTCGAGAAATCTGGAAGATTGCAATTGAACCAGCAACAACCAATACGGTGTCAGCCAACAGACCAACTGGACCTGAGAGCACCAAAAGCGCAGACAAAGCACCCACACCACCCGCGGCTGGAAGAGTCATCAACCAACCGGTGACAATGTGCCCGGCTTTAGCCCAACGAATCTGACCGCCCTTACGGCCAAGACCTGCACCCATGACACCACCAGACGCAACCTGAGTGGTTGAAAGAGCAAAACCTAGGTTGCTCGAGGCAAGAATGGTCGATGCAGTTGCGATTTCTGCCGATAGACCCTGAGGTGGCTTGATCTCAGAAAGACCGGTTCCCATGGTCTTGATGATTCGCCATCCACCGGCATACGTTCCGGCGGCAATTGCCAACGCGGCGCTGATAATTACCCACCACTCAACGTGGTCACCGGTTGACTGCAGCCCGGCAGCAACTAGAACCAGGGTGATTACACCCATCGTCTTCTGGGCATCGTTGGTTCCATGTGACAGCGCCACCAATGACGAGGTGAATACCTGGCCAACCCTAAAGTTATTGCGGCCGGTACCGATTCCAGAAGTCTTGCGAGCGTGCTGAGACCTTGCGGTTAGCAGGTAGGCGACACGGGTGGCAAGGAAAGCTGCAATACCCGCGATGATGGGCGCAAACAACGATGGGAAAACCAACTTTTCAAGAACTGCAGGAAAGTTGACTCCAGCGAATCCGGCGTAGACCAAGGCTGCACCAATCAGACCTCCGAAAAGTGCGTGTGATGAAGACGAAGGCAAACCTAGTAACCATGTCGTGAGGTTCCAAAGGATAGCACCGGTTAGACCCGCAAAGACCATTTCCGGGCCAATGTCGACACCCTCGCTGATCAATGAGACCGAGATGGCCTTGGCCACTGCTGTTGAAAGGAATGCGCCGGCAAAGTTCATAAGCGCGGCAATCAAAACCGCTGTTTTCGGCTTTAGAGCGCCGGTAGCAATAGCGGTTGCGCTCGAGTTTGCGGTGTCGTGAAAACCATTGGTGAAGTCAAAGAAGAGTGCAAGGCCCACTACTAGCCCTACTACGAGAATTGGATCCACTGGGGGTGCTTTCTACTGGCGGCTAGAAGGTTGCCGATTAACGAATCGAAATCAAAAACTTTGTTTACTTTAGAAACTTTAGGTTAACGGAAGGTGAACATTTCAAATCGGTTAAAGACTAATACCCCAGCTAGCTGACCAAACCTGCCCCGGCTGCAACCAAGTGAGGTCTTTGCCCGTATTAAACGCGTTAGCGGCCGAGGTCTGCGGTTCAATCGCAACGGCCCATCGAGGCTCAGTGCCAAAGTTATTGGGGGTGAAAACACAAGTGTGTTTCAACTCGCGACTCTGCCAGATGTCTAGCCGCAAGCCATCCGGGGCCTGCAGGTAGGTGTGAGCAAAACCGGCTGAATCAAAAGCCAAATCGGTGAATGCGTTGTCAACGTGAGCCTCTGAAACTCTGCGGCCCTGCGAAAAATCGTAACGGCTGCCACCAACGGGCAACGTTTCGAGTGGCAGCATGCGTTCATCGGAGAGCACCACTGACCGAGCGCTCGAAGTGATGACCAAGTCGGCGGTGTTCCAGCCTTCAATCTTTAGATAGGGGTGACTGCCAATCGCAAAAGGGGCAGGTCGTGCGGCAAGGTTTTGCGCCTCATAAAGCACCGAGATTCCGTTGTCGGTGAGCTCATAAGTGACGTCGATAATGACATCGAATGGGTAGCCTTCACTGGCCGACAGTTGACCTCGCAGTGTGATTGCACAGTCGCTGCTTGAGAGTGGTTTGTACACGGTATCAAGCATTAATCCGTGGTTGGAAACCTGAGTTGGCTCATGCGAGATTGAAACCTGGCGTTGGACTGCGCCATCTTGCCAGCGACCATCGGCCAACCGGTTTACCCAAGGAGCCATCACGACGCCTTCAAGAAAGGCGGTTCGATCAACATCGAAACCCGGTTCAACGACGTCAATGCCGTTTATTTTCAGTGAGACCAGGGCGGCTGCGACACTCAAAACGGTAGCCTCTACTTCACCGGCCTTGCCAGTTTTTTTGAGGCTAAACTTGTGCCCAGAGGCTGTTGACATGCCTCTAGCCTAGCCATCGAGGCAGGCGACACGACCGATCACTTGCAGAAGGCAAAAGGCACATGACCAGCTCACGAAAGCTATCGACAAAACTGACCGATGGCCGAGACCTTTTTTACTTCGATGATGCCAACACCACACTTGGGGAATCTCGTAAGCCAGACACTCGCGAGGGCGCGCCACGACCTGCCGTAGCACAGATGAGACTTGACTCACTAACTGGCGAGTGGATCTCGGTTGCAGCTGCCCGACACAATCGTGCATTCTTGCCGCCAGCCAATCAATGCCCACTTTGCCCAACTACTGAGACCAATAAATCAGAGTTGCCAGATGAATTTGATGTTGCGGTATTTGAAAACAAGAGCCCTTCATTCGGGCCAACCCTTCTTGACCAAGACGACCCAAATTACACAGTGGTCGCCGACCTAGCTCTGGGCAGTGTTCGTGACTCAATCGGCCGATGCGAGGTGGTTGTTTTCAGCCCAGAGCACCTGGGCTCGCTTGGTCAAATGCCAGTTTCACGCGTTCGCACTGTGATTGATGCTTGGACCGACAGAACTGCCGAGCTAAAGGCTTTGCCAGGTATTCGTCAGGTGTTTCCGTTTGAAAACCGCGGTCAAGAAATTGGCGTGACCCTTCACCACCCTCACGGTCAGATTTATTCCTACCCTTACGTAACCCCTCGGACCCGCAAGCTTCTTGACTCGCTAAAGGCCTACGGCCCAAACCTGTTTGCAGACACCTTGGCTTTTGAGCAGAAGAGCGAACGCGTAATTATTGCCGGCGAGCACTTCACCGCATACGTTCCGTTCGCAGCACGCTGGCCGATTGAGATTCACCTTTTGCCACACCGTCACGTCAACGACTTCACTGGACTCACCGATGAAGAGCGCGACGAACTAGCTGCAATCTACTCGCGCCTACTGCGGGCACTGGACCGTATTTACGACACCCCTACCCCTTACATTGCTGCCTGGCACCAAGCCCCGCTAGTTGAGGGTGGCAAGAACGTGCGTTTGCAGTTGCAGATCACCTCACCGCGACGTGCCGAAGACAAACTAAAGTACCTTGCCGGCTCGGAAAGCGCGATGGGCGCTTTTATTGCAGATTTTCCACCAGAAGTTTCAGCCGAGCTAATTAGAGGTGCCCTGAAGTGACCAACGAACTAGTTGCCAAAACTGCCGAAGGCTTCACCAACCTGTTTGGTTACGCACCGGCAGGCGTTTGGTCGGCACCGGGGCGCGTAAACCTGATTGGTGAACACACCGATTACAACGAAGGTTTCGTTTTACCTTTCGCCATCAACCGCAGAACCTTTGCTGCGATCGCACTTCGCGAGGACAACCAGGTAAGAGTTTCATCTAGCTTCTCTCCGGTAATTCACGAGGCAGATGTGACCAAGATTTCCAAGAGTGATGAGAATGATTGGGCTGCCTACCCACTTGGCGTGGCCTGGTCAATTCAGCAATTGGCATCTGTGTCGGCCACCGGCTTTGACTGCTACATCGAGTCTGATGTGCCTGTGGGTGCTGGGCTTTCATCATCAGCCGCCATCGAGTGTGCCGTTTCGCTTGCCCTAAACGAACTTTGGAACGCTGGGCTTGACCGCCGCCAACTAGCCAGAGCAGGCCAGATGGGCGAAAACGAAATTGTTGGAGCGCCGACCGGAATCATGGACCAATCGGCTTCTCTACTCGGAGAAACCGACCACGGTGTTTTCTTGGATTGCCGAAGCCTAGAGTCAAAGGCCATTGAGTTGGGCTTTGCCGAAGCCGGCCTTGAGCTACTGATTATTGACACCAGGGTTGCCCACCGCTTGGTTGACGGCGGCTATGCGGCTCGCCGCGCCGCCTGCGAAGCCGGTGCTGCCGTAATGGGAGTCAAGAGCCTACGTGAGCTTTCAGTTGGTGACCTTGCCAAGGCCAAAGAAGTGCTCGACGATGTAACTTTTAGACGCGTTCGTCACGTAGTAACTGAGAACCAGCGAGTTCTAGACGCTATCGAGACTCTAGCTGCCAAGGGGCCTCGCGCCTTGGGTGGCCTGCTACACGCCTCTCACGAGTCGCTTCGTGACGACTTTGAGGTGTCGGTAGATGAACTTGACACTGCGGTAGAAACCTCGATGCGCCACGGTGCCATCGGTGCGCGCATGACTGGCGGCGGTTTTGGCGGTGCAGCAATTGCACTCACCCCAATCGAACTTATCAGCGAAGTTACCCTATCGGTGATTGCCGAATTTGAAGCGCTTGGCTACGCTAAGCCAGACATTTTTGCAGTCTCGCCCGCGCCTGGCGCTAAACGCGAGATCTAAGCAAACGGGTCAGGTGTCATGACGTACTTGGTCTCCAGGTACTCCTGAATTCCTTCTAGTCCGCCTTCGCGACCGGTACCAGACTCTTTAACCCCACCGAAAGGTGCCGCCGCGTTGGAAACCAGACCGGTGTTGAGCCCGGTCATACCCGTGTCAAGAGATTCAATGACTCGCAGCCCTCGTTTGAGATCTTGAGTGTAGGCGTAGCTGATCAAACCGTACTCGGTGTCGTTGGCCAAGAAAACTGCCTCTTCCTCGGTCTTGAATCGCACGATCGGCGCAACCGGCCCAAAGATCTCCTCGTTCAGGATTGTTGACCCCGGCTTAACGTTGTCAATCACAGTTGGCGTAAAGAAGTATCCATCACCGGTTGCGGACTGACCACCGGTAATGACGTGACCGCCCTCGCGAACGGTGGCTTCAACTAGGCGCTCCATGTTGCTTCGAGCTCGTTGATCAATGACTGGGCCGCAGGTGGTGTCGGCGTCAATACCGCGGCCAAGTTTCAACTCGCCCATTCGAGCGGCGAATTTATTGGCAAATTCTTCGGCAACTGAATCGTGCACGATAAAGCGGTTAGCCGCTGTGCAGGCCTGGCCAATGTTGCGCATCTTGGCAAGCATGGCACCGTTGACTGCTGCATCGAGATCGGCATCTTCAAAGACCACAAATGGTGCATTGCCACCGAGTTCCATAGATGTTCTGAGCACACGTTCGGCAGACTGCTCAAG
>JACCDZ010019559.1_pt1 | contig 10163 bp, 10 predicted proteins | sample 7449551 | NCBI WGS metagenome assembly JACCDZ01 (sample SAMN15323452, study PRJNA562643) | freshwater metagenome | isolation source: river surface water | place: USA:Blue River Watershed | collected 2017-08-18
CTGGGTTCCCATGCCATGCTACATCATTACAATTAAAAAGTATTAGTCTATTAAAAAGTGGGGTAATTGCTGCAACCTTTTCAGTAATTGCAGCAGTATTAGACGCTGCTGAGCCTCCACGCCATATCTCCAGCTCACAACCATAACCATCACGCCAATTAGACGACAAATAGATACCTAGAGTAACCTGTTTCTTAAGACCTAATGTGGGATGGCGACCTGCATCTACATGTATATCCAAGTAGTCGCCAGGTTTATAGATATGAACACCCCAGAAATTTCTTGTTGTATCCAACTTTAGTGGCCAACCTGTAATAGTACTGAGTTGCTCTATAAAAGCAGGTCTTTGCAATTCATCAAAAAGCTGCTGCAACTTTGGGGGAAAATTATGTTTATCTCGCAGCGTATATTTCTGCTCAAAAGGATTATCATAACGGTCCCACTGGTCCATTGTTAATGCAAGAATCTCCGCCTGTAGCCCCTTTGCGTAATTCTCCTCTAAAAATCCATCTTGAATACCAAAAGGGTATGGGTCTTGCTTCTGATAATCCTCCGGATTAATAGTAATAGGATTAATCATATTAACTCTATTACAATTAATAAAAAACACTTTAGGCGTTCGCAAAGAATTCCTTAAGATGCTCGATAACCAGCGCTGCTGTGTTACCATTACCGAGCCACGATGCATCTGGTTGCGGCTTACTGTCTAACCAGGCCCAGACTGAGGACCAATCTGCGTTTGCATCGAGCGAGAGTTGCCGACTACAATTAGCTGCATATGACTGAGGACGCTCGGTGAAATCACGAGGAACTATTACAGGGGTATCAAGTAGGGCGGGTTCCTCTTGCCCGGTACCGCTGTCACTAATAATGAATGGACTGTTATAAACTGTAGTTAGATATTCAGTGTAGCCCATAAGAGGAACCATTTCAATAGAGCCGAGGTTAAGGCCCTCTGCGGCGATGGTATCGGCAAGGCGTTTGAAGTAGAGCATTTTTACAGGTAGATTGTATCTGACACCGGCCTCATTAGCAAAGCGAATAATTTGCCGCAAACGCTCAGGATATTTCGTGTTTTCGGGTCGATGTATGTCTACTAAAATCTGCACCGACTGTTTTGGCTCTGAGGTTACCAGCGGTTTGAAAAGGCGCAGGGGCTCCACGATTGTATTACCAACAACATGCACATTCTTACTAATACCCTCAGCTGCCAACTGGGCCTTATAGTCGTCATGGTAAACAAAGAGAAGGTCCGAGCAATGGTCACATACAATGCGATTAATCTCCTCCAACATACGCTTGTCATAAGAACGCATACCTGCCTCAATATGGGCAATCTTATACCCCTCTTTCTTTAAGGGTAGTGCAACGGCAGCTGAATTGCTGTCACCGAGGAACATAATTAGGTCTGGTTTGATACCCTCATTCAGAAATAACTGGGGAACTGCAGTGGAAAGATAACTGAGTTGCTCATAATGGTTTGACCCAGCTGTACCTGCGGCTAAAACATAATCTGGCTTACGAATATTCAGCTGCTCAAAGAAAACACCGCTTAATGCAGTATCATAATGCTGACCTGTATGTACAAGAATGTGATTGAAGTTTGCATCTAACTCCTTGAACACCTGACTCATACGAATAAAATCTGGGCGAATTCCTGTAATAGTTACAATAGTCTTCAGCATCTCTGATAATATATATGTATATTTATTTAAGTATATATGATATTGCATATTTTAAAGTTACAATAATGACGCAATTTTATTATCAAAATCGGCTATATCTGCAGTAAAATCTATATAAGTATTATTTGCTTTATAATACTCTTTCTTTTTATCATAAATAGAGGACCCCGCCTCTACTTGATTACCCCAGGTTTTTGGAGACGGCTCGTGATATTGATGAATACCGATAATATTAACCTGTTCATAATGTAAATTAACAATGTTAATATTAGCTGCAATAACCTTTAACAGCATGTCATCATCATCCCAGCCAAATGCAAAGGTGTAATCATAGCTGAATTCATTATTTAGTTTCTTAAAGGTAGCCGCCGTCAGCCCCACCAAAAAATGTAGATTCCTGCAATTCTCTTGCGACTGATACCATTGGCCATAAATTGGCAACGTGGCTATAATTGTATAATCTAATGGTGTTTTATATAATACTGTATTGCCTTCATTATCTTTGACAGTAATTATGTCATATACATAATATGAGTTATCATCTGGTTTCATTCTACTAACTAAATCTGCAATACAATCTCCAATATGACAGACCTCGGCGTTTTGAATTATTATTTTATCACCCTTAATGTATTTGAACCCAATGTTATAGTTAATAACAGGATTAATCCAACGCTTCTCATCCCTATTAATTTCAATAAAATCAATGTAAAGAGGAAACTTCTGTAGTTCCTCAAACAAACATGGGTCAAATGTGCTATCATCCACTAAAATTACTTGAACATTCTTAAAAGAGGAGGCTGCTATTGTTTTTAAAGTAAAATAGGTTTGGGCTGAACGATTAGATGCAGTCATAATAATTGAGATACAATTAGGGGTTATTTGGGTCCCTGTTAATGTAGTTAGTTTATATAATAGACCCGGATATTGCATATCCTCTTTCAGAAAAGGTATATAATCTTTATTGAGAAGAAGTGAGTTCATTTATATTCATTTGTTTAATGCACTTTTAAGTTGGTTATAATTACAATCAAATGTATCATATGAATCAGTAATATTAACATATTTATTTTGAGTAGTAAACAATCTTAGTTTACTTTTAAGAAGGATATCACATTGCTCTTTTCCCTTGTCCCAGGAGTTTGGAGCAAAGACATGATACTGATGAATACCCATTATTCCAACATCATTGTGAAACAGTGTTTTAATTGGGATATTTTTAGCTTGGATTCTAAGTAGAAAATCATTATCATCATATGAGCAGCCATAACTGTAGTCGTAGCTGAATCCATCTATCATATCAAATATAGCACGAGGCATAGCAGTTAAGAAATGGTATTTCGCATTTCTATGTACCCCTTGATACCAGATGCCCTGGAACAAATAGGCATGTTCCAAAATCTTGAGTGAGTCTGTTCCAAACTCTAAAAGCCTCTTATTCGATGCGAAACCATTAGAGGCAACAACATCAAATACATGATATGCAAATTCATTTACATTGTCTGCTACATACTTTACTACATCACCGACATGACAGACCTCCGCATTCTGAATTATTACTTTACTACCTTTAACAAGATTAAATCCAACATTATAGTTCACACAAGGATTATGCCATGTCTTTGCCTGACGTTTCACCCGCACAAAATCAAAATAAAATGGGTAATTGCGCAAAATAGATTCCTCAACTGGGTCCACATCAGAATCATCAACTAAAATAACCTGTATATGCCTGAATGTACTGCGCTTGAATGTATCTAGAGTGTAATAGGTTTGCGCAGACCTATTAGAGGCTGTCATAACTATAGATATTGTTTGCTCTGTTAATGGTGAATTATCTATTACAATGTGCTCAAAATATTGCGAATCACAGTTGGCCACGGCCTCCTTTAATTGGAAAATCTGCTCTTTGTTCTTTAATAACGACTGCATCTACTCAAGCAATGTAAATGACTTTAAATTACAAATCTGCTCCAAAAGAGGTGGAATCTGCATAATTATGTTAGTACACCACTCTGTATTTAGAGTCTTATTAATCATTTGCGGTGTATTTTCTGCAACAACAGTTATATCATCACGGTCAAATACAAAAGCTATCATCTTTGCCATATCATATTTGCTACTGTGCTCAGGACTGAAAATGTGCCGCACACCGACCCAGAAATGGTCATTCTCAATCATAAACCAGACCATCTTTGCAAACTGAAGACAGGTGATACCATTCCAAAAATGATTGGTGTATCCCTTAATTGTTGCCCCTTGAGGCTGCTGTAGGACCCATTCCATAAAGGATTTCTTATTTGCGAGTTCTAGCCCTATAATCGAGGTTCTGATAACCGTGCATGTAGTTGGCTCACCTGCAGATTTACTCTTACCATAAGGGTTGGTCTCCGTATGCTCATCACTCTCCTTATATTCGCCTGATGACAAGCCATCATACACACAGTCAGTGGTTGGATGAATCATATTTGCACCAAATTTTTTGGCTAGTGCAGCAAGGGTCAGCGGAAACTGCGTATTAACAAGGTCATATTCAGCGTCTGTCTGGGAACGCTGGGGAATTAGGCCAATACAATTAATGATTAAGGTGTTGTGATTGCAATGATGCTCTAAAAGTAGCTGCTCCAACTCTTTTAATGATTCTGAACTGGTTAAGCGAAATGATGGGCAAATCATGGGTACCTTACCCTTAAGATAGCTGTAGATATAGCGTCCGAGCATACCTGTACGGCCGAATAGGATAACTTTGTGAATCATTACTTTTATGATGTGTTAGAGCTTTAATCTAGGGATTAGTAGATGGAAGCAAATCATTATGCATTTGATTATTTTATTAGACGTAGTGGCGAAGGTTCATTTGAACCCTCTACAAGACAGGAGATCGGGGATTTAATAACTGCAAGACAACATTTTGATGTAAAACTTACAATGAGGCCTATGGGAACTAAACTCCCTGAAACTGAGATTTTATTTATTAAAAAAACCAATGGAGATTACAAGGCTCTTATTAATAAACGTCCTATTAAAAATATTAGAAATTTTAATGGAAATCCAGTTATAAATCAATCCGAGTTATTTGAAAATATTCCTGTTATTGATGAGGATATTGCTCCAGGTCTACTTTTATGGAGGATAAACGAGTTAATAAATAGATTTATGGGGGTAGCTGGAACTGGAGGTAGACGTAGACGCAGTCGTCGCCACAAAAAAATGAGTCGGCGTCGGCGGCGTTCTTTAGGTCGTCGTTATTAAGCCATTTACCATGAGTACCTGCCGTGTTCGCCGTATTATTGATTATCTCAATACTGAGACCAAGATGAAGCTGAAGAAGCTGCTCCCTAAGGGGGTGGCAAATGATGCTACAATTAAGGAGATTGGGAATGTGAAGTATCCCAGTGCTCTGCTAAATGTATTGCCCAAAGAGTCTGCATATGCCTCTCTTGGTAATATTAATGAAGCCATGTTGCGCCGACCTGCAGAGACCATCTCGCTCGAGACACTGCTCGAGTGCACTGCAATTGAATATCCTGAGCTGAGCGAAAGTGATTGTCTAAAAATTTCTAAATCTGTAACAACCGAGCCCTTTCTCGAGCGTCTACGTCGTACTCGAGAAAAGTTGGAGGCCAGTTTCCAGGGACCTGTACAGTATGAACCCACTGTCACCCGTGAGGGGGTAGAAGGTCATCCTGATATTAAAACTATGAGACAGGTCTATGAAATCAAGCTTACTGGTCAGGTAAAGGAGAACTGGCTGGGCTTTGTGTTCCAGGCCTTTGCCTATGCAGCTATCTGTCCCAAAGTCAGGGAGGTGAACATTGTACTACCTTTACAGGATTTGGTTTGGACCTATGATGTTAGTGGATGGACCAACCGTGATGCCTACTGGTCTCTTATGAATGAACTGTCAACTGAGATTCGTACTATTGGAGTTACTTCACAGATTGCGGCTGCTGAGATCTGTCATCGTTTCTGTGTTGGTTGTCATTTGCCGAAGCGTGGAGGTAGCTTTGCTGCATCTATTGCTCACATTCAGGATGGGTCACGTGGTTGGCAGCTCTTCCTGAGCAGTAATATGACTGCAAAAGTGAGCATGAAGCCCGATGATATCAAGGCCACCAGGGCACATATTGACCGAACCGGTGCCCGAATCTACATTCATAGCCCTTATATTATTAATTTGTGCGCAGTGCCTGGTGAGAAGGATGACTACCATACAGGTTGTTTGTGTGCAACTCTGGAGGCCGCCAGTGCAATGGGCTGTCGTGGTGTTGTAGTACATGTAGGGAAATCTACCACCCAAGACCTCAAGGTTGCCCTCGAGAATATGAAGGCAAATGTACGTCGTTCGCTGGAATCAGCTACTCCTGAGTGTCCTATTCTTCTGGAGACCCCCGCAGGTCAGGGGACAGAGACACTTAAGACATATGAGGAGTTTGTCGGATTTGTCAAGGAGATTAATGACCCTCGTCTAAAAATCTGTGTAGACACCTGCCACGTCTTTGCATGTGGACACTCGCCTTTGGAGTATATTGAGCGTATGTTGACGGAGGACCCTGAATTGCTGAAACTCATTCACTTTAACGACTCGCTAGGTGAATGTGGCTCATGTGTTGACCGCCATGCGGGTATTGGGCTTGGAAAAGTAGGGGTTGATACATTGGCCAAGATTGCAGAGCTTGGATTTATTAATGGAATTCCGTGTGTGATTGAATAATGAGTTTATTGAGGAATAACAGTTACAGTGTCTATAGTATAGGCGGCATTTGCTGCTGATTTTTTGCGTTCCCTACATTTAATGTATATTAGTGCTGCTACACCTATAGCTGTTGTCGGTAATATTATACCTAATAGCCATCCTAACTGTTCCTCAGTCATTTTGGCTATAGTTAGAATATTCTGATTATTTAAGTGTATTATTACAGCCCTGATAATTGTTGTTCGTTATTTAAGTGTGTCCAAATGATTTTTGGAGGTTGAGACCAACTCGAGTATTCTCGAGCGGCTGTGGTTGGCTTATCAAGAGCAAGTAGAGCATTCAAGGCATCTAAGCGCCGCTGGAGCGGCTTCAGGTGTGCTCGAGCACGAACTCTCGAGAGCGACTTCCAGCGCCACTCGAACTGTAGTGCCGCCTGTTTATCGGGAAAGCCCTGTACATAACATACACGCCTCCAAGTAAGTCCCGCCCCCACTCGAGCGCCTGTGGCCCTTGCACCACCTGATAACTCTTTATTATGTTGCCTTAGTCTTCTGTCCGGGTCTATGGTTGCACCAACATAGGTGGCCTCATCATTATTTGTAATAAGGAGGTAAACGTACCAGTGACGCTCTATTGTTATATTTAGTGCACCGTCATCAGTCTCTTCTATTTCAGTAATATTAACATGTTCAGGCTCCATTAACTCTAATAGTTGTGATTTTTATTTTATTAAGCTCTTATTTTATTCGCAATTATTAGAATATGTCATCATTGTTGCGTTCATATGCCAGTTTTACGGCTCATCAGAAGCCCACTGTTGGTGATATGAAGATGTCTGCTGTTACAGAGGACCATTTAGGGTGGCTGGTATGTAATGGTCGCTCACTCAATGTTGCTGATTGGAGATTCCTTTTTAACGCTATTGGCTATCAGTTTGGTGGCTCTGGTGCAACCTTTAATCTCCCTAATCCGGCAGGACGTGTCCTCGGCTCTGTTGGTAGTGGAACTGGTTTGACACCACGTTCACTTGGTGCAACCGCTGGTGAGGAGACGCATGTCCTAACTGTTGAGGAGATGCCCGACCACAGACACACTATTACTGATCCTGGTCACACGCACTCTCTTCCTTTCTCTGGTGCTGCACTTACTGGCGTAGGTCCATCAGATGATGTTACGCAAGGGGGTTCTGCATTTTCAACCGGTTCTGCAAGTACAGGTATCACTGGTACAAACTATACAGGTGGTACTGGTTCATCTGAGTCAAACCAGCCCGGTGGTGCTGGTGTAACTGCGGCGGCACACGAGAATATGCAGCCTACTCTCTTCATCGGCAACACCTTTATCTATGCTGGAAAGCCCACCTACGGTACATGGACCTTGGCCTACCCCCCTTATGGTGCTTACGGTGGTATGCCTGCAATTATCTAAATTATGTCCTTGGCGTTTTATTCATTATAACACATTCCGCTAATTATTAGAGAAATGAGTTGTAACACAAGATATTGGCATAATATGGCCGCCGCCCAGAAAGACCGTATCTGTAACCCGGCCGCTGCCGCCAGGCAAGATAAGGCTCTCCAAGACCTAATTGCCGCAAGAAATTCGCAGGATGCCGCCTGGTCCTTTAAACCCTCGGTCGAACAATCCGAGGCATACACCACTCAAAAGGAACCTCATCCGACCACATTACTGAACGCTTTGCAGCTATCTCGTCAAAATGCCAACCATCAGCAGCTTCAGTAAATGGGGGCCTACGCCAGACCCGTCCATCAATTGCATCCTTAATCGAGCTTGAACCTACATGTAGGAAAAATGCCTCACCGCCACCGAAACTGGGGACATGCACCCTATAGGGCTGTAGGACCTCTGAGCGACCAGTTTGCCGCATAGCCTCGGCAAATGCAAGATATGCGGAATGCATTGTCTCCCACCTATGAGGGATGTACATTCCAACATAAACTGTCATACTACCGTAAGGGCGGAGTAAACTGAGACAATTTAACATAAGGTGCCCCCAATGTAAAACCTCCTGATCACTTGCCCCAAGTGCCAAATCCGTCAAATCCACAATTATAGAGTCGTATTGCTCTTTGGCGTTTGCTGTCCAGGCCCAGGCATCATCAAAATAAAAATGGGCACGTGGGTCCAAATGAGCATCACCATGCCAACTCTTAAGGCGACGTTTGCAGAGCTCAACAAACATCTGATCGTAATCCACCATGTCCACATGTTCAACATCTGGCCATGATAGAATCTGGCGCAGCGTACAGAGTTCACCACCACCAAGAATCAGAACCCTCTTTGCACCACCATTAAGTGTTGCTAAGGCTGGGCGACAGAGGGCCTGATGATAGAAGAGCTGGTCGGCGGCAGTACTCTGAATCTCGCCATCAATGAACACAGCTTGGCCAAAATCAGGGGTATCGATAATCTGTGTAGTACCACACTTCGTATTGATACGCACTGCGCTGCGGTCCTCCAAACTCCAGACCCGTCTGTATGAGGCCTCATTTGCATCTCTCTCACTGTATTCAATTGGTTGCATTATTATATTACTTACGACGACGACTCTTAAGTGTTTTTTTACCCCCTTTCAGACCCTTAAGTTTTCTATAATTAAAGGTTCTCTTTGAAAAGATTATTGGTGCTCCACTCTTTGTTTTAGTTGTAGGCCGCCCTCTTCTATTCATTGTGGTGATTTCTATATTTGGTTCTCTGCTAACCTCATTTGCCAAGGTTCGTGAGCCTCTTACGGTAGTATTATAATAGTCTAAATACTCCACTTTTGGTACAAGTGCGTTGTAATGAATCTCATTTATATTGTCAACCAATAAGATGGGTTTGCCATTTTGAATAATAGGAAATTTCTGATCTGGATTTAATCTATTTAATGAGGTCGCCTTAAGAATAATATCTTTCCTTGCAAGTATCTGTTGAATAATCTCATAATCAAGATGACTTGCATAGGTTGTTTTACTGAGTATAGTTTTGGCAACAGTCTCTTTGAATGCATGTAATGTTAATTGTGAAACTGGAGTATCTGTGAAAAATTTCATCATTTGACTATTAAAGTCTCCAACTAGTAACTGATATGCAGTTGGTCCATCAAAATAAATGTAATCTTTAGATTTGATAAATAGGTGGCTTCTTGATTTAGAAATATCACTATTATATGCTTCACAAAGATGACCTACAACCATTGTATAAAATGTTGTTATAGAATTATTACAGATATTGTTAATGGTTGGGTCAGGATGTGTCCCTAAAATACCTTCGCTAAGTTTTTTTCGCATAAATGTCACCGCATGTTCCTCATCTAATAATTGCTCACTAGTAAACCCAAAGGCCTTTAAAACTAAGCCTAATATTGAATCAACCTCTTCAAATTCAGGTAAAAGTAGCCCCTTAACTATTTCACGATCGATTGGATACATAAATGCAGCAACATATATTGAGCGATATAAACAACTTCCATCACCCTTCACATTGATGCGAACATAATCAACGTCCTCTGTCATAAAATACTCATTATTTGAAACCTCTGTAGGTTCTTCATCATTATTGTTACTTGATTTACTGGCAGTTGATTTACTGGCAGTCGATTTACTGTTACTTTCTTCATTTTCAGAGTTTGATGCATCTCTTGGTCCAGGTCTGCTCTCAAAAAGGGATGCTTGTAATGCAGCTTGAACGTCACTATTATTTGAATTGTATCCAAAATTCTCATAAGGGAAACTATTACTACCACTAGTTCCACTCGTTTTAGATGAACTATTAGTCCC